>Ga0307420_1000977_pt1 | contig 12788 bp, 4 predicted proteins | sample SalMarWE160240MG_2_FD_202167 | JGI IMG/M metagenome (GOLD analysis project Ga0307420, IMG submission 202167) | Salt marsh sediment microbial communities from the Plum Island Ecosystem LTER, Massachusetts, United States - WE1602-40 | ecosystem: Environmental > Aquatic > Marine > Intertidal zone >... | reverse complement strand
GAGCTACTCAAGCTGGGCTTCACAGTGTCAAAGTCCACCGTGCGGGATGTGCTCAAGCGACACCACATCGTCCCTGCACCGAGACGGTGCAGTAGCAGTTGGCGCCATCTGATGAGCCATTACAAGGAACAGCTCATCGCCTGCGACTTTTTCACCGTGGAGACGCTGACCTTGAAGCCCCTGTACGTTCTCTTTTTCATCGAACTGGGTAGCCGGAAGGTGCATCTAGTGGGTGTCACCGCCAACCTGAACGAGACCTGGGTCCCCCAACAGGCCAGACAGGTGATGTGGGAACTGGGGGAGAGGAATCCTCCTTGTCGCTTGCTGATCCGCGACTGGGATAAGAAGTACATCGAAGCATTCGATGCCGTCTTTCGATCAGAAGGGATTAAGGTCATTCGCACACCGGTGCGGGCTCCGAATGCCAATGTGTATGCGGAACGCTGGGTGCGCAGCGTACGGGAGGAATGCCTGGACCATCTGCTGATCCTGAACCAAGCCCATCTACGACGAGTGCTGAAAAGGCACACGGAATACTACAACGAGGCCCGACCTCATCAAGGGATAGGACAACGGATTCCGGTTGCGTCAGAACAGTCAGCCCATACCGGCGCGGTGGAGCATCGAAAGGTATTGGGCGGGATCATCAACGACTACTATCGCGTCCCAGGCGTTACGGCCGTTCATCTGCACTGAACCAATCGCGGCTAGTCGGGGCAACAGCCTCAATCCTGGAGAACGCCTCGCTAGAATCAGCCGCGCCTTTCTCCAATCCTCACCGGAAGCGCCCAGTACCTTGTCGTGTTTTGCGCTTTCTGGATATGGCTTCAAGGGAAGACACTCTCAATGCCACATCCAGATTCCCTGAGACTCCTCAATTGAACCGTGATTCCCAATGCCATTTGAGCCTGCAATCATCGGGGGATTCCCATTCTTCCCCAGAAATCGACCAGATGGGGTTTTTACACCCTACGGGGTTTGAAAATGGAGAGGCCGTAGTGATGACGCGAGCGATAAGCTTTAGGGCCTGAAGAGCCACCAATTTCTCAGTGTCGATGGCAGATACACCCGCTTCACAAACTCGTCGGCGCCGATGTCGTGCGACCCGAGCCGTGGATCGCCGTCAATGTCGACCGGCACACCCGCGTCCATCCCCGCGTCGATGGCCACTGAGCCGGGACCAAGGTGATAGTCCCAGGCAGCGGGGTTGGCAAAGGCCGGATCGCCGTAGACGTTGACCGTGCCGGTGAGGATTGCACCTACGCCGCCAGTGTTCGTTCCGTTGCCATGCCACAGTGTGGCATCCAGTTCAACCATGCTGTTGGCAGTGACGGCGATGCCCACGCTGTGTCCTGCAATGATGGTGTTGGTAAAGGCCAGGGTGGTGTAACCGCCTACGAACACCCCTTCCTCGTGGTTGTCGGCGATGGTGTTGTGGAGCAGGCGGCCGGAGGCGGGGTTGCTGGATGAGCCCGCGAATCCCAGCCCGCTGCCGTGACCAGTGCCGGCGGTGTTGGCGTGGTTGCCGGCTACCAGATTGTTGGTCAGGGTGAAGGGATCGCTCCAATTCACATATAGTCCACCTCCCCGGCCGATGGCGGTCGGGCTCAGAGTGGCCGTGTTGCTGACGATCGTGTTGCTCTCCAGTGTGGCAGCGCTAAGGTACAGGTGCAGCCCGCCGCCTTCTCCCTCGCTGGCTGTGCTGGCAGTGTTGCCTTGCACTGTGTTATCCTGGAGGGTGGCGGCGCTACTCAAGAGGTACAGCCCGCCGCCATAGCCGCCGTGGCCTCCTACGCCATCTGTGCTGGCAGTGTTGCCTTGCACTGTGTTATCCTGGAGCGTGGCGGCGCTACTCGAGAGTAATAGCCCGCCCCCGAGGCCGATGCCGCCAGTGCTGGCGGTGTTGCTGACGACGGTGTTGCCTTGGAGGGTGGCGGCGCTACTCGAGAGTAATAGCCCGCCGCCTTCACCCCAGGAGGCTGTGCTGGCAGTGTTGCCTTGTACTGTGTTATCCTGGAGGGTGGCGGCGCTATTCGAGAGGTACAGCCCACCGCCGTAGCCGCCGTAGCCTACGGCGGCTGTGCTGGCGGTGTTACTGACGATCACATTGTCCTGGAGCATGACGTCGCTATGACTGAGGTATAACCCGCCGCCGGCGCCCGTGCTAGCTGTGCTGGCGGTGTTGCCGGTGACCACACAGCCGCTGATGGTGGCCGTGGCCAAGTAGACGTACACCCCGCCGCCGGCATCGTACCCAGCCCCATACAATCTGGTAGCATTTCCGCCGGTGATGCGCAGCCCTTCTAGCGTGGGGGTGACAGTCTGTCCTGAGCTTGTCCAGGGGTCCCCCACGATGACCAGCACCCGTCCCAGTCCCTGTGCGTCCAGCGTGGTGGGATTGGCCACCGAGTCGGGCGGGCCGGCAAAGCCGTCGGTGCTGGTGTAGCCGCCGCGCACCGTCACCGTCTTGCTGATGAATACCACCTGGGTGATACTTTCTCGTTGGTGGACGCCGGTGTAGACGCCTCCGGCCACGCGGATCTCCTCCCCGCCGCTGGCGGCGTCCACGGCGGCCTGGACGTTGGTAAAGACCTCGGTGCATTCATCGGGGTAGGAGCCACCGCCAGGATCTACACAGTAGACGTTTCCGGGGTCGGCGCGGACGGACAAGCCGCCGCTCAGTACCCACAGCAAGCCCAGGCCCAAAGTGAGTGGAACGAGTAGTTGTCTGGTTTTCATCGTTTTTTCTTCCTGCACCCAACCTACAACGAGATCAGTTTCTCATGACCAGTGGAAGGTAGACACGATACTGGGGCATCATTGCATCCCACACCACGGTATATTCCCCGACCTCGGATAGATAGACGGTATCGGGGGCCTTCTGATCCATGCTGCCCGTGGCGATGGGGATCGTCTCCGACGTGCTCACCACGCCGCTGCCCGTCATCCGCTGGCCACGTATGTCGCCTGGTGCGCTAGAGTATGCCCGATACTTCCAGACGATCAGGTACTGATCCTTGTCAGGGGCATAGGCACCGACGCCCCCGTTTCCGTGCTCGGTGTCCAGGTCCGTGATCTGTATTGGGCTTTCCATGACGCCTGTGACCGACACGTGCCGCCCCCAGACGTTCCAGTAGCCCGTGCGCAGATCGCTCCACAGCACCAGGAACTCGTTCGAGGTCGTGTTGTAGATGATGTCCGTCGGCGCCTCACGGTCCATGGGACCGCTCCGGGCAGAGATGGGGAGTGGGCTGCCCACCAGTTGGCCTGTGCTGGAGACGAGCTGGCCATAAGCGTCAAAGTACGCGTCCTCTGGGCCTGTGTAGTGCTGCCAGGCCACCAGGTAGACCGCCTGTCCCTCGGCATAGGCGACGTGGGGACCGATTTGAAGGTAAGGTGCAGCGGTGATGGTAAAGTGTCCCCCGATCAGGAGACCATTGTTTGAAACCCGCTGCGCATAGATATCTGGATTGTCTGCGCCACTGCGATCATCCTGCCAGACAATCAGGTACTCGTCGTCGTCGGGATTGTAGGCCACCTTCGGGTTGGTTTGATCGCCGGTGGCCTGGGCCACGGTGATGACGTCGCTGCCGCCGGGTTTGATCAGGCGGGCGTAGATGTCCCAGTCTTCGTTCCGGTCGTCATGCCAGACCGCCAGATAATGCCCCGTACTGCCCCCATCCACAGCAGGCCGCCGTTGGTCTCCATCCGCTTCCAGAATTGGATAAGTCGAGACGACAGCCTCCAGCCTTGCACCATACAGGTCGTATCCGCCGCCGTCGTCCCTTTCCCAGACCACGAAGGGGTTGCCGCTATCATCTGTGGCCACCTGAGGGGATTGCTCATCTCCCACATCCCAGGCAATGGGATAAGCCTGGCCTTCCAGCGAGCCATCAGGCAGAATCTGCTGACCGTAGACATCGTGTGAGACGATTGCAGCCCCATCTTTTGAAGTAGCCAGAGAGCTCGACACGGCGAGCAGTGTGATCAGGCTCAGTGCTATGGCCGACGTGAGAGCGAGCGCACGCTTCAGGCGGCGTTTTTTCGTTTCGACTTTTTGCTCTTTTTCTGTCATCGTGATTGTTGCCATCACGTATGTCCTCCTTGTTCTGCAGGTGCGACGCACCTTGGAGGTGCATCGCACCTCGGTTACGTGTTGGGTGGCGGGTGATGGAGAGGCCAGGGAGATCACGCCCGGCGACTCCAGACTCACGCCGCCACCCAACCTACAAACTGGGTCGATTGCAAAGTGCCACAAAAGAAACACTACTCATGGATAGGTATAGGGAGCCAGTCGACTTTGATTGCGGTTGTAGCGATTCCACTGATCAAAATACTCAACCACCTGTTTCGACCCGGCATAGAATCCTGCTCCACCCCCCAGTATCTCTACAGCGCCCACAATAACAGCGCCCGTACTAAGACCGCCCGAGGGAACTTCAAGAGCGAGGCCACCGGCCATAACGGTAAGTCCCTTTGCCATTACGCATCCACCGCCAAACATTATCACCCCACCTTCTCCAAGATCGCGACGGTCAGGTGGAGCCAGATCAGGGATACCGTTTGCAAACGCATCCGTGGCTACATGGAACACATAGTCGTCGGTCGGAAGTCCGAGCTTGTTTCCCTCCCTCGCTAGAATGATATCTTGGCGAGTGCTAGCATTCGGATTTAGAGGATTATCGCTGTAGAATGCCGCAACGTCAAAGTAGTCCACCCCGTCGATTGTAGAACATAGACTGAATACCCACCATGGGTTCCCCATAAACTCCGCAGACCATAATTGGTTATCGGCTGGGTTAAGAGCTTCCAAGACATCACCATTCTCTGCTTCCATCAGCAAACTCCACCAGTCCGCATGTTGTTCATAGTGTGTCCAGTTGTATATAATGGTATTGATCTCGCCTTCGCTATAGCCTCGCTTTTCAAGGCCCTTCCTGATTTCATCCTCTGTGTAATGCCCCGTTGGATCCACGTACCGGAGGGGATTTCCGAGGACATAAGAGTACCGGTTCAGCGCTTGCGGATTCCCCGGTTCAGGCACAATCGTATCGGCAGAGATAAACCGGCCAAGATAAGGGTCATAGAACCTGGCGTTATAGTCCATCAGCCCTAGCCCGGCCTCGTTCCTCTGCCCGGTGAAGGTGTAGTCAGTGGGCAGGGCGCCGCTGCTCCAGCGCTCTTCGCCGTAGGGGTAGTAGCGCTGTTGGGCTACCTCTGCGCCAAGCCCTCCGCAGCCGCTCGTGCTCCCGCAGGTGGTCAGGCTGGTGGAGCCCAGGTGGTCGCCGTGGAGGTAGGTCACCACGTCGTCAACCCGCATCGCCACGCGCCAGCCGGCGGCGTAATAGTACTTGGTTACCTTTGTGGCGGGCAACAATGTCAGGTCATCCAGGTCATAGTTCCCACGAATGCAGAACCACTTGACGGTCTCGACCCCTACCCCGAACACCGACCGCAGGTCCGCATCCAGGTTTCGGCGCAGCTCACGCCAGGTGCCGTCCTGGTATCGGCTGCCCACCGGCACGAAGGCATAGTTGCCGCTTGCATAAGGAGTCCCGTTGATAGGTTCGTAGCGGATGGAGTAGTCGTTGCCGTCTGAGGCATGCACTTTTACGTAAAAGACGAACGTGTCGCTGTCCTTGATCCAGACCGACAGTTCCCGCAGAGGGATATCCAGTGAGCCGTCGGCAGGATAGCGGATACCAAAGTTGACCCCCTGGCTGGTGGTCGTGCGCAGCACCCGTCCAGGCCGCCCGGCCCCCGCCACCGTGGCCAGTGACCCCGATCCGTCGTAGATCTTCCAGTCGTGGTCGAGGGGAGAGTCTGTGTATTCAAAGTCGTCCACCAGGTACCCGCCGTCCACCGTCGCACCCGTGCCTTTTGGCGTCGTGGAGGCATAGGGCTTGGATGCTCCTTCGCTACCCGCCAGGGATGGGAGGCACGGCCAGGCCTGGGCCGTGTTCGATGGCCCGCTTTCTCCAGCGGCGTTCACGGCCGTCACATAGTAGGAATCGCCCTCTTTCCCGGTGCCATCCGTGTATTCGCCCGCGGGCAATCCACTGGCGATGCGGGTAGAGTTGCGGTAGACACGGAACGTCGTGCCCGATGGTGGCAAAGATGGCTGCCAAGATAGTTGGACGTAATCCGGGGATGGCCGAGCCGGTGACGACTGTTCCAAGGGTAATGGTTCCGAGATATAACATGCATCCAGGCTCGTCGGAGCTGGCGGAGGCGGAGGGGGAGGTGGGTCCGCTATCTGCACCTCGTAGTGGTTGCCCACGTACAGGGTCGTGCCGCTGCCGTCGACCCTTTTCACCCGGTTCCCATCGCCATCGTAGAAGAACTCGGTCGTCTCGCCGCCGGTGGTGACGCGCTCGAGGCGGTTCTCGGCGTTAAAGTCTTGCGTGTAGGTGGTGCCGTTCTCCTCACGGTTGGTCATATTCCCATTGGCGTCGTAGGAATAGCTCGCGACTGTTGTCCCAGAAATCTCGAGTTCCTGCACCGCATGAGGATGGTTTGGATCGTAATGGTACAACAGCAATTCGCCTCTCGAGGTGATGTTCCCGATTTCATCGTAGCTGTACTTCTGAAAACCTATTATGCTCCCGCGTGGCCCGACCCTGGTTATAATATCCGTCAACCGATCTAGAGCATCGTAGGTAAAGCTCTGGGTTTCGGTGCCCCCTGGCATATCGTAGTCGTCGATGGCCGTCACGTTGCCCACGGCGTCGTACTCATACTCGAGCTTTTGCAAGTCTTCGAACGACGGGCCGTCCAGACCGGTCTTGATCCATCGCAAGCGCCCCATCCCATTGAGCGTGTCCCAATCATAGTACTCGTAGCTCGTCTGCAAGTTCAGGCTCGCTCCACCGAACTGCATCAACGTCGTCCGCCCTGGTGCGTCATAGTCCAGGTTCTCCACGTAGGTGGTAAAACCATCCACGCTCTCCAGCAGCCCCTGGGGGTTGTAGGTGTGGGTCACGATCTCGCCGTCGGGGTAGGTCATGTCCTCCACGCGATCCAGCGCATCGTAGGTGTATTCGGTGACGAACGGCCCCGCGCTGCCGATGGTCTTGCTCTCCTGCGTCACCCGCCCGCGCTCGTCGTAGGTCCACGAGGTCGAGCCGCTTGTATCGTTCATACTGGTGCGACGCCCTATGCCAAAGCCGTGATCCGCCTCGTCGTACCAATACTGCGCTAACGGGAGCACTCCTAAAAACTTGGAGGTAAGGCGGTTCAATTCATCGTACGCAAAGTAGACCCACTGCCCTTTGGCATCTCTCTGACTCTTCAGGTTCCCCACCGCGTCGTAGCTGTATGTCCAGGCTCCCATATCCGGGTCATCCATCGCCACCTTGCGGCCCAGGGGGTCGTACTCCATCGTGGTAACATTGTTTGCCGCATCGGTCACTGTGAGCAGATTACCCAGCACGTCATAGTCGTAGATAGTGGAGGCATATAGTACATACGGATCGGTATGCTCACCGCCTGGAGGATCGCACTCCAAATCCTGGTATGGGGCCGGCATGGTATTGGATTTGCAATTTCCCTCGTACTCTTGCACTTTCACCATGCGTCCCAGCGCATCGTATATGGAGGTTCGGGCATGCTGGTTCTCGTCGTAGAAAGTATGCCATAGGAACCCACCGGAGGCGACGTGGCGCTGATAGGTGCTGGTCACGTCCGGATTCTCGACCTTGACTGCCCGTCCCAGGGCGTCATAGTCGGTAGTGGTATGGGGGCGATTGGGGTCGTCCAGTGGCTTAAAGTTCCAAAAATCCTCGTCGACCACATAGGGCACGTATGCATTCTTCGTCCGCCCCAATCCGTCGTAGGTGGTATAGGAGAGCACTTGCTCGCCACCGTCGGTCCGTTCGACCAGGGTCTCTACCAACCGCCCCAGTCCATCGTAAAAGTACAAGGTGGGCCGAAGCGCATTGCCCACACCGTACCGTTCACGCACTATCTCTGTCACCTGCAGTCCCTGTAGCCCATTGGCATTGTACGTGTCATACTCGTACATTACTGTCGGTGCAAGGATATCGTCGAGTGGGCGAAGCACAGTGATCAGCCGCCCAAAACCGTCGTAGCCATACCAGGTCGCCGTCTCCTCACCGTTGTCGTCCCACATCCGTCCCACCTGTCCGGGCAGGCCGTGTTCGCCCGCTGGCTCTCCGGTATAATTGACGTAGTAGTACTCGACATAGTTGCACTGCTCCACGTCGGTACCTACGGCGCCGCAGGTCTCCACAGGATAGAGGTGGTAGATGGTGTCATACTCGATCGTCGTCGTGTGACCGTTGGGATCGGTCTCAGAGATGAGGTTTCCGCGAGTGTCATAGTCATACGATGTGTGAACCCAACCCCAATCACCTAGACCTCGTCCCACCCTGGTCAGGTTCCCCTGTGTCGGCGGTGTATGGTAATCTACTGCCCCATCGTAATAGTTGATGGTCTGTGTCTTTAGCGCGAGGCCGCCCACGTTGCCGGTGATCCCCTCGTACACGTTCTCCCAGGCGAGCTTGTTCACGATCCACACCGCGGGGTCGCCGTTGGGGTAGAACCCACGGTGCACACTCCGCTCGTCGCCGGAGACAGCGATGTTCCCGTAATGATACTCGGCGATGAGATTGCCATAGTCGTCATAGTCACCGTAGACGATGCGGGTGCTGAGAGATCCGCCCCCGCTATAGTCCGTCGTCACTACTTCGTCCACGTGGGCCCAGGTCGTGCTGCCCAATGTTTCGGTAGACCAGGCCGTGTCGGTTTGTTTGAGCGGCACGCCGTCGGCGTCGCTAACCCGTACCTGCGTCTCACGCCCCAAAAGGTCATAGTTATCGTGTACAAAATCGTGGCGGCGCTTTACAAGCACACTCTCGTCGTAGTCATATAGGGTTTCAGCCGTCCAGTCGTGACCTACGATCGTGGCCCATTCCTTCGCTTTGTCCCTGGCGCAGGGTTGATTACGCTCGCCACGACAGTAAGGACCATACTGATACTCTATGCAGGCCCGATCTTCGCTCAGACCCTCGTGGGGATAGGTACATACCTTGTTGGCCCTGTACGTCGCTCCCACCGATTCTGGGTCCATGCTTGGCCAGTCTTTGGGATCGTTGGTCCGGTAGTATTCGTCGCCTTCGTCGTAAAAGAACTGCGTCGCCGCCCCGTAGCCGTTGCGCACCCACTTCAGCCGGGGATGATGATAGCACCATCTATCCCAGTTATTCAGCCACTCGTACTCAAAGCTCGTCGCCGGTAGCGACTGATTGCCGCCGGCATCCCAGACCTGGATATTGTCCAGGTGCGCCAGCTTCAAATACATCCCACATTCATTGCCCATATCACCTGTGTTGGTTATGTTGACGGTCAGGCTGTACTCGCGCGTCACTTGCGGGGGTTGACCCTGCCAGGTTTGAATGCTGGTATAGCGCGGGCCAACGCTGTTGATGCTCGCGGTGGTGTAAGCGAACGTCACCCCCGAATGATAGTGCCCGGCATCATCCTTGTTGTACTCGATCTCCGTCAGCAGGCTGTGAAAGTCGTTACTGGGCTTGTCGAACTCCTTGTACGTGAACACCATCTCGTTTCCGTGGACGTCGGCGATCATGTCCGCCCGCCAGCGTTTCACCACGCGATGCGGTGCCTGTCCTCCATAATCGCAATTATAACCAACGCAGTCTTCGTCTACGTCCTGCTCCGAGTTCTCCGTGTACCCCAGACGAACCTCGCTGCCGTCGGCCATGCGTACGATCCAATAGTCACCGGTGATGTTCTCAAGGCTGCCGTTGCCGGTATTGCCTGCCGCAATACACGCATCCCGGATGCCCTTATTGCTGGCCTCATTACAAAAGTTGCGCCGCTCGACGTAGAGATGGGGCGCGTCTTTGGCGTGAAAACGCCCCCAATACTTGATGCCTGCCGGCTCCAGGTCGTAGCCTGTGCCGTTCATGATCAACGTGAATATATCGTCAAAGCAGGTCCCGCGGCAGTCTTTGAACTTGCGCACGATGTCTATCTGGTCTGCTGACCACCCCGCCCCCAACGGCCCCATGGCAACACCCATGTATCCCAGGGAGCCATCCACCCGCCGGCTGTTGTACGACAGGTTCACCTGGGGTTGCAGACCGTTCCGGCCCGGTGGGACCTCGATAGGGTAGTTGTACGTCGACGCACCACTGAACGTGGAAACGACCGGCGGGTTGTACGAGAACTGCCATACCTTCGGGTCGTCATCTGTAGCCGGTGATGGCGCCGCGCGCACGGTGGCGATCGCGGATGTAGGTACGCTCGTCAGCAGAATGGCGATTGCGACGAGCAAGTGACACAGTTTGGTCTTTCGACAAAGATGGTGGTACATTTCACGCTCCTTTTACGTGTATTTTTCCTTCTGATCTTTCGTCTGAGCAACAACAGTGTAGTAAACGGATCTCACAGTCTCAGAAAATGCCTCGAATTGCTATAATGGCGGCCTATGTGTTACACGGGCCTGCCGGGGTGTGGCCTGCGAGAGCGTCAAAGACGTTGGCAACCTGGCACTTTTGGGCTAGAATGAGGCCCTGAGCCTAGATTGCTTTCCAAGATGTATCATAACAAAAAATGTGTGCCATAGAGTGCCAAAAGAGTGCCATCTTTGGGGAGACGGAGCAGGAGAAAATGGCACAACTTGGCACAAAAATCATGGTACAATAATCCCGGAGGCAGTAAGGAAAATGCAACGACCCAGAATAAAGTCCTGCTATTCGATTGCTCTAGATCGAAACAAGGAGGGAGTCCTCTATATCGGGTCTGCCCTGGGCTATGCCAGCGCAATAGAGGATGTCGACGAGCCTCTGCTAGAGATGCTCAAGCTTCTCGATGGGGAGCATACCGTCGAGGACATGGTCGCGATCCTGAAGGGGAAACAGATCCAGGCGACCGAAAAAGAGGTGCGAGAGAACCTTTCCATGCTCGATGGGTATGGTTTTTTGGAGGATGCTGCTACGCCGATCCCGACGGGACTATCCGATGCGGAGTGGGAACGATATGGACGCCAGGTCTCGTTCTTTGCCATATTCGAGGACAGGGATGGCGAACGATACGAGTACCAACACATGCTCAAGAATTCGCGGGTGACCATCTTGGGTCTGGGCGGGCTGGGGTCCTACGTCTTGTACCACCTGGCAGCTTCAGGCGTGGGGGATATTCTGGGAGTAGATTTCGATATCGTGGAACCGAGCAATCTAAACAGGCAGTTGTTGTACTCGACACCAGACATCGGCAGATCGAAGATAGACGTGGCCCGCGAGCGGGTGCAAGCCCTCAACCCTCACGTTCGTTTCGAGGGGCGGACGGTGCAGATTTCGTCGGAGGACGATCTACAGGGGCTCGTCAGCCATCGGGACCTGGTGGTCTCTGCTGCCGATGCGCCCGCAGGGTGGATTCAGCGTTGGATCAACACCGTCTGCCTGGAACACCAGGTGCCATACATCAGCGCGGGCTACACGGAGCAGGTGGGGCAGGTGGGACCGCTGACCGTGCCCTACCGAACCTCTTGCTACGACTGCCGCTGCCATCCCGAGGGGAGACCCCTGCCTATGGATCCCGATCGTGCTCCATTTGGCCGCAGGAATCACGGTCCGGCCCTAGGGCCACTCTCGGGAATGGTGGGGGGATTTGTCAGTTTGGAGGTCATCAAGTATCTGACCGGGTTCGCTCCGCCGGTGACGTTGAACAGCGTCTTTACTATCGACGTAGGGACCATGAACATGACCAGCCGAAAGCTGAACGAGCGTTCACCGAGTTGTCCATCGTGTGGGATCGAGATTCACCAGGATGCGTTTTCCAAAGATCACCTGGTGGTGTGGTAGCTAAGAGATGATCCTACCAAGAGACATCGATCTGTGTGACGACAGCGTCGTCGAATTATACCCCCTCGCCATAAACCAGGAACGCAATTGGTATGGAGAGCAGTACGTGGGGAGAGGGGACTTGGGACACTTTGCTCTTCCCACGGAAGGTGTGATGGTTCTACGCCTGCTTCAGCATGGCCTTTCGCTGGGCCAGGTGGCCGAGCGGATGGGAGACTGGGGTGATGGTGATGTGAACGTATTCGCTTTCGTGCGGGACCTATGTGATCTAGGTTTTGTCCATCGCGTCGATGGTCGTGCCGTCTCCCCTGAGCCGGAGGAAGCGCCTTCCTCCGGCCCTCCCTTGCCCGCCCTGAATCGCTGGCCGGGCATCAAACCGGTTATTGGGTTATGCATCGTCATCGCTGTGGCCGGAGCGATGATGGCCATAGGAATGCCCCAGTATTTGCCCCGCTGGCGCGATTTCTTTTGGCACGAAAGCTATAGCCTGCTCCTGGTCGTGGGCTTTGTCGCCAACTGGCTCTTTTTAGCGGTCCACGAATCGGCTCATCTGGCCGTCGCCAGGGCGCTGGGCATACGAGGCACGTTTTCGTTGAGCACGCGTCTGTGGTTCGTCGTAGGGCAAACGCGGCTTCGTGGCCTGTGGCACTTGCCCAAGCGCGAGCGCTGTCTGGTGTATCTGTCTGGGATGCTGTGTGATGCCGTACTGGCGGCGCTGTTTGTGTTCTATCTGTGGAGCCACGATCACTTGGGCCCGCTGGGGGGAGAGACGGGGTACCGGTTGGCCAAAGCGATGATTTTGGTTCTCAGCCTGAGAATCGCTTGGCAGCTCAACATCTATATGCGTACCGATATCTATGGCTTGCTGGTGGATTTGTTCGATTGCAAGCGACTCTTTGACGATGCAAAGATGTACCTTTACGATCAAGTCCGATTCCTCGG
>Ga0307420_1000976_pt1 | contig 12792 bp, 5 predicted proteins | sample SalMarWE160240MG_2_FD_202167 | JGI IMG/M metagenome (GOLD analysis project Ga0307420, IMG submission 202167) | Salt marsh sediment microbial communities from the Plum Island Ecosystem LTER, Massachusetts, United States - WE1602-40 | ecosystem: Environmental > Aquatic > Marine > Intertidal zone >... | reverse complement strand
ACCACTCCAAACGCCTCCAGACGAACGATAGCGAAAACGAACAGCGTCAGAAAAGGACTGACCACTGTCCCCATGCCAAAGTACATACGTGTTGCCCGCCCCGTCGACGTCCATCGCCGTGGAATTATACGGATCAATTGTGCTTACATTGATCTGCTCATCAGCAGTCCAGGGAGCATCCAACGGCAATGCAGATACAATCACGGCGGGCTTCCCAAAAAGCGAGACAGCGGCAACAAGAAAAACACCAGCCAGAATAGTAACTAGAGACACTTTCATATCGCATCGCGGCTAACCCCCTTATCAGAGTTTTCCCTCCAATTCCCTAACGATTACCATTGACCACCTCGCACTATCCACGCCGCAGCGCCCGCCACACTCGCTCCGGCGTGAAGGGCACCTCGCGCACCCACACGCCCGTGGCGTCGTGGATAGCATCGGCCAGCGCCGGGGCCACGCCGTCCAGTGGAATCTCGGCCACAGACTTGGCCCCGAACGGCCCCGTCGGCTCATCGGTCTGCACAAAGATGACCTCCAGCTCGGGCATCTCGTTGCACTTGTAGACGTGATACGGGCCAAGGCGCGCGTTGACCATGCGGCCCTGCTCGTCGTACACCATCTCCTCACAGTGGGCGAACCCCACCCCCTGCTGCAACCCGCCTTCCACCTGCCCGGAGGCAGTGATGGGATTGATCACCCGCCCGGCGTCGACCACCATCAGCACCCGTTCCACGGTGACCTGGCCGGTCTCGGTATCGACCGCCACCTCGGCGAACTGGGCGCCAAAGGGCGGCGGGCTGGCAGAGCTCACGTGGGAGGCGCTGGCGATGATCTGGTGTTGCTCCTGCTGGTGCAGGCTGCTGAGGGCCACCTGCGCCAGCGTGAGCGCGGTGCCATCAGGAGCGATGACTTGGCGGTCGCGCAAGGTCCACACCCCTTGCCCCCCCTCGGTCCCCCCCGCTCGCGGGGGGGATGCCCCGGAGGGACAGGGGGGGCTCATTCCCAGCATCCGCGCAGCGTGGGCCTTGATCTGGTCGGCCACGTCAAGCGCCGCTTTGCGCACCGCCCCGCCGCTGATGTAGGTCGTGCTGGAGGCATAGGCGCCCTTGTCGAACGGGGTAAAGTCGGTGTCAGACGAGTAGACGATCACGTCCTCCAGCAGCACACCCAGCACCTCGGCCGCCATCTGTGCCAGGATTGTGTCGGAGCCGGTGCCCAGGTCGGTGGCGCCGATGAGCAAGTTGAAAGAGCCATCGTCGTTCATCTTGATCGTCGCCGCCCCCATGTCCAGCCCGGCCACGCCGCTGCCGTGCAGCATCACCGCCATCCCGATGCCTCTCCTCAAGAAACCGGGTTTCTCAGAAGAAACCCGGTTTCTCCCGCGCTTGTCCGCCCAATCGGTCGCCTCCAACCCCACCCGCACGCAATCCTCCAACCCACTCGACTGGATCGTCTGTTCGTATCCCTCGCGCCCTTCGCCCAGGGCCTTGGAGAGCAGCAGGACATCTCCTTCCTTGATCCAATTTTTGCGCTTGAACGCGACCACGTCCCACCCCATCCGGTCGGCGATCTCGCTCATCAGTGTCTCCAGCCCAAAAAAGCACTGCATCGCCCCGTAGCCGCGAAAGGCGCCCGGCGCTGGCTTGTTGGTATAGACGACATCGCAGACGAACTTGGAATACGGCGTGTTGTACAGCGTGAGCGCCTTCTGTCCGGCCACCATCTGCACCGTCAGGCCGTGGGTGCCGTAAGCGCCCGTGTCACCGATGAGGTTCAACTCCGCGGCGACCACCTCCATCCCCTCTGTGACACCCAGCTTGTAACGCATCACCTGTGGATGGCGGCTGCGGGAGCTGGTGAACTCCTGGCGGCGGGTATACATCATCTGCACCGGGCGGCCCGTGGCGATGGTCAGGTGGGCGCACAGGTCCTCCAAGATCATCTCCTGCTTGTTGCCAAACCCGCCCCCGATGCGCGGCTTGACCACGCGAATCTGCTTGACCGGCAGGCCGATCAGAGGCGACAGCATGCGCCGGATGTGGAAGGGCACCTGCGTGCTGGAGCGCACCACCAGGCGCCCGTCCTCGTCCCAGTAGGTGATGCACACGTGCGGCTCGATGTGCGCGTGCTGCTGTTGGGAGGTGCGGTAAGTGCCCTCAAACACGTGATCCGCCTCGTTCCACGCCTCCTCGGCCTCACCAACCTCGACCTCGATATGGTGCACGATGTTGTGCTCGGCGTCATAGATGCCCTCGGTATCGGGCTCGTCGTGGACGACGGGCGCGCCATCGCGCATCGCCGCCTCGCCGTCTAATACGGGCTCCAGCACCTCGTACTCCACCTCGATCAACCGCAGCGCCCGCCGGGCCAGCTCCGGCGTCTCGGCGGCGACCACGGCCACCCGGTCGCCCACGTGGCGCACCATGTCGTCCAGGCACACCTGATCGAAGGGCGGCGGCTGGGGATAGCTCTGCCCGCCAGAGGCGTGCTTGACACGCGGGATATCCTCGTGGGTCAGCACGGCGTGCACGCCAGGCAGCGCGCGCGCCTCGCTGGCATCGATGCGCTTGATGCGCGCGTGGGCGTGCGGGCTGGTGAGCAGCGCGCCGTACAGCAGGGACGATTCGCGAATCGCCCCTACGACGTCGGCGGTGAACACAGGGCGACCCGCCGCCAGCTTGACGCCGTCCACCTTGGGCTCCCCCTTGCCCACCACGTCCAAACCCGCCATCTCTGGCGGGGAGATGACCAACGGCGTCCGCGGATGTCGCCCGTCGCCGGGGATGCGGTAGTACTCGCCCAGTAGATCGGCGGGCGACTCGTCCGCTGCCAACGTCACCTCGATTGGATCGAAGGGCGCCACCTCCTCGCCGCGCAACATCGCCGCCGCCCGCTGCACCGCCTGCACGATCTTGACGTAACCAGTGCAGCGACACAGCACGCCGCTCAACGCCTCGCGGATCTGTGCCTCGGTGGGATCGGGGTTGCGGTCGAGGAGCGCCTTGGCGGTGAGGATCTGGGCCGGGGTGCAGTAGCCGCATTGGATGGCGCCGGTCTCGATGAAGGCCTGTTGGATGGGGTGGAGATTGGGGGTTGGAGATTGGAGATTGGAGATTGGAGACAGCGCTTCGACGGTGGTGACCTCGCGTCCGGCGGCATCGAGCGCGCGCATTTGGCAACTATGCACGGGCCGACCGTCCAGGAGCACGGTGCAGGCGCCACAGTCGCCCGTGCCGCAGCCGTACTTGACGCTGGTGTATCCGGCGCTGCGCAGCGCATCCAGCAGGCGCTCGGTGCGGCCCACGGCCAGCGTGCGCTCCTCGCCGTTGATAACCAGCGTGACCTCCGACTCCTCAGACTGTTCCCGCTGCGAGTCCAGAGACGGAGATTCGATCTTGCGCGATTCAGAAAGCGCAGCTACGTCTCGCTCGAAATCTTGAAGATTCGAAAGCGCCTGGCGGGTCAGCACGCCCGCCATCGCCCGGCGATAGGCCTCGCTGCCCCGAAAGTCTCCTTCGGGCGCGACCTCCTGCTCCACGGCCTGCGCCGCCGCCTGAATGCGCCCTGCATCCAGCGAACCGCCGACCAACTGGGCCGCGGCTTCGGCCAGGCGTACCGCCCCCGGCCAGACGCCAGTGAGGGCCACGCGTACTTCCTGCACAACGTCATCTTCCATCCTCACCACCGCCACCACGGCGACGATGGGCTCGTCGGCGGGCGTGCGGGCCACGTGAGCCTCGCCCCACTGCACGCCATCCAATTCGACCTGCAGCGTGTGGGCCTCGGCCTCGGCCGCAACAGCGGCCGCATCCGCCTCCGCCAACGCCACCTCGCCGTCCTCCGTGACGACCGTCGCCCCCAGCGCCAGCAGCGCTGCCATCCACTGCGGTGCGACGCGCGACGACGAAAGCGCCCGGCGCACGGGCGTCTCGTTGCGCACCTGCCAGGAAAGCGCACCTGTGAGCGTCCGGCGCAGGACCTGCGGACACGCCGGGTCTTCGAACACCGATTGAAGCGATTCATTGACGTCAATAGACCAACGTCTACTCATCCTGCACCTCCTCCATCCAGGCGAGGGGCTAGGGGTCGCTGCACGTTTCCTGCGCGACCTGCCCGTACACAGCGCGTTTCACGTCTTCCACCGTCAAGCCTGGTTATCGTCCTCCTCTCTCTCCAGACGCACAGTTTTGCCCTCGTCCTCCATCTGCAAGCGCACGGTCTTGCGTTCGCGCATGGTTTTGCGCGCGCCTTCCGGTTCCAGGCGCACCGTCTTCTTCACCCTCTCTGGCTCCAAGCGCACCGTCTCCCGCGCCTCTTCCGCCGGACCTGCCTCGGGCGGCGATGGCTCATCAAGGACCTCTGCGCTATCGGGCTTCCCTGTCACCAGCGCCAGTCGATCCAGGTACAGGGCCTGGAACAGACCAAAGACAAAAAAGAAGAACAAGAACGTGGGCAGCCCGAACAGAACAGTGGAGGGCGCCATCATCTGCGTGGAAATACCAGCCTGTCTCAAGTGGGACAGCAGCAATGGCATCGTCCACCCGTCAGGAGTAACGAGAACCAAGAGCGGCCACAGCAAATCCTGCACGCTGAGAAGGAGAGAGGCACAGGCCAACAATATCGTCAGCGGCAGCGAAGGTAGAATCAGGGCACTGAAGAACGCCTTCACCGGCGATTGGCCTTCCGCCAGCGCCGCGCGCCATTTGGGCTCCTGTCCCTTGAAGAACAGGGTCAAGATAAACAGGATGGGAACACTGAACAGAGAAGGAAGGAGCAAGGCCACAACCGTGTCCGCCAGATTCAACTGTCTTGCGATCAAAAAGGCCGCCGGACTCTGCGGGCCTACAGTCATAAACAGCCACGGGCTGAAGAGGAGCAACAGCCACTCGCTTCTTTTCTCGAGGGGCCGTAGCGCGCCAATGCCCAGCGCGGCGACATACGTGATGGGCATCTGGAGCAAAAAGATCGCCAGGAGCGGCGGGAGAACGGTGTTGACCCAGGCCCGGCCTATCGACACAGGGAACGGTCCTTCTAACGCCTCGGTATATGCCCTGGGCAATTCGAATGAAGCCAAAATGTTCCACATCCGAGGCAAAATGCTGAGCAAGCAGCCGGTGCAGCCAATGAACACCATAGCCAAAAGCAGCAAAACAGCGATCACCCTGCGCCGACCTCCACGTGTGATCAAGCCTGTCTCTTTGCCCCAACCCACCCGCTCCAACCGCAGCCCGGTGAGCACGACGATCAATCCCGTGCCTAGCCCGAAAAGAGCCGCCACAATCAGACTCAGAGTACCTGCAGCTGCGCCAGCTCCAAGCCTGAACCTGACAAAAGACATCATGTACTGATAAAGCGCCAGCGTCGTTGTGGTGTTCGCAGGGCCACCACGCGTCAGCGAAAAGCCCAACGCGAACGACTGAGGAGCAAGCGCAATCGTAGCCAGCAACCCCGCCACCCAACTAACGAGCAGCGGCTTGCGCACCGCTTTCCAGGAAGGCGCCTCCCCGCCCCGACCACGCAGGGCAGCCAGGTAGAGAATCAGCCCCAATCCACAGGCCAGTCCAAAGGTCGTCAGCCCATCAATGGACAGAACAACCTTTTTGGCCACGTCTGGATCCGCCAACAACGGCCGTGACAGCAAATTCAGCCCACGCAAGAAGGCACTCAGTTGATGACTCCGCGGATCGAGCGCCAAACCCCAGACCGAAGCGATGACCACCGGCGCGAAAAGGGCCAGCGGGACGGTAAAGAGCAACCGCACAGGGATGCGCACGGCGCGGCCAAACTCATTGACGGCCAACGCCAGCAGCAGCGGCACGATCGCGACCACAGCCAGGCGTACCGCGACCGACGACAGCGTAAATCCCAGCGCCGCGGAAAAGGGCGGGGCCTGGAATATTGACCTGTAGTTACTTACTCCCACAAAATCCGGCGCGCCTATCCCATCGTAATTAGAAAAACTCAGCGCGACTGTGCCGAGGGTGGGAATGACCAACACGCTGACGCAGCACAGCACGGCCGGGAGCAGCAACCCCAAGCCGATTACGACGCGCAACCAGCTTTTGCCACCTGATGCGTTTTCATTGACTGTATTCATCGCTACTATCCCCCTTTGTTTGTTGAACGATTATAAACCCACTCTGGAAAAGAACTCCGGAAGACCGCGCACGCCAGGCCGCAGCCGGAACAACGCACCCGCGCCGGGGCCATAGGTCGCCCGGTCATCCCCGCCGGCGGTGGTGACGTACAGGTCGGTGTAATCCTCGCCGCCAAAGATCACACTGGTGACCCGCCGCGCCGGGAATGGGACGCGCAGCACCTCACCGCCGCCCAGGTCGTAACGCACCACGCAGCCGCCCTCCCACCGCGCCGACCAGATGAAGCCCTCGGCGTCCACCGTCATCCCGTCCGGCAGCCCATCGCCCTCGGGCACACGCGCAAAGAGGCGCGGCTCGCTCAGCGCGCCGATCGCCTCGTCGTAGTCAAAGCGCGTGATCGAACGCTTGATCGAGTCGGTGTGAAAGAACTGCCGGCGGTCGGGCGCGAAACCCATCCCGTTCGAGATGCCCGCGTCATCCAGCACCAGGGAGAGCGCGCCGTCGGGATCGAGCCGGTACAGCCGGCCGGGCCGGTCTCCCACGGGCATCGTGCCGCAGAACGCGCGCCCGGCTGGATCAGCGATCACGTCGTTGAAGCGCGAGCCCTGTTCGTCGGGTATGCCCTCTATCACCGTGGTCAGCTCCCCATCCCACCAGCGCTTGACCGCGCCGCGGGCCATAAAGAGCAGCAGCGCGCCATCGGCCTGGATGGTGAACCCGCCGACCGTCGCTCCCTCGTAACACACCTCGTGCGCGTCGCTGGCGGGATCGTAGCGCAGCACCCGCTCACCGGTGATATCGGTCCAATACAGGCACCGCTCGAAGGGATGCCACAGCGGCCCTTCGCCCAGCGCGCACTGGCAATCCACGACCAACTCCGGTTCGATGCTCATTCGACTCGCTCCACGACGTACACCCTGGCCCTCTGCCCCAGGATCGTGACCGAATGGCCGCGCACGATCTGCAATTCCTTCAATTGCTTGAGCGTGTCCTTGATCAGTCCTGTCTCGCTGCTCAACACCACGGCGCGCCCCTGCACGCGCAATAGTCGATCGATCTCCCTGAAGACGGCGCGGTACAATCGCCGATTCTCCCGTGGGCTGCCGACCTGCTTGCCAAAGGGCAAGTTCGTCGCAACCTTGTCCACGCTGGCGGAGGCCAACGGCAGGCGGCCCGCGTCCCACATCAGAAGCTGGCGCGGCTTGTGCCGGGGGCCGATGTTCTGCGCTGCTGCTTGCAGCGCATCAGCGTCGATATCACCGCCCAGGAGCAGCATGTGACGCTCGATCCTCCCGCGCTCCACAAGCAGCGTCCCGGCTCCGCACAATGGATCGAGAAAGACATCTTCGGGCTGCGGCTCGGTCAACCACACCATCGCCGCCGCCACCGAGGGTCGCAGCGAGGCCGCGACGTGCGCCCGTTTGTACTCCCGGTGCCGCATGCGGGCATCGGAGAGGCGCAGGCCGCAGACAAAATCGAGGCCGATCAAGTTGACCCAGATCTCGACATCTTCCCCCTCCCTGACGGCGCGCCACCGTCCCCCCAGCCGCTTCTTGAGCGCCTTTTCCACCGCTCGCTGGAAATCGATCCGGCGGTAGGGCTGACGCCCGCCCGCCATGCGCGAGATGACGCGAAAGGTGCTGCCTCGCCCGTCAGCGCGGCGCGCGACTTGACCATGCAACCTTAGGCCAGCGTCGAGAAACCGATCTCGCGAAATAAGTTGCTGAATCTGTGCCAGCCCCTCGCGCCCCCACGCGACCTTGGGAATGCGCGCGACCAAAAAGAAAACATCCTCGACCGTATGTAGCTTCAAAAGATCGGCAGGCTGACCAGCGTATCGAAAAAAAGCAAATCCGTTCTTGTCGCCCAGCGTCTTTGTGCCCTCGAAGGACGCCCTGTCCAACCGGCTGCGAATCTCGATCCAGGCCACCTCCTCTAAACCGGGCATGGTGTGAGCATAGTACAGATATCCCCTGCCACTCATGCCTACCCCTCGGCAGGAGGCGCGACCGGAAGCGTGACCGTAAAGGCCACACCCTGGTCTTTTTCGAGGTTCTCCACCTCGATCGTCCCACCATGATCCTCAATGACGTTCTGGCTGATGTAAAGCCCCAGCCCGGCATCCCCCGTCTTGGTAGTAAAGAAAGGATCAAAAACGTAGGCGATGTGCTCCGGCGGGATGGGCGGGCCATCGTTGGTCAGCGTGAGCACCGCTGCGTCCGCGTCCCGGCGGGCAGCGATGTGTACACACCCTCCTTCAGGCATCGCTTCGATGGCGTTGATCATCAAGTTAAGCAAGGCCTGTACGATCTGATCGGGCACGACCATAACCGGGTCGAGGTCCGCGGGAAAATCGGTCGTCGTCTGGACGTTGGCGCGTTCCAACGGCCCACTGAGCAGCGCCAGCGCCTGCTGAACCAGGCCCGCGACGTCAACCGGACGGTGCACATCCTCAAGTGGCTGAGCAAGGCCCAACACGGGCTCGGCAATCTCGGTCAACTGATCGATCTCCTTCTGACAAGCGCGCAGACGCTCCCCGCGCTCATCGGGCTCCAGGGCAGGATCAAGCGCCAGTCTTAGGTGATCGCTCAGAGCCTGCAGCGGGCCCTTGATCTCGTGGGTCAGCGCCGCCGCCATGTGCCCCATCGCCGCCAGCCGCTCGGTATGGATCATATGCTTGTGCTCGGTGATGTCACGCGCTGCGCCATAGATGCACACCACACAACCCAGGGCCTCGTCCAACTCTGGACGCCCATAGTCGCGCAGCCAACGCACACCGCCGTCTTTGGTTACGACGCGATACTCGGCCACATTGCGCTGGCCGGAGAGTCGTTCCTCCAAGTACTCGAGAACCATCGGCAGATCGTCGGGATAGATCACGCTCTGCCATCCACCCCGCTCATCCACCTCATCGATGGTAAAGCCGGTAATGTGCGTAAAGGCCTCGGTCACCCAATCAAACTCGATCGTCCCGTCCGGGTCGACGCGGATGGCGTAGGCAAAGTCAGAGGCAAGCTCAGAGACAGCGCGATAGCGCGCCTCAGACTCTCGCAGCGCCTCATACAGCCGCGCGTTCTCGATCGCCACGGCGATTTGGCTGCCCAACGTCTCCATCACCACTACGTCGTTCTCATCAAAAGAATCGCGCTCCGGGCTTTGGACGTCGATCGCTCCCACAACCTCGTCGCTCACACACACAGGCACACTCAACTCCGCTCGAGTCGGCACTACGTCGGGATAGAGGTTCACATATCGTGGCTCAGCGCTCACATCATTGGCCAGCAAACTCTTGCAGCTTTGCCCCACCCAACCGACCATGCCCTGCCCTATCTTCAGCCGGTGCTCAGAGGGATACAGATCGGTGAAATCGCCGGCCTTGGCCCGCATCACTAACTCTTCCTGGTCACGATCCAGGGTAAAAAGCCCAACGTGATGGTAGCCAAAGCCCTCCCGGACCAGGTGAGCCGCCCGATCCAACACGCTGTCCAAGTCCAGCACCGAAGCAATCTTGCCCCCGACGTCGTTCAACAGGGCCAACTGTGCCGCCCGCCGTTCTAACACCGCCTCAGCCCGTCTACGCTCGGCCAACTCCTGCTGAACCGCCTCGTACAACCGGGCGTTCTCGATTGCCGCCGCGATCTGATCAGCCAAGGTCTCCATCACCATGACATCGTTCTCGTCGAAGGCGTCAAGTTCTGGGCTCTGCACGTCGATCACGCCCACGACCTTGCCTCCCACCCCAATAGGCACGCTGAGTTCCGATCGGGTCGGTACCGTGTCGGGGTAAAGATTCACATATTGCGGCTCGCTGTCTACATCGTTGGCCAGCAGGCTCTCGCCGTAGTACCCCACCCAACCGACTATGCCCTGCTCTAGCTTTAGCCGGTGCTCAACGGGATACAGGTCGGTGAAGTCGCCGGCCTTGGCCCGCATCACCAACTCCCCCCGGTCACGATCTAAAGTGAAAAGCCCGACGTGGTGATAGCCAAAGCTCTCCTGCACCAGGCGAGCTGCCCGATCCAACACGCTGTCCAAGTCCAGCACCGCAGCAATCTTGCCCCCGATGTCGTTGAGCAGCGCCAACTGCGCCGCTCGCCGCCCCAACGCCTGCTCAGCCCGTCTACGCTCGGCAAGCTCCTGCTGAACCGTCTCGTACAAGCGCGCGTTCTCGACAGCCGTCGCAACCTGATCGGCCAAGGTCTCCATCACCATGACATCGTTCTCATCAAAGGCGTCAAGTTCTGGGCTCTGGACATCGAGCACTCCCACGAGTTCATCGCCCACACAGATGGGCACACTGAGCTCCGACCGGGTCGGCACCACATCTGGATAGAGGTTGACGTAGTACGGCTCGGCGCTCACGTCGTTGGCCAACAGCCGTTTGCCACTCTGCCCTACCCAGCCCACCATACCCTGCCCCAGCTTTAGGCGATGCTCGGCCGGGTAGAGGTCGGCAAAATTACCCGCTCTGGCCCGCATCACCAGCTCGCCCTGCTCGCGATCCACTGCAAAAAGAGCGACGTGATGGTAGCCAAAGTTCTCCTGTACCAGATGCGCTGCCCGGTAAAGCACACTGTCCAGGTCCAGCACCGTGGCGATCTTTCCGCCAATGTCGTTAAGCAGCGCCAACTGCGCCGCTCGGCGCTTTAGCGCCTCCGCCGCTCGCTTGCGACCGGTGATGTCGGTGGTCACCACAAGACGCGCGTCTGATTTACCTCGAATGCGAGAATAGCGGTTGCGGATACAACGCCGCGTGCCATCCTTACGAACGATCCAACACTCCAACTCCTGTGGCAAGACGTCCGTCTGTCTGATCTCTTCCACAATCCGCTGCAGCCGCTTTTTCTCCTCCGGAGCGGCGAAATCCAGACTGGTCATCCTGACGTACTCGTCCCTGGAATAACCATAGATCTCGCAAGCGCGGTCGTTGACATAGACCGTCCGACCGTCCTCGATGATCGTCAACCCATCCTGCGTGCTGTCGACGATCGTCCGATACCGCTCCTCACTCTTCTGCAGTGCCTCCTCCGCCCACTTGCGCTGAGTGATATCCCGCAACAGCCAACGCAGGCTGACCGGCTCGTCAGGAGAGCCGGACACGCCGGTCACAGAAATCGCAGCCCAAAAAGGAGCGCCATCGTGTGCCTTCATCAGCAGCACCCAGTACGGCACCTTGTCCACCTGTCCATATCGTAACTGGGCCAATCGGGCATCAAAGACATCGCGCTCTTCGGGAGCTACGAAATCCGCCAACTGCCTATCCTTCAGAGATCGCTGACGCACATGAAGCAAGCTAGCTATCGCACGATTAGCCTCCTGGATGACTCCCTCAGCGTCAGTCACCACATATCCATCCGGGGCTAGATCAAAGAGTTGCCGATAGCGCTGACACTCGGCCTCCAGGCTTTCACAGGCAGCCGCCAACTCCTCGTTTCGCTGGCGCAACTTCTCTCCAGCTATCCCCAAGTCCTCCAAGACGGCGGAGAGTTCCTCCCAAGCTGCCACAATTGGCGCTCTCTGCCGTGTATCAGCCCGGCTCAACAACGCCTCCAACCGCTGGCGTATATCCTCAACCTGTTCGTCAAAAGCGAGTCCCTCTCTCATCCCAACACCTCTTCCAACAACAGCGATTTTTGCCGTGACGTTTTTCTCACAGGTACCGCCGTCCAACCATCAACACACGCACCACATGGTGCTTTCCGTCATCCGCCAGGGGAATCTCGCGCCCCGGCAAGACGTCCCCATCCACTGCCACCTGCTTAACCCCGCGATTGACGCCATCGGGATTCTCTACCGAAATCTCGTAGGTCGTCTCCCCATAACGGTAGGTTAGCTTGAAACCCGGCCAGCTTTCGGGAATGCACGGGTCAACTATCAGAGCACGCGCCCCCACCTTACGCAGCCCCAGGATAGCCTCCAGTCCCAGGCGATACATCCAGCCGGCCGAGCCGGTATACCACGTCCAGCCGCCGCGCCCGGTGTGTGGCGGCACGCTGTAGACGTCCGCCGCCACCACGTAAGGCTCCACCCGGTAGCGCGCTACCTTCTCCGGTGCATCACTGTGGTAGATAGGATTGAGCAGCCGGAACAACTCCTCGGCGCGATCCCCCTGTCCCAACTCCGAAAAGGCCCACACCGCCCAGATAGCGGCGTGCGTGTACTGCCCGCCGTTCTCCCGGATGCCCGGGGGATAGCCCCTAATATAGCCGGGATCATGCTCCGTCTTGTCGAAGGGAGGGGTAAGCAGCAGAATCAAGAGATCGTCCCGGCGTACGAGCCGCCGGACGACAGCCTCCATCGCCTGCTCCGCACGCTTGCGCTCCGCTGCACCCGACAGCACAGCCCACGACTGGGCGATCGAGTCGAGCTGGCACTCCTCGTTCTCCGAGGCCCCCAGGGATGTGCCATCGTCATAGTATGCGCGACGGTACCAACCCCAATCCCAGGCATTGTCCTCCAGCGCCTGGCGCAACACGGCGGCCCGCCGCCGGTATCCCTCAGCCCGCTCTCCGTCGCCCGCGCTCTCACACAGAGTTGCAAAACGCGTCAAAGCGGCATACAGGAACCAACCCAGCCACACGCTTTCCCCCGTGCCGCCGACACCCACCCGATTCATCCCGTCGTTCCAATCGCCGCCGCCCATCAACGGTATGCCGTGCGGACCGGCGGTCGCTCCCCTCTCCAGCGCCCGGCT
>Ga0307420_1000975_pt1 | contig 12804 bp, 9 predicted proteins | sample SalMarWE160240MG_2_FD_202167 | JGI IMG/M metagenome (GOLD analysis project Ga0307420, IMG submission 202167) | Salt marsh sediment microbial communities from the Plum Island Ecosystem LTER, Massachusetts, United States - WE1602-40 | ecosystem: Environmental > Aquatic > Marine > Intertidal zone >... | reverse complement strand
TTTTTGTAAGATCTCTATTAAGACTAAGTAAATCTTCTTTTGCCTTGCCTAACTCAACTGTTCTCTCATCAACCATCTTTTCAAGATTTTTGGCATAGTTATCTATCTCTTGTTTGGCCTTTCTCAATTCAAGATTTGCCTTTTCAAGGTCCACATATGCCTTATTTTTAGCAATCATTGCCTCTCTGAGCTGATTAATAGTCTCGATCATGCCATGGGCCGTTTCCGGCCTTTTTCCTTTTTTGCGGAAAGCCCGCATCATTTTCTTTAAAAATCCGAGCCTTTCGTAGGTGACATCTAAAATAAAGTAAGGAGCCTTGTATATCTCCCCTGCTGTTAAAATATTTTTATTACCTATCTTTAATGATTCAGTAATAAGAATTCCTGCACACTCTTTTCTTTCTCTATTTTCCTCTCCATTAAAGAAATCGGAAAATCTTCCCAAAAACACCTTCCTTCCTCCAATAATGTCAGGAACGAGAAAGACCTTCTTTCCCACAATCTTTCTCTTCTTCTCAATAGGGGAAAAAATTGTTAGCTTATCATCTTCTATTTTGGCATTGAGTTTAAATGGAAGGAATTCTTCCTCCTGGTTGAATAATATCTCTGGATCATATTCATTCAGGGGTTGTTTGATAATTGCTGGAGGAAGGCCCCAGATAGCTGGGATAAAAGATATGATTCCTTTTAGATATGGATCACCTATATAGTCCAGGTTAGCATCATGATCATCATGAGATTTAACACGTATAATTGCATTAATTTTTTTGTGTTTTTTGTCAAGGGTTGGCGGTTTAATAATATCAATATCTTTGGTATCGTTAAAATTTTTATTAAAAAAGGGGAGTCTCTTGATACCATCATCTGGATTGGAAAAAAGCTGGATAAAATAACCAAATCTTCCCCAAGAATCGAGCATTGCGGAAGAAATACCACAGTTGAAATAAAAATCAGGATCACCAACGAGTTCATTGGCCTTTCGAAAGATTTTTTGAAATATATCATAGGTAGTCCATTCATCCTCATCAGTGAGATATTCCCTTGCAGAACCATACCTATCCTCGGGAAATGACATCCCAGCAAAAAGATCAGATGCATCACCCAAAATGCTTTCCACATATGTGGAAATCATTCGTATATTCCTGTTGCTTATGCAATCAATCCTGCTCATAAATTCAACACACTTAAATAGAAAACTCTCTTGACACCAAAAACTATGGATGTTAAAAAATTAAAAAAAAGATAATTATAAAGTTACACATAAAATCGGGACGTGGCGCAGTCTGGAAGCGCACCTGAATGGGGTTCAGGGGGTCGCGAGTTCAAATCTCGCCGTCCCGACCAGTAAATATCAAAACTCTCCACTTATTACTGCCTTTTTTAAACTATCTATCTATCTCTTTTTGTGAAGTATGTTAAATCTTTGGCCTGAAGGAAGTCTGAAAGACGAAAAGATATAAAAAAATCTATGGTCTTTCTACCATAAGATATCTGTCTTTTGGGAGCCGAGAAAAAATCACAGCACCAGCACACGGTGCAACAAGTTTTTTAGGCAATGTATCGCCAATTACCTGGAAGAGTTCTAAACAACAGGAACATAAGTTTGCACTTCTGTCAATCGAATAGGGAATTTTTTGGCCATTTGACTCGATAAAAAATTGGGGTTTGATAAAATTTGCGTGACATGCTGTATGCGTAAGAAAAAGAGAATCCCAGTCCTCCTCAGATCCAAGTTTCCTTGCCCATCTCATCCAAATCCTTTTTTCAAGGTCTGTAATAATATACCACTCCCGAGGTACGAGAGGCTTGAATTGTTCATCCTCTACCAATGCCTTTTTTTCTTTACCTGTTATTGATCCAGGTATAATAAAATTCGATCGTGTAATTACCGCCTCTTTATACCGTTCATAGCCCTCTAATTCAAATGAGCTAATAATAAGATATTTGCCATTTTTCTCTGAGTTTCTATACCAGCTGCCCTGCCTGTGGCATGTGCTATCCCACACCTCTGGGGGCACACTCATTATCTTACTGATCTCATCAAGGCCAGCACAAACGACTGCCTTGCCAGATTTAAGCTTTATATTCTGGCGCATGAGATCTTCTCTTAGTTCTTCTTCTTGTTCTTGCGATACCCAGTATATATGCTTGATATATGTCTTTGGTGGTTTAATCGTTACTGCTCCTTCTTAATTTTTACTCAATAGTTTATCAAGGTTGTTGATATAATAGCGTTAGTTATCATAACTCTGTTTACCCACTCACTTGATTAATCATCGTCATGATCTGGCCTTCATCAAATCCGTTCAGGTGTATGGCGCCTGATCTGCACGAAGCAACACAGAGACCACACCCCTTGCACAAAACAGGGTTTATCTCTGCAATCCCTGTTTTCTCATTCAATTCAGGTGCAGAGAACGGGCATATGGCAACACAGACACCACAACTACTGCAGTAGAGTGGATTGACAGCAGCCACCACTCCACTCGTTTTGATGGTCTTTTGTGCGAGCAATGTCACCGCCCGTGAGGCTGCTGCCTGTGCCTGGGCAATGGATTCATCAATGGGCTGTGGAGAATGGGCAAGGCCACAGAAAAACACCCCATCGGTTGCAAAATCAACGGGTCTGAGTTTTACATGGGCCTCAACAAAGAATCCATCGTCGTTAATTGGTATTTTAAAGAGTTGGGATAAGGGTTCTTTATCTTGACGCACTATTGCAGACGCAAGGACTAAAAGATCGCTTCCTATCTCTATCTGCCGGTTTAGTGTAGAGTCAGTAAAGCTAATGTTGAGCTTCCCGTCGCCTTTATCTACCTTTAACTCCTTTTCATTATTATACCGAATAAACACCACCCCCTTTTCCCGTGCCTCGCGATACAGATTTTCCCGTAAGCCATAGGTCCGCATATCTCGATGCAGGATAAAGATGCGCATATGAGGATTCATTGCTTTGAGGTGCAGGGCACTCATCACGGAATGTGTGCAGCATACCTTTGAACAATAGGGCCGCTCAGGGATGCGGGAGCCAACACACTGAATAAATACACAGGTAGTGATATCCGTGAGTGTTTCATCCTTTTCAATACATGCTTGATCAAACTCTAATGAGGTAAGAACACGAGGGTCTTTTCCATAGCAATACTCATCAGGGGTGAGCTCATGTGCCCCGGTTGCAATAATGGTTACGCCATGCTCAAGGGTGTGTTCGTCTCCATCAATAGCGATGGTGGTGGTAAAGTTTCCCACAAATCCATCCACGTGGGTGATCTCTGCATTCAGAAAGGTTTCAATATGGGGATCTGCCTGGATCTCATTGATGAGACGGGTCAGGTTTTCCTGCACATCCTCTCCCTTCCACGTGGTAAAGAGACTGCATGCATTTCCTCCGAGTCTATCAGTCTTCTCGATGAGATAGGTGTGATAGCCCTGTGCGCTCAGATTCTGTGCTGCAGCCATTCCTGCGATTCCCCCACCAATCACAAGGGCAGCCTGATGCACGGTCAGCTCACGTTCTTCCAGGGGCTCAAGCATGGCAACCTTTTGAACGGCCATGCGCACCAGATCCTTTGCCTTTTTGGTTGCATCATCAGGGATATCTGCATGCACCCAGGAACACTGGTTTCTGATATTTGCCATCTCAAAGAGGTATTTATTGATGCCGGCATCCCTCACGGTTTCCTGAAACAGGGCCTCATGGGTCTGGGGGGTACAGGAGGCAACCACCACGCGGTTGAGGTGATGCTCTTCGATTGCGGCAGTAATGGTTTCCTGCGTATCCTGGGAGCAGGAAAAGAGGTTCTCTGCCACATGCTCAACAAAGGGAAGGGATGTGGTGTAGTCTACCACATCAGGGACGTTAACGACCCCTGCGATATTGATACCACACCGACACACAAAGACGCCGATTCTGGGTCGCTCCCCCATGACATCTCGCTCCTCAGGAAGGTGGCGTTCCTTGGTGAGGGAGTGGCGGCTGTCTGCCAGAAGGGCACCTGCCTGTGCTGCAGCAGCACTTGCATCAGTGACTGATGATGGGATATCTTTGGGAGAGTGAAAGCAGCCTGCGGCAAAGATGCCGGGGGAGGAGGTATTTACTGGTCGAAATGAGGTGGATTTCGCAAATGAATCAGGTACTGTTTTTACCTCTAATCTCTGTGCCAGTGCAATGGTATCTTTGTGTATCTCCATACCAACTGAAAGAACAACGAGGTCGAACTGTTCATCAATAACCTTGCCTGACTCATCAGTGTAGGTCAATTCCAGATCATCTGTTCCCGGAATTTCTTCAACAGTGGGTATTCTTGATCTGATGAATCTGATTCCACCTTCAATTGCTCGGTTATAGTATCTCTCAAAATCCTTTCCAGACGTTCTGATATCCATATAGAAGATAGCACAATCAAGACCATTAGTGCTATGCTCCTTGGCAATAATTGCTTCTTTAATAGCATACATACAGCACACTGATGAGCAATAAGGATGCGCACCGGCATGTACATCTCTTGATCCTATGCATTGAAGCCATGCAATCTTTTTTGGCTCTTTTTTATCAGAGGGGCGCAACAGATTACCCTGGTAAGGGCCAGAGGCGGATAGTATCCTCTCGAATTCCAGAGCAGTAATAACGTTTTGGTTTTTCGCATATCGATATTGACTATATTTTGTTGGATCAAAAGTCTTATACCCAGGCGCGAGAATAACCGAACCAACAGCAATATCAAGCCACCTATCGGTCATGGTGTGATCAACGGCCTCTGCCTTGCATGCCTCCACACATTGGAAACACTCACAGCACATACCACAGTTAAGACAGCGCCCGGCCTCGCGCTGTGCGGTTTCCTCATCCATGGCAAGGTTGGACTCCTGAAAGTTGCCAATTCGTTCGGTAACTGAAAGCGTGGGGACTTCTGCGCGGGCCCTCTGAGGTTCGTAAAGGTCTATGGGGGTATAAACCTTCTCAGCATGGTCAGGCTCCTCGAATGAGGGGATCTCTGTGTTTTGCATATAAGACACAATCGCAGCAGCTGCCTGTTTTCCCTGCGCGATTGCCTCAATCACCGTTTTAGGGCCAGTCACTACATCACCGCCTCCAAAGACACCTTTCTTTGTGGTGGTACATGTATGTGGATCAACTGTAAGAAGATTATTCTTCGAGAATGCGATATCATGACAGTGTGCAGCAAACGATGTCTCAGGCGTCTGTCCAATGGCTGCAATTATGTGATTTGCAGGTATAAAAAACTCTGAGCCTTCTATCGGTATAGGTCTTCTTCGTCCAGAGCTGTCGAGTTCACCAAGCTTGTTTTTTAGGCAGGTAATGCCAGTGAGGGTGCCCTGCTCTCCTACTACTTCCTTAGGGGTAATAAGAACATGAAGTTGTATGCCTTCAGCTAACGCCTCTTCAACCTCAAAGGGATCGGCTGGCATCTCATCTATGCTTCGTCGATACACGATATGCACTTCATCGGCACCTAATCGGCGCGATACCCTGGCAGCATCAATGGCCGCATTTCCTCCGCCAAGGATCACCACCGTTCCTGTTATTGCCGTGATTTTTCCCTGATTTACCTCCCTGAGCCATGGGGTACACTGGGAGAAGGTTGTATAGTCGTCTTCTCCTGGAATATTGAGTTTCATCCCTTTATGGGCACCGGTTGCAATATAGACTGCCTTATAGCCGTCTTGGGTAAGAAGATGGTCAATAGTCTTGTCTTTCCCAATAGGAGAGTTGGTTTGTATCTCAACGCCATACCGTGTAATATTTGTAATCTCTGTTTCCACCACCTCTCGAGGAAGGCGGAACTCGGGGATGCCAACTGCAAGCATACCACCCGGAACATCGAGGGCCTCAAAGATAGTAGATTTATAGCCGTCCAGGGCAAGAAAGTAGGCAGCGGCAAGGCCACTGGGGCCGGAGCCAATGATCGCAACACGTTCTTGTTTTGGGACTATCTCTGGGATTGGCAAGGAAAGGATATCTACCTGATCAGCAGCAAACCGTTTCAGCTCTTTTATCGAGACAGGCTCTTCGACCTGTGATCTGCGGCATTGTTCTTCGCAGAACCGTACACAGACCCTTCCCAGAATACCGGGAAGAGGCATGTCCTTCATGATAATTTTAATCGCCTCTTGGTAGTTACCTGCCTTTACCATGGACACATATCCCTGAACATTGATATGTGCAGGACAGGCAGTCATGCACGGGGCGCGATCTAATTTATCTATGGTATAGGCAAGGGGAACTCCCTGGGGATAAGGGATATACGTTGCTGCTCGTGTATTTAAGGCTTGATTAAACTCATCTGGCAGGCTCACAGGACACACCTTGGCACAGTCTCCGCATCCTGTGCATTTATCCGGATCGATATAGCGTGCCTTCTGATGTACCCTGATCCGAAAGTTTCCTTCCTCCCCGTCTATGTGCTCTATCTCAGAGAGGGTGAGTATCTCAATATTCAAGTGCCGGCCGATCTCGACCAGTTTGGGTGAGATAATTCACATGGTGCAATCATTGGTAGGGAATGTCTTATCCAGTTGGGCCATAATCCCTCCAATGACCGGATTTTTCTCCACAAGGTATACATAATAGCCAGAGTTTGCCAGATCAAGGGCAGACTGCATTCCAGCAATTCCTGCGCCTACCACCATCACTGAGCCGACATTCTTTTCGGTCATACACAACCTCAAATCAAAGTGTCTAAATAATGGCTGAATCTCCAATCATCTTATTTCTTTTTAAGCAATTCTTTTGCCTCTTCAGCCATTTCAGGAAGAGAGGGCAGACCCACCTTTGCCCTCTTTTTATTATCGAAATCATCAATAATATAAATCTTACCTTGATCCTTGAGAAGTTTTTCCTGAGTGCTTACCCCAATCGGGATATTCTTCTCTCGAGTTGCAAGGTTTTTGAGATGATTTATTATATCTGTGATTTTTACTCCCATCGGGCAGTTCTCCTGACAAGTATAGCAATCCGAGCAGAGCCAGATAATATCGCCTTTTATTAGCTCCTCTCTTAGGCCGAGTACCAGCATCCTCATAATTCGAAGGGGGTCATACTCCTTGTTTTCCCGATGTACAGGACAACCTGCTGTACATGTGCCACATGTATAACAGGCCCTAAAACCGCTTATAAAATCAGATGAATCAATTTCTACAATAAAATCAGGATCAGATTCTAACAGATTAATCCTTTTCATGACTTTCCTTTACTACTTTAAACGTTACATCCCTAACTCAGCGGTTAATTCCTTTGTGCTTACTGAGTTAAGATTAAGGCCAAGTTCCTTTCTACCGAAACCCATGGCAAGACCAATTATCTGAGGGAGATAGAGAACTGGTATATTAAATTTACTCTCGAATTCGGTCTCTATCCCTTTCTGGTTTGCATCAAACATTAAACTGCAGAAAGGGCAAACCAGGTTCATGCAGTCGGCCTCAGTCTCTTTGACATATTGTAATTTTTCTCTTGCTACACCAAGGGCTATTTTTTCATCTGAAAGAAGAACAGGTCCTCCGCAACAATCTTTTTTTCGTCTATATTGGATATTGGTGACGCCCACTGCCTCAAGAATTTTTTCAATGGTTTGAGGATCCTGAGGATCATCAAAACCTTCATAAATATATGAGGGTTTTAGGTAGTGACATCCATAATGTGTTGCAACCTTTAATCCTTTCAAATCCTGTTTAATCTCTTTTTTAATCCTCTCAAGGCCAATATCTTCCAGCAATATCCTTGCGAAATGCTTGACCTTTACTTCTCCTTTATATTCTTTGCCGATCTTTGATAGTTCCTTATTTACCTCATCCTTTAATCTCTTATCATTATCTAAATGATAGGCTGTCTTTGTGAGCATAGAGGCACAGGCACTACACAACGCACATATATCCAATCCCTTTTCTTCTGCCAAACAAAGATTCATGGCACCGAGAAGAATTGCTCCCATTTCATCAGATGCCTCAAGTGGAAACCCACAACAAGAAAATCCCTCAATATCGACAAACTCAAGGTCCAGTCGAGCGGCTACGGCGCGTGCAGATAATTCATAATTTCTCGAGCGAGCTGGGATAGTGCATCCTAAAAATAGGCTATATTTCATTTGACTTCTCTCTTTATTGATCATAAAAAACAATTACAATATAGCTATAATGTGACTATATTTTGATAAAAGTATAATTTTTAGGCCAAGATTATGTCAAGATCAAAGTTCGACTTTGCTAAAGGCTTATCAAATTAAAGGAAAATTCTATCTTTTATAAATTGGCTTTACATCATTCTTCCTAAAAAAACCCATATATTTTTAAATGTATTGACCGCCTGGCATCCTTTTGATAAAAAAAATGAATGACTATTCATATTTAAACATTTAAAACCTTTTTTTTAAAAAATAATACACCATGATACAAAAAAATAACGATAAATATAGAAAGATAATATCCGCTGCAACAAAGGTTTTCGCTAAAAATGGTTTTTATAAGGCCAAGGTATCCGATATTGCAAAAAAGGCAGGAATAGCAGATGGAACTATATATATTTATTTCAAACATAAAGACGATATTCTAATTGCCCTCTTTGAGGAAAAAATGCAGGAAGTTTTAGATAATATGAAAAAGCAAATCAGTCTAGAAAGTGACCCATTGAAAAAGATTCAGAGATTTGCTTACATTCACCTCAAACTGATTGAAGACAATAAAGATATGGCAGAGATTATCCAGGTTGAACTTAGGCAGAGCAGCAAGTTTATGAAAAACTATCATAATGAAAAATTTGTCCAATATCTTGACTTAATCGGGGACATCATCCAAGAAGGAAAAGAAAAGGGTTTAATCAGAAAAGATATAATTCCTGGAATTGGCAAAAGGGCATTTTTTGGTGCCTTAGATGAAATGTCCAGATACTGGGTTCTATCAAAAAGACGTCAATATGACATAGAAACCGCTGCAAAACATATCAGTAATTATTTTATAAATGGCATAAAAAGCTAGTCATGTTTGTTGTTCTTGGTAACCTCTCTTTCATCAACTCACATCCTTCCTCCAGAGAAGAGAGGTCTGGGGCCTTACTCATGCCAGTTCACTGAGGGATATAGTGGAGTATATTTTCATATTTTTTTAACGAATTACGGGCAATAATCAAAAGAGATTAAACATTTTTACACTTTTTCCCCCTAATCTCTGTTGACATAATAAATATTTTAGTGGTAAGGATTTGAAGCCAAAAAACGTTATTTGTTATCAATAAACTTGGCCAACCTTACAAACAAGAAATATCAGAAAGGAGGATTACCGTGAACATATTAGTTTGTTTAAAACAGGTACCTGATACAGAAAGTCAAATTAAGATCGCCCCAGATGGCATATCAATTGCTACTGAAAATATAAAATGGATTATAAATCCATACGATGAGTATGCAGTTGAAGAGGCCCTCCGTCTTAGAGAAAAATTCGGCGGGGAAGTCACTATTATAGGGGTAGGCCCAAAACGAGTAACTGAATCCATAAGAACTGCCTTGGCTATGGGGGCCGATAAAGGAATATTGGTAGATGACCCAGCCATCACTGGTAGCGATTCTCTCGGCATCGCTAGGATTCTTGCCGCAGTCATTAAGGATATTGACTACGATATTATACTCTGCGGTAAACAGGGGGTCGATGATGATTACGGAATTGTTGGCTCTATTTTAGCAGAGCTCTTGGGTATTCCGCAAATCTCAGTAGTTCTTAAAGTGGAAGTTAGTGAAGATGCTTCGACCGTGAAGGCTCACAGGGAGGTTGAGGGTGGAACCCTCGTTATCGAGACACCTCTACCGGCTTTAATTACAGCTCAAAAAGGATTAAATGAACCAAGATATGCATCATTGCCTGGTATAATGAAGGCCAAGAAAAAACCTTTAGATGTTAAAACTATTGCTGATTTAGGCCTGGATGCAAGTCAAGTTGGAGAAGCCGGGACAAAGATAAAGATTATGCAAATCACACCTCCAGAAGAAAGAGAGGCGGGAAAAATAGTGGAAGGTGAAACTCCACAGGAAATGGCCATCAATCTCGTACGGTTACTTCACGAAGAGGCAAAGATTATTTAGGTGACAAATGCTTATTTTAATAACGATTAAAGGAGATAAAAATGGCACAAGGAATTTGGATAATTGCTGAACAAAGAGAAGGTGAATTAAGAAAAATATCCTTCGAATTAACAAGTGAGGCTCGAAGGCTGGCTGATCAACTGAGCCAGTCAGTAACAGCCATACTTTTAGGTTCTAATATTAAGGAAAAGGCACCTGAACTAGGGAAATACGGTGCAGATAGAGTGATCGTCGCTGATGATAGTCGACTGGCGACATATACCACTGATGCATATGTATCAGTTATCGCACAATTAGCCCAATCAGGAGAGCCTGCTATCATCCTGTTAGGCGCTTCAGTCCAGGGAAAGGATCTCTCAGGAAGGCTTGCTGCACGGCTTGGTGTCGGCATGGTGCAAGATTGCGTAGCCTTTTCTATTGAGAATGGCAACCTTGTTGCAAAAAGGCCTATCTATGCTGGCAAGGCCTACGCTACCGCTACCTTTAAAGATAGCGTACCCCAGATAGCCACAGCCAGACCAAATGTTCTTGAATTGAATGAGCCTGATGGGTCAAAATCAGCCGAGGTTGTTGATGCAGAATTTAGCCTTGATGATTCGCAGTTGAAAACAAAGGTTGTTGAGATTATTCAGGAGGAAGGAGCCAAAGTCGATCTTACTGAAGCAGAAAGAATTGTCTCTGGCGGAAGAGGAATGAAGGGGCCAGAAAATTATAATATTTTAGAGGAATTAGCAGATATCATTAATGCAACTGTCGGTGCTTCACGTTCAGCAGTGGATTCTGGCTGGCGACCTCACTCTGACCAAGTTGGGCAAACAGGCAAGGTTGTATCTCCAAATCTCTATATCGCTTGTGGTATTTCAGGTGCAATTCAACACTTAGCTGGAATGAGCACCTCTAAATGTATTGTCGCTGTAAATAAGGATCCAGAAGCACCTATCTTTCAGAAGGCGGACTATGGTATTGTTGGCGATCTCTTTGAAGTAGTGCCAGCATTATCAGAGGAAATAAAGAAGATCCTTTAGCGTTTATGTCTCTATCAGCCCCGATTTATCGGGGCTGATACTTCTTTCGGTCTGCATTATTAAAAATTTTTTTAATCCTCACCCCGATTCAATTCTCGTTATTCATATAACGGACTCCTCACAGTTTTATCTCAAACATGTGGGAGAAATGTCTCCTGTATGAGAAGAAAGGAGATATTTCTCATTCTTGACCCATACCTAATTTTCATCTATACTCTCTATCAGAAAACAAGTTCTTATATAGTATTTTAACTCTAAACACAGGTGCTGTGATGGGTAATCCCATAAAAGAAATCCATTTTTTTAACAAAGAGCGTGAAACCATGGATTGGGAAAAACGAAAGGTTGACCTTGAACAGAAGTTCCTAAAAACCTTTCAGTATGCCTTTCAGAACTCAAAGGCATATAAAGAAATCTTTCACTCTGCCGGAATTGAGCCTTCTGACATTCAGAGCCTGGAAGATCTTGAAAAGCTCCCTATACTTCATATGGACGAATTGGTAGAACGCCAGAAAAAAGAGATGCCTTTTGGGGGTTTCGAAACCATTGATCCTGGCAAAATCAGAAGAATCTATATTAATCCAGGGCTCATCTGGCAGCCGGGAGAATGGGAGTATCAAGATACTTCATGGGCAGAGGCGCTGTGTAGCGTAGGATTCAAAGCGGGGGATCGCATTATCAACACCTTCAATTACCATATGTGGCCTCTTGCCTTTATGCTGGATGAATCTGTGAAGAAGATTGGTGGGACCGTAATCCCTACGGGTGTAGGCAACACACTGATGCAGATCAAGATTATGCAGATGCTCAAGGTCAACGGATTCATAGGCACCCCTAGTTTTATCATGACCTTGGCCCAACGTGCTGAAGGGATGGGTCTGGATCTGAAAAAGGATATTTCTCTTGAAACTTCCCTGGTGGGTGCGGAAATCCTTCCTGAATCTCTGCGCTCCCGTATTGAGGATAAGTTGGAAATGACTGTCCGACAGGTGTACGGCACGGTGTTTTTGGGCTGCATCGGCTATGAATGCCAGCATATGACCGGCTTACATGTACCTGATAATATTCTGGTAGAAGTGGTAGACCCTCACACTGGAAAACAGGTGGAACCTGGAGCTGCAGGCGAAATCGTTGCCACTAATTTCAACACCTTTTATCCCATGATACGTATGGCCACGGGAGACCTTTCTTTATTTGCACGGGAATCATGTCTGTGTGGTCGGACCGGGCCAATGTTAAAAAAAATTCTCGGCAGAATTGATCAAGCTGCAAAGGTGCGGGGCACATTCATCCATCCCTGGCAGGCTGATGAAGTCATTTCTCAATATAAAGAAGTTTTTAAGTATCAAGTAGTAATCACACGTGAAAACTACAAAGATGTTATGACGTTTCTGGTGGAATTAAATGAGGAAACCCCGCGGCCCGAGATTATTCGTGGACGAATTGAAAGGGACATAAAGGATCTATTGACTATAAAAGGTGTTGTTCAAATTGTCCCACGGGGAACCATTCCCGATCTTCACAAGAAGATCGATGACAGACGAACCTGGGAATAATTATAAACTCCAGGAGCAGTATCTATGGAGGAAAATAATAAAATCGGCGGAATTATGCAAAGCGATGGACGTGCACTGATAAAAATTATGTCAGTGCCTGATCACGCCAGCGTTGCAGGCACTGTATTTAAAGCCATG
>Ga0307420_1000973_pt1 | contig 12815 bp, 7 predicted proteins | sample SalMarWE160240MG_2_FD_202167 | JGI IMG/M metagenome (GOLD analysis project Ga0307420, IMG submission 202167) | Salt marsh sediment microbial communities from the Plum Island Ecosystem LTER, Massachusetts, United States - WE1602-40 | ecosystem: Environmental > Aquatic > Marine > Intertidal zone >... | reverse complement strand
GCCTGGTACCAGCGTAAAATAACCATTCCCAGCGAATGGGCCAGCCGGCGTATCACCATAAGCGCCGAGTACGTCAACTCTCACGCAACTGTCTTTCTTGACGGCCGGGACGTTGGGGCCATCGTCTTTCCCGGTGGAGAGATCGACATTACAGCCGCGTGCCGCCCGGGCGAGACTCATGTTCTCAGCATGTATGTCGTAGCCATGCCGCTTAAGGGCGTCATGCTCTCATACATCGACACCGCTTCGGCTAAAGAGGTGACCGGCTCGGTGGCTCGCCGAGGCCTGTGCGGCGACGTTTACCTCGTCAGCACGCCTGTGAGCGCTCGCATCGCCGATGTGAAGGTGGACACATCGGTGCGTAGTTGGCAGATCACATTCGAAGCCGCGCTGGACGGCCTTACCGCCGATACACAATACGCTCTTAGTGCCCGGATCACAGATAACGGCCGCAGCGTCGCGGAGTTCACGAGCAGGACCTTCAAAGCCAGCGATCTCAAGGACGGCCGTGTTGCATTCACGGAGAACTTCAAGCCCGAGAAACTCTGGGACATCCATACGCCCCAAAACATGTACGACCTTAATCTCTCGCTGCTGGAGGCAGGCGGCAAGGTTCTCGATGCCGGCGACCCCGTGCGTTTCGGCTTCCGCGAGTTCTGGATCGACGGCCGGGACTTCTTCCTTAACGGCACACGCATCTTTTTGTCCTGCGTGCCGCTGGACAATGCCCAGCTCGGCGCCGCAATGGCCGGTTACGAGTCTGCCCGCGAGAGCATGGAACGGCTCAAGAATTTCGGAATCAACTTCGTCTATACCCATAACTACGGCTGCCAGCCGGGCTCCCATCTGAGCTTTGCAGAGATACTGAAAGCCGCCGACGACGTGGGGATGCTCGTTGCCTTCTCCCAGCCGCACTTTTCACACTACGACTGGGAGTCGCCCGACGCCGACGAGACAAACGGCTACGCACGGCACGCGGAGTTTTACGTGCGGGCAGCCCAAAATCATCCGTCGGTTATATTCTACTCGATGAGCCATAACGCGACCGGATACAGCGAGGACATGAATCCGGACATGATAGACGGAATCCAGAATCCCCGCGACACATGGTCCCTGAGGAACGCCGGGCGTGCTTCGCGTGCCGAAGCAATCGTAACCAAACTGGACCCGGGCCGTATCGTTTATCATCACGCCGGGGGAAATATAGGATCGATGCACACGAGCAACTTCTACGCGAACTTCGCCCCGATCCAGGAAATGTCCGACTGGTTCGGGCACTGGGCGACGGCGGGCGTTAAACCGCTTTTCACGTGCGAGTACAGCGTGCCCTTTCCCTGGGACTGGACGATGTACCGCGGATGGTACAAAGACAAAAGGGAGTTCGGCAGCGCGGTCGTGCCGTGGGAGTTCTGCCTGGCGGAATGGAATTCTCAGTTCTTCGGAGACCGTGCCTTCCGCATCAGCGAGATGGAGAAAAGAAACTTACGCTGGGAGGCCGAGCGGTTCCGTTCCGGCAGGCTCTGGCACCGATGGGATTATCCCAACGCTGTAGGTTCGAACATTTTCGCCGAACGCCAGGACGTATACGCGATGTACTTCACCGACAACTGGCGTGCTTTTCGCGGCTGGGGGATCTCGGCAATCTCGCCGTGGTCTCACGGGCACTACTGGAGACTGCGTGATGGCGTCGACAAGAACCGCAAAGATTTGAAGGTCGACTGGGAAAACCTGCAACAGCCGGGATTCAGTCCAGACTATATCGGGCAGCAATACGAACGGATAGACCTTGCCTTCGAACGCTCGGACTGGATTGCCACGGTCGCAGCACAGGCACTGATTCGCCATAACCGGCCCCTACTGGCGTATATCGGCGGCAAGCCGGGAGCTTTTACGAGTAAGGACCATAATTTCCTACCGGGGGAGACGGTCGAAAAACAGCTCATCGTTATAAATAACTGCCGGCAAACCGTGATATGCGAATGCGAGTGGTCGTTCGACCTGCCCGGGACAATCACCGGCAAAAAGCAAGTCACCATACCGACGGGCCGGCAGCAGCGGATTCCGCTACGCTTCGAATTACCCACTGAAACGCCCCCCGGAAAGTATGAACTCAGCGCAACCTTCAGGTTCGACACTGGTGAACTCCAGACTGATTCATTCTCGATTGATGTCATGCCGCAACCAGAATCCCTTCGGGTGGACAGTAAGATTGCGCTATTCGATCCGAACGGACAAACCGGAAAACTGCTGGACGGGATGGGAATCCGGTACAAGTCCGTGGATGCGAAAACCAACCTGGCGGCGTACGAGACTCTCATAGTCGGCAAGTCCGCTTTAGCGACAGAGAGCCCGGCACCGGATATCACGCGCGTGCGTGACGGTCTTAAGGTGCTTTTGTTCGAGCAGACCGCAGACGTGCTGGAGAAACGGTTCGGATTCCGCATGGCCCAGTACGGCTTGAGGCAGGTCTTCAGACGCGTGCCCGACCATCCGCTGCTGGCTGGAATCGGGGCTGAGAACCTGTGCAACTGGCGCGGCGAGGCGACAATCACGCCCCCGCGTCTGAAATACGAGATGCGGCCCCGCTACGGCCCGACCGTGCAGTGGTGCGGCATCCCCGTCACACGACTCTGGCGATGCGGCAATCGCGGAAACGTCGCCTCGGTGCTCATCGAGAAGCCTGCGTGCGGCGATTTTCTGCCGATTCTCGATGGCGGCTACAGCCTTCAGTACAGCCCGCTGATGGAGTACCGTCAAGGTAAGGGAATGGTACTCTTCTGCCAGGTGGATATAACCGGTCGCACGGAAGACGACCCCGCGGCTCAAAGGCTGGCCCGCAACATCCTGAGATACGTATCGACATGGAAACCGGCTCCGAGGCTGAAGGTCATCTACGTCGGCGATCCCGCCGGCAGGCAGCACCTCGAATCCGCGGGTATAGCCCTGAGTTCTTATGACGCCGGAAGCTTGTCCGCCAACCACGTCCTCGTTGTCGGAGAAGGCGGCGGACAATTGCTCGCAAAGAACGCTGGAACCATCACCGACTGGCTCAAGGCCGGAGGCAACCTGCTGACGGTCGGGCTCGACGAGCAGCAGGCAAACGCATTTTTACCGCTGAAAGTCAGCATGAAGCAGGCCGAACATATCTCGGCGTATTTTGAGCCTTTCAGCTTCAAATCCCTGTTTGCGGGAGTTGGGCCGGCCGATGTTCACAGCCGTGAGCCGCGAAAACTGCCCCTCGTCTCGGCGGGTGTTACAACCATCGGCGACGGCGTTCTGGCCAAAGCGGAAAACTTTAACATCGTCTTCTGCCAGCTCGCGCCGTGGCAGTTCGACAGCAAGCAGCCACAAAACGTTAAGAGAACATTCCGCCGGACCAGTTATCTTCTGGCGCGCCTGCTGGCCAACATGCGGGCGGCCGGCTCGACGCCTGTTCCGGAGCGATTCGGCAGTCCCGTAAACACGTCCAAAGACCAGAAACGCTGGCTGGAAGGCCTCTATCTGGACGTGCCGGAAGAGTGGGACGATCCCTACAGATTCTTCCGCTGGTAAGCATCATAAAAGCTTGATATTTCAGGAATAATCGCTATGCTGGTATATAAAAACAATAAGGTGAGTTTCTTACTTTAAGGAGTAACTGTCATGGCAAATCAATTCACTCGCAGAGATTTCCTAAGGAACGGTACTATGGCCGGCCTGGGAATAGCTGTCGGCAGTGTGGTGCTTTCCGGCGGTACGAATGCCCAGGCTCACTCCAATGCCGCAAGTATGATCGGATATAATCCCGGCGCCAAGGACCTGATTAAAGTCGGTTTTGTCGGAATCGGCAATCAGGGTTCGGGGCACGTCAACAATCTATTGAAGATTGAAGGCTGCCAGATCACGGCAGTCTGTGATATTCGTCCCGACAGGATCAGATGGGCCCAGAGGCAGGTTGTCAAGGCCGGTTTTCCGGAACCGAAGGGGTACATAAAAGGCAACCTGGATTTCGAGCGAATGTGCGCCGAAGAAGACCTGGACCTGGTTTACAATGCCGCCCCGTGGCGGTGGCACACGCCGATTTGCCTTAGCGCGATGAAAAACGGCAAACACGCCGCCTCTGAAGTAAATATTGCTCTTTCCGTGGAAGACTGCTGGAAACTTGTCGAGACCTCGGAAAAGACCCGGAAGCACTGTGTAATGCAGGAGAACTGCTGCTATGACTTCACCGAGATGGTGGTTATGAATATGATAGAGCAGGGTTTGTTCGGCGAGATAATGCACGGCGAATGCGGCTATCTGCACGACCTTCGAGGCCTGAAAATCCATCCGACTTTTTACCAGGGAATGTGGCGGGCGCACCAGTCGCTCAAACGCAACGGCAATCTCTATCCGACCCATGGCATCGGGCCGATGGCCTGGTGTATGGACATCAACCGGGGCGATGCTTTCGATACCCTTGTTTCCATGACCACCAAATCAATCGGCCTTAATGAATTCGCCGACAGGAAATACGCCGAGGCCAAAAAGGAAGAGGACAAGAAATTCTACAGCGAATGGCAGAACCGTAAATATGCTCTCGGCGATGTCAATATCACGCTGATAAAAACAAAGCTGGGCAAGACGATCATCTGCAAACACGACACGAACCTGCCGCGGCCTTACAGCCGGGGCTTCCTCGTGCAGGGATCAAAAGGTCTTGTCCGCAAGTATCCCACGGAGCAGATTCATATCGAGGGGCTCAGCAAGGGCCACGGCTGGGAAGATATGAAGGCCTACAACGAAAAATACGAACATCCGGTCTGGAAGGCAGTCAGAGAAAAGGCCAAAGGCGCCGGTCACGGCGGAATGGACTTTATCGAAGACTATCGCCTGATTACCGCCCTGCGAAAAGGAATATCGCCGGATATCGACGTCTATGATTCCGCGGCCTGGAGCGCTGTTATTCCGCTTAGCGAGAAGTCCATCGCCGAGGGGAACATGCCCGTTAAATTCCCCGACTTTACTCGAGGCAGGTGGAAAGAGCCGCGGCAACTGGGCATATCGGAATGGCTCGTATGACAACATGCCCTGAATAAAGGAAACTTAATGAAACCGACACTATTAATTCTGGCCGCGGGTATGGGAAACCGCTACGGCGGGCTTAAACAGATCGACCCAATCGGGCCTAACGGCGAGATTATCATCGACTATTCAATCCATGATGCGATTCGCGCCGGATTCGGCAAGCTGGTCTTCATCATTCGGCATTACTTCGAAGACGCTTTCAAAGAGAAAATCGGCAACAAGCTTGACGGGCTGGTCGAAACAGCGTACGCCTACCAGGAGTTGGATGCCGCCCTCGAAGGATTTGCCCTGCCGCCCGATCGCGAAAAGCCCTGGGGCACGGGCCACGCGACCCTATTAGGCAGAGATTTTATTGATGAACCATTTGCCGTCATCAACGCCGACGATTACTACGGCATCGATTCGTTTAAGATGATGGCTGATTTTCTTTGCGGTTCCGAGATTTCGCCATCAGTTTACGCTATGGTGGGCTTTCGGCTGCGTAATACGTTAAGCGAATACGGTTCCGTCGCTCGCGGCGTATGCTACTGCGATGAAAATGATTATTTAAGCGATATCTTCGAACGGACGGGTGTGGAAAAATACGGAAACGGCGCCCGCTATTTCGATGAAGACGGCACAGAGCACCTGCTGAGAGGCGACGAAGTAGTATCCATGAACCTTTGGGGTTTCCACCAGTCGGTTTTCGGGCACATCTCGGCGAAGTTTAAGGATTTTCTGAAAGAGCACGGAAACGACCCTAAAGCCGAGCTGTTTATTCCTACCGTGATCGATGATCTTGTCGAAAGCGGTAAGGTCAAAGTCAAAGTTCTTCCCACACACAACACATGGTTTGGCGTAACTTACAGGCCGGACAGGGAGATAGCCGAGCGATGCATTCGTAAGCTGATCGCAGAAGGAATGTATCCGGAAAAGCTCTGGGGGAAATAATGGAGCATGACGCAGGGTCCGTAGCCGCAAATTTTAATCTTGCCGGGCGACTGATATGGATCGAATCTTTCGGAAGCGGGCATATTAACGACACATACTGCCTGACCTGTGGGCAAGACGACCGCCAGATACATTACATCCTGCAGCGGATTAATCATCAGGTATTCAAAAATCCTCCGGCGATGATGGAAAATATCCGGCGGGTAACAAACCATATTCGCCTGAAACTGCAAGAGCAACAAAGCAAACTTCTCTCGCGACAGCTCGTCGTCATCAATACGAAAGACGGCGCCGATTTTTACCGGGACGATCACGGCAATTACTGGCGCCTGTATAATCGGATCGAAAATGCGGTTACATACGATACAATCGAATCGCCCGAACTGGCCTACGAAGCCGCCCGAATGTTCGGCCGGTTTGCGGCAATGCTCACGGATTTGCCCGGACCGCCGTTACATGAAACGATTCCGGATTTTCACGCGACTCCGAAACGCTTGACAACCTTCCGGGAAGTCCTCCGGCAGGACCCGCGCAACCGGGCCAAAGACGCCGGGGCCGAGATCGATTTCGTGCTTCAGAATGCCGGGATATGTGACGTACTGCTAAATCACGCCGGCAAGGGCGAAATTCCGGTTCGCATAACGCACAATGACACGAAAATCAACAATGTGCTGCTGGATGAAAAGACTCACGAAGGCGTGTGCGTAATCGACCTGGACACAGTCATGCCGGGGCTTTCGTTGTATGATTTCGGCGACATGGTGCGCACGGCGACAAATCCGGCCGAAGAAGACCAGCGCGACCTGTCAAAAGTTACCATGCGCATGCCGATATTTGAAATGCTGCTCAAAGGCTTTGCCGAAGAAACACACGCGTTTCTAACGCCAACCGAGAAGAAAAACCTGGTTTTCGCCGGCAAGCTCATTACGTTCGAACAGATGATTCGATTCCTCGCCGACCATCTGGCCGGCGACATTTATTATAAGATACACCACGAAGGCCATAATCTGGATCGCTGCCGAACGCAGATGAAGATGGTTCGGTCCATAATCGCACAGGAAGAGGCGATGAACACCCTGGCCGATTCTGTTTTTGAAGAGCTGGCCTGATGTGCTGAAAAATATTGTAGAACGCTGCCGGATGGACTATAATCCTCACCGTCCGTTCCGAAATTCGTGAAAGGTGTCGCGAATAGTGAATAACATACGTCGCTTGGTAAGCAGGAGAACCTATGGATATTGATTTTACAAGTCTCGGATTTGGCACAAATTTCAGCATTCTCGACTGGTGTATTGTCATAGGCTATCTGATTGCAATCGTCAGTATAGGCGTCTACATCCGCAAGTACATTGCCTCGGCCACGGACTTTATGGTCGCCGGCCGGGGTCTTAAGACGTTTCTTGCCATAGCAACCATGATCGGCACGGAACTGGGCCTGGTAACGGTGATGTATTCGTCGCAGAAGGGCTTCACCGGCGGATTCGCTGCATTTCACATCGCCTTCGCAGCGGCGATTGTCACGCTTTTCGTAGGCATTACCGGCTTCATCGTTGTCCCGCTCAGGCGGCTGAAGGTGATGACAATACCCGAGTTTTACGAGGTGCGATTCGGCAGAGACATCCGCATCCTCGGCGGGATTATCCTGGCACTTTCGGGAATCCTCAATATGGGCATGTTCCTCAAGGCCGGCTCTCTTTTCGTTACCGGCGTAACCGGCATGACTTCCGAATTCCACCTCAAGATTGTCATGACCGTTCTGCTGTGCATGGTCCTGCTTTACACGACCCTGGGGGGAATGGTCTCCGTTGCGATACTCGACTATATCCAGTTTGTAGTGCTGTCGTTCAGCCTGCTCTTTGCCAGCGTTATGTCTATCAGACACCTTGGCTGGGGCAATATCGTCGATACGGTTACAAGAGAGATGGGCCAGAGCGGATTCAATCCCTTCGACGAAGCAGGCTTCGGCTGGTCATACGTTCTATGGATGTTCTTCATGGGCCTTGTAAGTTGTGCCGTCTGGCAGACCGCCGTCATCCGGGCCTGCTCGGCAAAGAGTACCGGAATTGTGCGGCGAATATATATGCTATCTTCAGTGGGTTTTCTTATCCGGTTTCTGATCCCCTACTTCTTCGGAATCTGTGCCCTGGTCTTTATCGCCAATAATCCGACTCTCAAGGGCATATTCCTGTCCGCCGATGGAAAGGCAAACTCCGATTTGTCACTGACTGCAATGCCGTTCTATTTGAGCCAGATCCTGCCCGCGGGCTTTATCGGCATTATCTCGGCGGGGATGCTCGCAGCGTTCATGTCGACTCACGACAGCTATCTTTTGTGCTGGAGCTCGGTGCTCACTCAGGATGTGGTCGCGCCGTGGTTCAAAAAAGACCTGTCCTCGAATGCGAGACTCTTATTGACAAGAATATTCATCGTTGCGATCGGTATCTTCATTCTCGTCTGGGGTCTCTGGTATCCTCTCGAACAGGATTTGTGGGACTACATGGCCATTTCCGGGGCCATATACTCAATCGGCGGATTTGCGCTGCTGGCTTTCGGGCTGTACTGGAAGCGAGCCAGCAGAGCCGGAGCATATCTGGCGCTGATTGCCGGTTTTCTTGCCCTTCTGGGCCTGTCGAAGGTGCAACAATTATGTTCGCCCTTGCTGGACCCAATCAAGAAACGCTTTGAAATCGAAGGTGATATACCCAGTGCCATTATCGGCCTGACCGTCCTGGCGCTGGCGATTGTCCTGATGATTGTCGGATCGCTGCTGCTACCGGATAAGAAACAGATTATGAACTCTTTGGAAACTCAGGAGTAATTTATATGGATTGGATTAAAATTTGGACGTTCTTCTTCTTTCTGAGCCTGGCGCTTTTTGCCTGCCTTTCGATTGTTGTTACAATCGGAGGATTCTTCAATATAAGATCGCTGTTCAAGGATCTTTCCGCCGCCAGGCAAAAGGCAGAGCGCTCGCCGGCCGGCGATGATGAAAAGCAGAGGTAATACGTAGCTTACCTATTTTAAACGGAGGCTAAAATAGAATGTTTTGTTCTATTCAAACATCTGACGCTTTTCTATTCTCATCTCGTGTCGAGGGCGTCCCGCCCTCGGATCGCGGGCAGGATGCCCGCGACACGGGATCCGGCAAGGGAAAGCCATGGCAAAAATAACTTTTAATCTCGAAGAATTAACACAAATTCTGATTTCCAATGAACTCTTGCGCGAAGAGATATTACGCCTGAAAGTCGAAGGTGAAAGAATTCATTTTGTGATAAAGACTAATTCATTCATTCTGCCGTATATTCCCGCTTCGTTAGGATACCTGAGTTTCAGCGATAATCTTGCTATATTCGAACTTACCATCGTGAGCAGCTATCTAAACAGAGCCGTAAGCCGGCTCAAACAAATACTCCAGCTTAAATTACCCGCGTATATGAGACTCGAATATCCGAAAATCTTCGTCGATGCAGACAAGCTGCTTAAAGAAAAAAATATCAGGGGTATTCGAGTCAAAGATATCTCTTTTAAGGACGGCGATTTTACGATTATAACAAGCAACATCTGAGCCTTTTCGTTTTCATTGGAAGGAATTTCCGACCGTAGAAGCTGCCTTGAAATCAGCTTCTTTGATTGGGACAAGAAGTCATGGATGAATCATTAGTTTCCAGCCAGGTGGGAGTCCTAACGGTCCTCTGCGGAGTCGGGGCATTTTTCTTTTTCCTTGAAGAACGAACGCGATGGAAGCTTTTCAATTATTTTCCGCCGCTGATTTTTATCTACGCCATACCCGCCATAATGTCAAACACCGGCATATTAACAAAAACTTCGGCAGTGTATGACTGGCTCAGCTCAACCGTGCTGCCGATGTTTCTGATAATAATGCTTCTAAAAGTGGATGTTTCATCGACAATCAAAATGATGGGCAGGGGCATCTTCGTAATGCTCTTCGGCACCGCCGGCGTAGTGCTTGGCGCCCCAATAGCATTTTTACTTGTCGCAAGCAAACTGCCCGAAGATTCATGGAAAGCTTTTGGTTCGTTAGCCGGAAGCTGGATCGGCGGCACAGGCAACATGGCGGCCGTCACCGAAGGACTTAAGACGAGCGGCCAGGGATTCGGGCTCGCCGTGCTGGGCGACAATCTTGTCTATATGATATGGCTGCCGATTCTGCTGGGATCGAAAAACTTCGCCAAAGCGTTCAATCGTTTTACACGGGTGGACAAAAAGCGAATCCAGATGCTTGAGACAATCCGGGTAGAATCGAAGGACTCACAGCGGCACGTCCGAATGAGACATTTCCTTTACCTTCTTGTACTGGGCTTCGTTTGCACTTGGGTCGCAGAAATCCTTTCGGCCAAAATTCCTCAGTTCGAACCGATTTTAACCGCCTCGACATGGAAAATTCTGCTGATTACTACAATGGGCCTCCTGCTTTCGCTGACCCCGGCAAGACATATCCCCGCAAGCCATGAGCTTGCAATGGCTCTCGTCTATATCTTCGTCGCGAACATGGGTGCAAAAGCCGATATATCAGGCCTCGAGGGTTCCGCCGGATGGTTCTTATTAGCATGTTACATCTGGATAGCCATTCACGGGGCCTTCTGTGTGTTCGGTGCGTATCTGTTAAGAGTGGATGTTCATTCTACGGCAATTGCCAGCGCCGCAAACATTGGCGGAGCGGCCAGTTCCCCTGTAGTAGCCGCCCATCACAATGAAAAACTTGTACCGGCAAGCATACTTATGGCCCTCATGGGCTACGCTATCGGAACTTACGGCGCTTTTCTTGCCGCCTGGCTATGCTCTTTATTAAGCGGGTGAAAGCCTCACATACTCCCTTAAGCTGGACCAGTTACGTTAAGATTAAGCAAAATCACTGGAAAATTAAGGCCAAAAATTGTATAATATGAGTTGTTTACAAGCTGCATTCATTTGAGGATGTGGCTTGAATATTACTAATTGTATATTAAGGTGGAGTGGCCATGTGTTTTAGAAATCGTTGCCTGATTTTAGTGCTCCTGGTCCCCTGTCTTGTTCTCGCCAGAGGTGAAGAACCAGAGTTAGTATGGAAAAACCAGATTGAATATCCTGACGATGAGTTTCAAAGCTGGACGTCTCCGCCGTACGTCAAGTTTACGATAATAACCAAGGAAGGATTCGACCCGAACGTCGTGTACTATCAGAACTGCCGGAAATACGAATACCATTTTGATTTCGCGCTCGAGTGCCTCGATCCTTTCATAGGCATGACCATAGAACAATTCGATAATGTCACCCTGCACGAGGCAGGCCAGCAGGCGGTGCTCGGCGCTGTGATTCTGCCGCCGTGGGCGGATCCGCCGTTCAATGAATACGGCATACAGCTTGTTCGAAACGATCCCTACAGCCGTGAAGAAATCGTCCGCCTGTTCAATATTGTCAAGGCTTCGGTCATAGCCGAGCCCAACGTCACGGCGTACTATTTCCCGACCTACGAGCAATATACCGTAGCCCGGCAAAATCGTGACTGGTTCGAAAGTCAGAGCGTGCCGATCGGCTCTACAGCCCAATGGGCCGAGGGCAACGTAAGCTATTCGGACGGCTGGGCCCTGGGTACACTCAAATTCTTCGCCGGCAGCGAAATCCAGGCAGCTTTCACCAATGGCGACTTGCTGCCGGGAGATATCCTGCTGACCGACGGCGTGCCGGCTGAGATTCCATCCGTGGCCGGCATTATCAGCCTGATGCCTTCGACGCCGAATTCTCATGTGGCAATACTCGCGAAATCTCAGGGCGTGCCCTTTGTTTACCTTGCGATCGAGCAGGATGCGGCCCGTGCGCAAGGCCTTGTGAATCATAGCATCTATTTAGCCGCTTCGAGCGAAAACATGCAATTTTTCAGCACGACCAAACTGCTCGATGCCGGCAGTCTCAGCGAGCAGGAGAAAGCCTCGATCCTTGCGCTGAAGCAAACGACGCCAATAACAATAACTCCGATGACGAAATGGGGACAGCTATGGGCTGACACGAATGATTTGCTGCCGGCCGATATCGGCTATGTCGGCGGCAAGGCGGCAAACTTCGGCATCCTCCGACGGGCAATCCCGGACAATTCGCCGAAGGCTATGGCATTCTCATTCGACCTCTGGAACGCCTTTCTCGACCAGTCTTTGCCCAGCATGTCGCCGGTCGTACTGGCCCCGGGCGGGCACGCTCTTTTCTGGGCCGATGACGATACCGAGCAGGGACCTTTTCATACCGGTTTCAAGTTGAGCAAGTCGGGGGAGGATATAGGCCTTTTCGACAGCGACGGCCAAACACTCATCGACAGCCTGAGCTTCGGGCCCCAGCAGGAGAATATCTCATACGGACGGTCCGTTGACGGCGGAGATATCTGGCAATTCTTCGAGAATCCATCACCCGCTACGGCGAACTCTCCGGCCGGCGACAGCAACGGCCTGGTAATCAACGAATTCATGGCTGATAATAAAACGACTATCGAGGACCCGGCCGAAAGCGGCGAATTTCCCGACTGGATCGAGCTTTATAACGGCACAAGCGAGACCATCATCCTTAGCGGGCTGTTCCTGACGGACGATCTGAACGATCCGAAAAAGTGGCAGATTCGAGCGCCCTTCAGCGGAGGCACAATTCGAGACGAAATCGCCCTGCGCCTGTCACAATACACAAGATATCCCCCCGCGGACATGAAAGGATTATCCAGAGACCTGGCGGCAATTCGCAATCTAATCGAAAACTCTAATACCGCCCAGTTCGACCCGGAGATAAAATCCGCGGTCATCGACGCCCTTGAGACTTTCGGATTCGATCCCGACATAAAGATCCGTTTTCGCAGCTCGACC
>Ga0307420_1000963_pt1 | contig 12892 bp, 16 predicted proteins | sample SalMarWE160240MG_2_FD_202167 | JGI IMG/M metagenome (GOLD analysis project Ga0307420, IMG submission 202167) | Salt marsh sediment microbial communities from the Plum Island Ecosystem LTER, Massachusetts, United States - WE1602-40 | ecosystem: Environmental > Aquatic > Marine > Intertidal zone >... | reverse complement strand
CGGGAAACGGGATTTGAACCCGCGACTTTCACCTTGGCAAGGTGACGCTCTCCCACTGAGCTATTCCCGCCTGGCTTTAATATATTTATACCTCTATGTTTGTCAAGTCTTCCATCCCCCACCTCAACAAAATTACCCACAGAACATACAACACCACAAAGCTATTAGCTGTTCGCCTTTTGCTTTTTGCATTAAATACTCCACAAAAAAAAATTTAAAACCTTACCTTAAGAGATCGCTAATATTTTATTTCTTTTAAGCTAATAGCTAAAGGCCAAAAGCCAAGCGCTGTTATTATTATTCCTCTTCGATTATTATCGCTTCAGTTGGACAGGAATCGGCTACCTCTTCACAATCACATCCGTTACATCCTTCTTCGCCTATAACCTCAGCTTTACCATCATCACCGATACCAAACACCTCGGGACACATTTGAACGCAAACTTCACAACCTATACATAATTCCTTATCTACTCTCTGCACAATCATTATTCCTCCATTTTTTATTTTTCAAAACAAAAACTTAACATACATGAACAAAATATCAGAATATTTTTTTAGTCAACCCCCCGATTATGTTTTTTTAACGAAAATAGAAGAAAACCCGAACAACACTGAAAGAATAAATTTACTATAGAATAACCTAAAGGGATTCAGACTCCTCATACTAAAAGAATGGGGAGGGTGTCTGGAATTAATTTAAAGACTTAATATACTCTCCGAATTTTCTGCCGAATTCTTCACCTTTTCTAAGCTCTTCATCCGTCGGCATGCCTATGAATTCAAACGAATCAGTTAGCTGCCAATTTATGGGCTCTAATATTTCTTTAATTTCCTTTAAAGCTCCTCCGCTCCAACCGTAACTCCCAAACATCGCATACTTTCTGTTTTTCACACTCTTAAGTTCTGCCATACGAAGAACACCCGCCATAGAAGGGAAAAGTCCTGCCTCGTAAGTCGGCGCACCCACCATTACACCGCTATTCATCCACAAAGATGGCAATATGTAACTAACATGAGTCCTGGAAACGTCAAATATCTGAAGAGGAACACCTACCTCAGAAACTCCTTGAGCAACCACATTCATCATACTCTCAGTGTTTCCGTACATCGAACCGTAAATTAAGGTAACTCCGGGATCGGCTTGCTCACTCGCAAAACTCGCAAGTTTTTTATATAATTCTACGATAGTACCCGGATTTGCCCTCCATACTCTTCCGTGAGAAGGGGCAATTATCTCGACAGGTACATCTTTTAACTTATCTATCGCCTTCAGTACCATTTTACTGAATTTAGCAACGATATTAACGTAATAACGGACAGCTTCTTTCTTGTAAAAATCCAGATTCTCGCACTCATCGTCGAAAATACTTCCTCCGAGAGCCCCATAACTCCCAAAAGCATCGCAGGAAAAAAGAATTTTGTTGGAAACCTCATAAGTCATAATCGTTTCAGGCCAATGTATCATTGGGGTGGAAAAGAACTTCAGAGTTTTACTTCCCAGAGATATCTCATCTCCTTCTTTAACAACTTCCACCTTCTCTGTTATGCCATAAAAACCTTTTAACATTTCTTTTGTTTTCTGGGAACCTAAAATAACCGTATCAGGAGAAATTTTTCTAAAAGTTCGCAAGATACCCGAGTGATCCGGTTCCATATGGTTCACAACAATATAGTCGATATCCTCTATGTTTGTTAATTTACTAACATTATCGAAAAACTCATCACCTTTAAGAGATTTAGTTAAATCTATTATGGCTTTTTTCTTATCATCGATCAAATAGGAGTTATAAGATACTCCTTCCCTTGTTATAGGCCACAAGCCTTCAAACAAATCCGTTGCACGGTCATCGACACCTACCCAGTAAATACCTGGTTTTACTTCAACTGGCAACATCTTACCTCCTATAAATTATTAGATTCTATTATTTTTATTCCTTTTTTCCGCATAGTATTCAAAGACTTATCAATATTCCCTTCTGGTGAATCTATTCCTTTTGTCCCATCGATTATAACATAAGTCTCGAATCCCAACTCCTTTGAATCCATCGCGGAATAAAAAACGCAGTAATCGAGCGCCAGTCCACAGAAGTAAGTCTTACTGACACTAAGATTTCTTAAATATCCTTCGAGACCTGTTAAAGTCTTTTTATCATTTTCTCTGAAAGCAGAATAAGAGTCGATTTTTGGATTGCTTCCTTTTCTCAAAATTAAATTAAATTTTTCCGTATCAAGCTCGGGGTGAAATTCCGCGCCTTTAGTTCCCGGAACACAATGCTTCGGCCAGAGTACCTGTTCTATTCCCTCGTAACTGATAACATCATACTCTTTTTTACCCGGGTGGCTAACGGCAAAAGACACGTGATCGGGAGGATGCCAATCCTGTGTAGCAATTATTCTTCTGAATTTACTTGAGAGTTTATTTATAACAGGAACAATCTCATTACCCTCGAGAACAGCCAGAGCCCCTCCGGGACAGAAATCATTCTGCATATCGATTATAATCAAAGCTCTATTTTCTTCCACTAATCCTCCAAAAAACTCTTAATCAAAAATTTCTTCAATCCATTTCTTTAATTCGTCTCTAATTTTTCTGAATTTAGCAAGCACCTCTTTTTTATCACCAGAAAAGGAAGAGGGATCTTCAAAATCTTTATGTAACTGTTTTTTACCTCCGGGAAAGAACGGACAGGTCTCCTCAGCCCCGCCGCAAACCGTAATAACATAATCAAAATTCTTATCAATAAAATCCTTGACGTTCTTGGAATAATGATTCGATATATCTATTCCTATCTCTTTCATTACTTCTATTGAATTCGAATTTACCCCCAAAGGCTCGGTTCCAGCGCTAAAAACTTCATATCTATCACCATAGAAATTTCGGAGTAATCCTTCCGCCATCTGTGAACGCGACGAGTTTTGTGTGCATAAAAACAATACTCTTTCCTTCACTTTATAACTCCTCAATATAGACTATATTCAGTCCAGCACAATAAGTCTGCTTACTCTTGCGTTCTCTTTTATATTTATTCCGTTTTTTCCTACATAAAGAATCGTACTTATTTTTCCTTTTTTCTGTAATACCCTGGTAGGATGAGAAGCTCCGTTTTTAGTTAACCTTTCAGAAGGCTGTAATATTACTAATTTATCTTCAGGAATAATATCCTGCAATTTTTCATTGAACTCAACAAAATACTCCCCCAAACTAAGATCCCACCACCCGTATTTATCCTCGGGTTTCCGCTTAACAGGTTCGATTAACTCTTTTTCGCTTTCCTTATATTCACTTCCGCCAAAATCGATTTCACCTTTAGTTGTAAGACGAAAAATCTTGCTGACCGTAAAATATATACTATCCCCCTCGACCTGCTTCTTTTCATAAATGATATTTTCTATAAAACTTAGAATATCCCCGCCAGTTTCTCTTTTCATATCACCTCTTTTTCATTCGTCTTATTTTTTCTCTAATCAAAGTTTATACCCGATTTTTCTCAGCAAGTCTTTTCTCTCGTTAATATCTTTTTCCCCTTCCACCCCAAGAGGTTTCTCTCCATCGAGAACTCCAATTATTCCCCTTTGATCCCCTTCTTCAGCAACAATAACTTTAAGAGGATTCGCTGTAGCGGCGTAGAGATAAAGAACCTCATCCACAGCCCGGAGTGACTTCATAATATTTATAGGAAAAGCATTTCCCAGGATAAGAACAAATGAGTGTCCCGCCCCAATCTTCTCGGCATTTTTTATTGCAAGTTCCTCAAGGTCTTTATCCGTACCAGTATGGCGAATAAGCCTTGCACCGGAAGCCTCACAAAAAGCAAGACCAAACTTAATCATGGGCAAGGAAGTAACAAGAGCTTCATGGATATCTTCTACGGTTTTAATGAAATGGGTCTGACCTATTATCACGTTCGCATTTTCGGGGCTTTCTATATCGATTAATTTCATTTCCATAATTACCTCCAAGTTTTTAAACCACCTAACGTCCTAACTGACTAATGAACTAACGATTTAAAAATCTTTGTGAACTTTGTGGTTAAAATTCCTTTTTAATTTCATTTGGCTGCTTAACACAAATTTTATCCTTAATTTTCTCGAATTTAACTTTTCCTACACCTTTAACTTCCAATAATTCCTTCTTAGTTTTAAATCCCTCTTTTTCCTCTCTGTATTTCAATATTCTCCCCGCGGTAACCGGACCAATATTAGGTAGGAGAACCAATTCTTTTTCCGTCGCGGTGTTAATATTTACAGGAAAAGAAATATGTTTTTTCTCCTCTTTCAAAGGTTCCTCGCGCAGGAAACTTGCCAAACTGCCGCCAATAAGTACAATTATAATAAAAATAAGCACTCTTCTTTCAGAATTAGTCAGCATACCTTATACCCACGTAATATAAAGGTTCTCGAAAATTATCATTCGGCGCCCAGGATAAATTCGAAAGTGAAACAAAAGGCGAAATCTTTGTTGTAAGCCATAAGGAAAAACCTCCTGTAATATATTTCTTTGGAGTAAGATAACCGGTAAGTGAGATTTTGGATTCGAAAAAGCCTAACCGGCCAGTAGCGTAAACCTTTCCGAATCTTCTTATAAGACCTCGGTCCTGACAAAAGTATTGAAAGCCGAATTTTTCTCTTTCAAATTCGATATTCGCGAAATAAGCCTCTCCTTCCCTCCAGCTTAATGTATCCTCTCCCTCCGCGTAAATATATCTTCGACCCCCATCAAACTTAAAATCAAGAAAATTTATTCTTGCTCCATGAAAAACACCTATCCTCGGCATAAGATTTTCCACAGGATAAAAAACCACAGGAAAACGCTCTCTAAACCTTCCCGCTTTAATTTCCCCCAAATCACTCACCAGACCAACGCACCTTCTTTCTTTTCCCAACTCTCCTCTAAGTCCCATAAGCTGAACAGTTAAACCGTAATCCAGACTTTCCCTATAGTTTGTCCATCCTCCGATAAAAAAAGGTCCAAGTAACTGGTAGAAACGCATTCCAACATCGGCTATAATAGAATCACGAAAACTATACGCTTCAAACCAACTAAGGAGATACCCTCCTTCTTCTAAAAACCATTTCCACCCTGTCGTTTTTGAAAATTCAATATCATCCCAATATACATAATCAGTCTTCAAAGAATAAGACAGGGATTTAATAGATGCTTTTAGCCGATAATGATCCGAAAAATCTCTCTCTCTTAAGCTCTCAAATTCTAAATCGCAAAATTTAAATGCCGCATAATTGTAATCAATTTTACGGTTAGAAGCTAAATTTATCCAATTTCTTTCTATCTTATTGAACCATTCGATTTCAGGCTTTACTTCAGGATTAGGCAAAACCGGAACAAATACATCTTCTTCGACGAAAAGCAAAATTAGAATTAGCATTTAATCTCACTTATTTTCTCTTCAAACGGCGGAGAAATAATACCTTTTTCCGTAATAATCCCACTAATAAGTTCATGCGGGGTCACGTCAAAAGCCGGATTCCTGACGCTTATATTTTCCGGTGCCGACTGTACTCCCATAAAGCCCGTAACTTCTTTTATATTTCTTTCTTCTATAGGAATATCTTCTCCGCTCTTAAGATCTAAATCAAAAGTCGTACTGGGTGCCACAACGTAAAAAGGAACTCCCTGTTCTCTCGCGGATAAAGACAGGGAATAAGTACCTATTTTATTCGCGGTATCTCCATTTTTTGAAATTCTATCCGCTCCTGTAAAAACTCCATCTATTTCTTCGGTTTTCATTATATGAGCAATTGCCCCATCGACAATAAGAATTGCTTTTATCCCGTTTTTTGTAAGTTCCCAGGCAGTAAGCCTTGCTCCCTGGAGAAAAGGCCTCGTCTCGGGAACAAAAACAGTTATTTCTTTACCCTTTTCTTTCGCCTTATAAAAAACGGAAAGCGCCGTACCAATACCACCGGTCGCGAGAGCTCCGGCATTACAGATTGTCATATATAAAGAATTGTCTTTTATTAATTCAGAGCCTTTTTCTCCCAAAAGTTCCGTAAGCTTTTTATCTTCTTCATGAATGTTAATAGCTTCTACCACAAAAAGAGAAGGCTTTAACCCTTCTCTCTCAAGAAGTCTCCTCATTCTTTTTACCGCATAAAAAAGATTGTAAGCTGTCGGTCTGGCAGACTCTATAAGAAAAATATCTCTTTCCAAAGAAGCTCTATCTTTACTACTAAGAGCAGAAAGAGCGATACCATAACCCGCAGCCACACCAATCGCAGGGGCTCCTCTAACCAGCATATCTTTAATCGCGGTATACATCTCCTTAGCAGAGTTTATTTTAACATAAACTTCCTCATGGGGCAGTTTTCTCTGATCTATCAACTCAGCGTAATCTCCATACCACTTGATAGTATCAGCCCAAATCATAATGTTTTCTCCTCATACCTTAAAACCGACTTCTTTTAAAAGATTAATGCTGGTATCTAAAGGAAACCCGACAACGTTAGAAAAACTGCCCTCGATTCTATCTATAAAAGACATATTTCTATCCTGGATACCATAAGAACCGGCTTTGTCTAAATTTTGTCCTGAATTCACATAATATAAAATTTGAGAATCGCTCAATTCATGAAACTTGACATCGCTTACATCATAATCCTGAGAGATTATCCCATCGTTTAATAGGGCCACTCCTGTAAAAACCTTATGCCATTTGCCGGACAAACTTTTCAACATCTTTATTGAATCTTCTCTGTCTTTCGGTTTTCCGAGTATTTCCCCTTCAAGAAAAACGAGTGTGTCAAAACCTATAATAATGTTTCCCTTTGTTTTCTTTTTTTTCTCACTGACCCACCTGACCTTATTAACAGCATTGCAAACAGCTGTTTCTTCCGGGGTATCGAGTATAACTTCTTCAACATCCGAAGGTATAATTTTTCCGTTTATTCCAAGCTGATTAAAAAACTCCTTCCTTCTTGCCGAAGACGAAGCTAAGATAATTTTCATATCCTTTATGATAGAAAATACATTTTTTTTGTCAAGGTATTTTCTAGCCGTCAGCTGGTTTTTTGTTTTTAGTTTTGACTCATGACACAAGACACATGACTCACGACTTGGTTAACTGATTCGAAGAATCCGGTATCCGGTATCTAAGGATTATGCTCCGCGACTTAAACGTGTAGCCAGAATTTCGGGCAGTCCGGCTTTCAGGATTTTACTCTGTGTTTTTTCAATGTCATATTCGACCCTAAAACTTTGAATATATTTTTTATTCGAATCATAAATCATAAACGAAGCTCGGGGATCTCTATCCCTGGGCTGTCCCACACTACCTGGATTAATTATATATTTTTTATCGGATTCCAGAGAGATTTCCCCGGGGGATAATATTTCGACATTTTCACCTGTATCCTTAAAAAGCAACTGCACATGAGTATGTCCGACGAAAAGGATCTTATCCTCCATAATCTGAAACTCCACATAAGTATCACTCGGACTAGAAAGATACCTCCAGAACTCGGGTCGATAAAGTGACGCATGCACAAAACTTATATTTTCTTCTCTGAATTTAAGGGGCAAATTTTTTAGAAACTTTATTTCATCATCACACAAAACACTTCTACTCCAAAAAACCGCTTCTTTCGCGTAATCATTAAAATCGTTTATACTCGTTAGTTCACAAACGGCAAAATCATGATTGCCCGCGAGAATAACATCCGAAATCTCTCTGGTTACTTTTATACATTCTCCGGGATCCGCTCCGTAACCGACAATATCCCCCAAACATATAATCTTATCGATCTTCTCCTCGTAAGACTTAATAGATTCCAATACAGATAAGAGCGCCTCCAGATTACCATGTATATCCGAAATTACAGCATAAATCATATCATAAAAGACCTTTGTCTCTCGCGACTGAATCGAGTATACCATTAACAAAGATTCCCGATTTTTCAGTCGAAAATTCTTTAGCAATCTCAATAGCCTCGTTTATTACTACCTTGGCAGGCACTTCAGGTAAGTGCATAAGCTCGAGAACTGCTACTCCAAGAATTGTCTTATCCATAGAACATAAACGGTCCCACTCCCAATTCTCGAGAACCGTTTTCACCAATTTATCCGCTTCCTCCAGATGTTTTTCCGCAAGATCTAACAGAATATGAGCAAAAGATAAAGCCTCCTCATTATACTCCTGTTTATCCAAAGCGGCTATTTTTTCTAGATTCTCAGGAGAGTATTTTAAATTTATTCTGGCAGGGTATAACGCCTGAACAGCAAGTATCCTACCAAGTCTTCTGCTTCCTTTATTTTTATCTATCACTTTTCAAGATTCTCATAAAGGTTTATCATTTCGAGAATACTTAACGCGGCATCCCATCCTTTATTTCCAACTTTCATACCTGCCCGGCTAAGAGCCTGTTCTTCGGTATCTGCGGTAACAACTCCAAATCCAACAGGTTTAACTGTTTGCATCGATATTTTAGCTATACCTTTTGTTGTTTCTGACGCGAGAAGATCAAAATGAGGTGTATCTCCTCTTATCAAAGCTCCGAGGACTAAAAATCCGTCATATTTTTTAATATTTACAATTTTTGAAAGAAGCATCGACAATTCAAAAGACCCGGGCACCCAATAAACGTCTATATCCTGTTCCTTAACTTCATGCCTCTCTAAACAATCGATCGCGCCTTCCTTCAATACATTGGTTACCCTGGAATTGAAACGTGATATAACAATTGCTATTTTCACTCCCTTCCCTTTGACTAAACCTTTGTGTTCCATAAAGCCTCCTTTACTATCTGTATTTTTTTAATATAAAATATATTTATACATTTTTAAGCGTGTGTCCAAGTTTGTTCTTTTTAGTTTTAAGATATCTAATATTTTCTTCGGAAGGTTTAACTTCTATAGGCACTCTTTCGGTAACCTGTAGACCGTACCCTTCGAGTCCTACGATTTTCCTCGGATTATTTGTAAGAAGTCTTATTGTAGAAAGACCCAGGTCCCTTAGAATCTGAGCTCCTATCCCATAATCACGTAAATCCGTCTTAAAACCCAACTCTTCGTTTGCCTCTACGGTATCCAATCCTTCATCTTGAAGTTTATACGCTCTCAGCTTGTTTAACAATCCTATTCCTCTGCCCTCTTGCCTCATATACAGAAAAACACCTCTACCTTCTTTATTTATAACCGTTAAAGCATTTACAAGTTGTTCGCCGCAGTCACATCGGAGAGAACGAAACGTATCACCGGTCAAACATTCTGAATGAACTCGGACAAGCACATCTTTTTGATTGCTCACTTCTCCTTTAACAATAGAGATATGAATTTTATCATCTATGATATTTGTATAGGGTATAAGTTTGAACTTCCCTAAATGAGTTGGAAAATCAACTTCTGCTTCTTTTTTTACTAATTTCTCTCTTTTCTGTCTATATTTAATTAAACTCGCTACCGTAACCACCTTTAAATTATGCTTTTTGGCTATATCGAGGAGCCGCGGTAACCTCGCCATCGAACCATCTTCATCCATTATTTCGCAAATAACGGCTGAAGGATACAACCCCGCAATCCTTGCTATATCTATAGAAGCCTCGGTATGACCGGCTCTCCTTAAAGTCCCTCCCTCTTTTGCCTTTATCGGAAAAACATGCCCTGGCCTACAAAGCTCCTCAGTTTGTGTTTTGGGATCGATAAGTTTTTTAATCGTCAGAGCCCTATCGAACGCGCTTATCCCGGTAGTAGTACCCTCCCGGGCATCTACCGAAACAGCAAAAGCGGTACCGTGTCGAGCCGTTATATTAGTTGTCATTAAAGGCAGTTCAAGTTCACATAATCTTTTCTCGAGCAAAGAAACACAAATCAATCCACGCCCTTCTTTTGCCATAAAATTTATTATCTCAGGTGTTATTTTCTCGGACGCCACGACAAAATCTCCTTCGTTTTCTCGGCCTTCATCGTCCACTACAATAATAGGTGTGCCTTTTCTCACATCTTCAATTATTTCTTCTATCGAACTAAACTTTTTCATTTGAACTCCAGTAATCTCTGCAAATATCTTGCCAGTGGGTCTACTTCAATATTCACAATATCTCCTTTTTTCTTGTATTTAAAATTCGTATTTGATAAAGTATGTTTTATCATAACAACCTTAAAACTCTTTTCCTTTACCTCAGTAATAGTAAGCGAAACTCCATCGAGCGCAATACTACCTTTCTCGGCTATAAACCGGGAAAGGCTGGAAGGATATTCAAAAATAAAATCATAAGTTTCCACGGTCTTTTTTATATTCAATATCTTACCAACGCCATCCACATGTCCGTAAACAAGATGCCCGTGAAGCAAATCGCCTGCAGTAAGAGAAGATTCGACATTTACCCAATCTCCGCCACTGAGCTTAGAAAGATTACTACGGGAAACAGTTTCGGAAGAAGCATCGAACACATAGGTCGATCCGTATATCTTTGAAACCGTCAAACAGGCTCCGTTCACAGAAACACTATCTCCGATACTTGCGGAGAAAGGAAGCACCAAGTGAACAGTCATATTGTTTTTCTCTTTTTTTAACCTATCGAGCTTAATTACATTCTTAATTATTCCTGTAAACACTGGTCGCCTCCACTAAAAAATCTTCTCCTATTCTTTTTACATTGGTATTCAAATAAACCCTTTTAAAAGCCGAATTGAAAAGCGGAACACCGCTACCCAAAAAAGAAGGAGATATAAAAAGAAGATATTTATCTACTACACCCGCTTCGACAAACCGGGTAAAAGTTTCGCTACCGCCTTCTATCATAATAGAAGCAATATTTTCTTTCCCCGCTCTTTTCAATATATCTCTTACCCTTATCACGTTGTTTTTTCCTTTAAAAAACCATACTACCGCCTTCGGATATTTTTCTTTTGCTTCTTCTTTAGTCGTAACCAGAATAACTTTACCTCCTCCCCTAAAAATTTTTGCATCAACAGGACACTCAAGGTAAGGATCTATTATGATTTTGTAAGGTTGTTTATTAACTTCGACTTCTCGTACCGTCAGAGCGGGGTTATCCATCAAAACAGTTCCGACACCAACTAATATCGCGTCCACTCTATTCCTCTGGCGGTGAACTTCCTTATGAGACTCCTCTCCCGATATCTTAAATATTCCCCTGTCGGGGTCTCCGATTCTTCCGTCCAGAGTAACCGCCGTTTTTAAAATTAAATATGGAATTTTCTTCGTAATATACTTTAAGTAAAAAGCATTTAGCTCTTTCGCTTCTTTTTCGAGAATACCTGTTTTTACCCTGATATTTTTATTTTTCAGACATTCAAAACCTTTTCCGTCGACAAGAGGATTGGGGTCTTTTATGGGAGCAACGACTCTACTTATACCTTTTGATTCGATAAGTTTAACGCATGGAGGAGTTTTACCATGGTGACAACAGGGCTCGAGAGAAACATACAAAGTAGCACCTTTAGCTTTATCCCTCGCCTGGGTGATGGCTTCGACCTCCGCGTGCGGATTTCCCGGACCTTTATGATAACCCCTTCCTACAACCACACCATCTTTTACCACGCAGGCACCAACGAGAGGATTCGGGGAAACAATTCCTTCACCTTTTATGGCAAGTTCAAATGTTTCCTTTATAAAATGTTCATCTAATTTATTCATAAAAAAACCCCTCTTCGGGGGTTTTATAAAGTCCATTCTCTTCTCTCATCCGGACTTTAACCGTCGGCCTCGGAATTTCACCGAATCAGGATTGCTCCTCGCGGGCTTTCACCGCCGGTCGGGAATTACACCCAACCCCGAAGAGATATTTAATAATTACGAATTTTATGGGTTTTGTCAAGGGAAAAAATCAACCACGGATTGACACGGATTAATTTAGTCCAACGTCCTAAGTCCTAAGTCCAATGTCCAGAGTCCAAGGTCAAAACTAAATCCTATATATATACCAAATCCTAATTTTTGACTCATGCCTCGTGACTGATTGATTGTTCAATCAATTCAAAGAATCTACGTACAGTAACAGCAAATAAAACGGGACTTATTATCACCAATTCGCTTGTTTACCAATAAATTGAATATCCTAAATCCTATTGACAAAAATAATTTATTTTCTATCTTCAATAAAAATGAGTTATTTTCTACTTATCTTAGGACTTATTTTACTTGTTAAAGGAGCCGATGCTATGATCGACGGGGCTGTCGAGATCGCGACAATATTCGGACTTTCCCCTCTTTTTATCGGACTCTCTATTACGGCATTCGGAACAAGCGCGCCGGAGGCAGCCGTTTCAATTAAAGCGGCAATTTCATCTTATCCTTCCATTTCTTTCGGAAATGTTCTCGGCAGTAACGTCGCGAACATCGGTCTTGTTCTTGGTCTGGGAGCTCTTATATGGTCTCTCACAGCTAAAAAATCGACTATCAAATGGGAAATTCCTTTTTGTTTAATGGTAAGCATTTTAACTGTTTTCCTTGTGCGTGATGACTGGTATGGTACAGGAGACAACTATCTTTCGCGTTTTGACGGAATATTTTTACTTATCCTCTTCTTTCTTTACGTTTCTTATCTGTATTCTATGGCAAGAAAAGACAGAAGAAATTTCAGGCTTAATACAGACCTGACAAATATCGAACATTCAAATAAACAAATATTCAAAGCATCTATTTTGTCATTAATAGGAATAGCCGGAGTTCTCCTCGGAGCTCACTTCATTGTCGATAATGCGGTAATAATAGCAAAAAGACTCGGCATTTCCGAAATACTAATAAGTGTAACTATAATAGCATTGGGAACCTCTCTACCGGAAATGGCAACCTCTCTTACGGCAATGAAAAAAGGGAAATCGGATATCGCAATAGGCAACGTGGTAGGAAGTAATATATTCAATATTTTGCTTGTACTGGGTATAACATCAACGATTCAACCTATAAAATTT
>Ga0307420_1000962_pt1 | contig 12892 bp, 16 predicted proteins | sample SalMarWE160240MG_2_FD_202167 | JGI IMG/M metagenome (GOLD analysis project Ga0307420, IMG submission 202167) | Salt marsh sediment microbial communities from the Plum Island Ecosystem LTER, Massachusetts, United States - WE1602-40 | ecosystem: Environmental > Aquatic > Marine > Intertidal zone >... | reverse complement strand
CGGGAAACGGGATTTGAACCCGCGACTTTCACCTTGGCAAGGTGACGCTCTCCCACTGAGCTATTCCCGCCTGGCTTTAATATATTTATACCTCTATGTTTGTCAAGTCTTCCATCCCCCACCTCAACAAAATTACCCACAGAACATACAACACCACAAAGCTATTAGCTGTTCGCCTTTTGCTTTTTGCCTTAAAACCAACTAATAATGCCCAAAATTTTAAAACTTGAATCAAAATATATAGAGTTTTATATATTTTAAAGCTAACAGCCAAAGGCCAAAAGCCAAGTGCTGTTTTTATTATCCCTCTTCGATTATAATCGCTTCAGTCGGACAAGAATCGGCAACATCTTCACAATCACAGCCGTTACATCCTTCTTCGCTTATAACCTCAGCTTTCCCATCATCCCCAATACCAAAAACCCGAGGACACATCTGGACGCAAACTTCACAACCTATACATAATTCCTTATCTACTCTCGGCATAATCATTATTCCTCCATTTTTTTATTTTTTAAAGAAAAACTTAATATACATGAACAAAATATAAGTATTTCTTTTTAGTCAACCCCTATTATGTTTTTTTCAACTAAAATAGAAGGAAACCCGAACAAAACTGAAAGAATAAATTTCCTACAGAACAACCCAACGGGATTCTAGCTCCTAATACGAAAAAAAATGGGGAAGGTGTCTTGAATTAACCTAAAGACTTAATATACTCTCCGAATTCCCTACCAAACACTTCACCGCTCGACAGCTCTTCATCCGTCGGCATGCCTATGAACTCAAACGAATCAGTTAGCTGCCAATTTATGGGCTCTAATATTTCTTTAATTTCCTTTAAAGCTCCTCCGCTCCAACCGTAACTCCCAAACATCGCATACTTTCTGTTTTTTACACTCTTAAGTTCTGCCATACGAAGAACACCCGCCATAGAAGGGAAAAGTCCTGCCTCGTAAGTCGGCGCACCCACCATCACACCACTATTCATCCACAAAGATGGCAATATGTAACTAACATGAGTCCTGGAAACGTCAAATATTTTAAGAGGAATACCTGTCTCCGAAATACCTTGTGCTACCGCATTCATCATGCTTTCAGTGTTTCCGTACATCGAACCGTAAATTAAAGTAACTCCGGGATCGGCTTGCTCACTCGCAAAACTCGCAAGTTTTTTATATAATCCTACGATTGCACCCGGATTTGCCCTCCATACTCTTCCGTGAGAAGGGGCAATTATCTCGACAGGTACATCTTTTAACTTATCTATCGCCTTCAGGACCATTTTACTGAATTTAGCAACGATATTAACGTAATAACGGACAGCTTCTTTCTTGTAAAAATCCAGATTCTCACACTCATCGTCAAAAAGACTACCTCCGAGAGCCCCATAACTTCCAAAAGCATCGCAGGAAAAAAGTATCTTGTTGGAAACCTCATACGTCATAATTGTTTCAGGCCAATGAACCATTGGTGTGGAAAAGAATTTTAGCGTCTTATCCCCCAGAGAAATTTCATCCCCATCTTTCACAACTTCTACTTTATCTTTTATTCCGTAAAACTCTTCCAGCATCTTTTTTGTTCTCTCCGAGCCCAATATTACCGTCTTAGGAGAAATCTTCCTGAAGGTTCGAATTACTCCCGAATGATCGGGCTCCATATGATTGACCACCATATAATCTATTTCAGTCACATCCACAATCTTATTGATATTATCGAAGAACTCATCACCTTTAAGAGATTTAGTTAAATCTATTATGGCTTTTTTCTTATCATTGATCAAATAAGAATTATAAGATACTCCTTCCTTTGTTATAGGCCACAAACCTTCAAACAAATCGGTTGTACGGTCGTCGACACCTATCCAATAAATATCTGATTTCAATTCAACTGGTAACATTTTACCCCCTATAAACCATTAGATTCTATTATTTTTATTCCTTTTTCCCGCATAGTATTCAAAGACTTCTCAATATTCCCTTCCGGTGAATCTATTCCTTTTGTCCCATCGATTATAACATAAGTCTCGAATCCCAACTCCTTTGAATCCATCGCAGAATAAAAAACGCAGTAATCGAGCGCAAGCCCACAGAAGTAAATCTTACTAACATTAAGATTTCTCAAATATCCTTCGAGACCGGTTAAAGTCTTCCTGTCATTTTCTCTGAAAGCAGAATAAGAGTCGATTTTCGGATTATTTCCTTTTCTCAAAATTAAATTAAAAAATTTTTTATCAAGCTCGGGGTGAAATTCCGCTCCTCTAGTTTCCGGAATACAATGTTTCGGCCAGAGCACCTGTTTTATTCCCTCATAAACTATAACGTCATACTCTTTTTTACCCGGGTGGTTAACGGCAAAAGATACGTGATCGGGAGGATGCCAATCCTGCGTAGCAACTATCTTTTTAAACCTGCCGGATAATTTATTTATCACGGGAATAATCTCATCTCCTCGGGGAACAGCCAATGCTCCTCCCGGGCAAAAATCATTCTGCATATCGATTACAATCAAAGCTCTATCTTCTTTCATTAATCCTCCAAAAAACTCTTAATTGAAAAATTCTTCAATCCATTCTTTTAATTCATCCCTAATTTTTCTGAATTTAGCCAAGACCTCTTTTTTATCACCAGAAAAGAAAGAGGGATCTTCAAAATCTTTATGTAACTGTCTTTTACCTCCGGGAAAAAACGGACAGATCTCCTTAGCCCCGCCGCAAACCGTAATAACATAATCAAAATCCTTATCAAGAAAATCCTTGACGTTTTTGGAATAATGATTCGATATATCTATTCCTACCTCTTTCATTACTTCTATTGAATTCGGATTTACACCCGCGGACTCGGTTCCAGCACTAAAAACTTCGTATCTATCACCATACAAATTTCGGAGCAATCCTTCCGCCATTTGTGAACGCGACGAGTTGTGTGTGCATAAAAACAATACCCTTTCCTTCACTTTATAACTCCTCAATATAGACTATATTCAGTCCAGCACAATAAGTCTGCTTACTCTCGCGTTCTCCTTTATATTTATTCCGTTTTTCCCTACATAAAGCATCGTACTTATTTTTCCTTTTTTCTGTAATACCCTGATAGGATGAGAAGCTCCGTTTTTAGTTAATCTTTCAGAAGGCTGTAATATCACTAATTTATCTTCAGGAATAATATCCTGCAATTTTTCATTGAACTCAACAAAATACTCCCCCAAACTAAGATCCCACCACCCATATTTATCCTCGGGTTTCCGCTTAACAGGTTCGATTATCTCTTTTTCGCTTTCCTTATATTCACTTCCGCCAAAATCGATTTCACCTTTAGTTGTAAGACGGAAAATCTTGCTAACAGTAAGATAGAGGCTATCTCCCTCGACCTGTTTCTTTTCATAAATGATATTTCCTATAAAACTTAGAATATCCCCGCCAGTTTCCCTTTTCATATAACCTCTTTATTCATACATCCTATTTTTTCTATAATCAAAGTTTATAACCAATTTTTCTCAGCAAGTCTTTTCTCTCATTAATATCTTTCTCCCCCTCTACCCCAAGAGGTTTTTCTCCATCGAGCACGCCAATTATTCCTCTTTGATCTCCTTCTTCAGCAACAATTACTTTGAGTAGATTCGCTGTAGCGGCGTAGAGATAAAGAACCTCATCCACAGCCCGGAGTGACTTCATAATATTTATAGGGAAAGCATTTCCCAGGATAAGAACAAATGAATGTCCCGCCCCAATCTTCTCGGCATTTTTTATTGCAAGTTCCTCAAGGTCTTTATCCGTTCCAGTATGGCGAATAAGTCTTGCACCGGAAGCCTCACAAAAAGCAAGGCCAAACTTAATCATGGGGAGGGAAGTAACAAGAGCTTCATGGATATCTTCTACGGTTTTAATGAAATGGGTCTGACCTATTATCACGTTTGCATTTTCGGGTTTTTCTATATCTATTAATTTCATTTCCATAATTACCTCCAAGTTTTTAAACCACCTAACGCCTAACTGTCTAACAACCTAACGATTTAAAAATCTTTGTGGTCTTTGTGAACTTCGTGGTTAAAATTCCTTTTTAATTTCATCTGACTGCTTCACACAAATTTTATCCTTAATTTTCTCGAATTTAACTTTTCCTATACCTTTAACTTCCAATATTTCCTTTTTAGTCTTAAATCCCTTTTTTTTCTCTCTGTACTTCAATATTCTTTCCGCGGCAACCGGACCAATATTGGGTAGTAGAATCAATTCCTCTTTCGTCGCAGTATTAATATTTACGGGAAAAGAAACATGTTCTTTCCTCTCTTCCAAAGGCTCTTCGCGCAGGAAACCTGCCAGACTGCCGCTAATCAGTACAATCAGAATAAAAATAAGTACTCTTCTTTCAGAATTAGTCAGCATATCTTATACCCACGTAATATACAGGTTTTCTAAAATCATCATTCGGCGACCAGGATATATTTGAAAATGAAACGAAAGGCGAAATTTTTGTTGTAAGCCACAAGGAAAAACCTCCTGCAATATATTTCTTTGGAGTAAGATAACCGGTAAGTGAAATTTTGGATTCGAACAAGCCTAGCCGGCCAGTAGTGTAAACCTTACCGAATTCTCTCACAAGACCTCTATCCTGACAAAAGTACTGAAAGCCAAATTTTTCTCTTTCAAATTCAATATTAGCGAAATAAGCCTCTCCCTTTATCCATCTTAATGTATCCTCTCCCTCAGCGTAGATATATCTTCGACCTCCATCGAACTTAAAATCAAGAAAATTTATTCTTGCCCCATGAAAAACACCCACCCTCGGCATGAAATTTTCCACAGGATAAAAAACCACAGGAAAACGTTCTCTAAACCTCCCTGCTTTAATCTCCCCTAAATCGTTTACCAAACCGACACATCTTCTTTCTTTTCCTAATTCTCCTCTAAGCCCCGCAAGTTGAACAATTAAACCATAATCCAGACTTTCCATATAGTTTGTCCATCCTCCGATAAAAAAAGGCCCAACCAGCTGGTAAAAACGTACTCCAACATCGGCTGTAATCGAGTCATGCAAACTATACGCTTCAAACCAACTAAGGAGATATCCTCCTTCTTCTAAAAACCATTTCCAACCTGTCGTTTTCGAAAAATCAATATCATCCCAATATATATAATCAGTCTTCAAAGAATAAGACAGGGATTTAATAGACGCTCTTAGCCGATAATGATCCGAAAAATCTCTCTCTCTTAAGCTCTCAAATTCTAAATCGCAAAACTTAAATGCCGCATAATTATAATCAATTTCACGATTAGAAGCTAAATTTATCCAATTTCTTTCTATCTTATTGAACCACTCGATTTCCGGTTTTACTTCAGGATTAGGTAAAACCGGAACGAATACATCTTCTTCGACGAAAAGCAAAATTAGAATTAGCATTCAATCTCACTTATTTTTTCTTCAAAAGGAGGAGAAATGATACCTTTTTCCGTAATAATCCCACTAATAAGTTCATGAGGAGTCACGTCAAAAGCCGGATTCCTAACGCTTATATTTTCCGGCGCCGATTGTACTCCCATAAAGTTCGTAACCTCTTTTATATTTCTTTCTTCTATAGGAATATCATTTCCACTCTTAATATCTAAATCGAAAGTCGTGCTGGGCGCAACAATGTAAAAAGGAACTCCCTGTTCTCTCGCGGATAAAGATAGAGAATAAGTACCTATTTTATTCGCGGTATCTCCATTTTTTGCAATTCTATCCGCTCCTGTAAAAACTCCATCTATTTCTTCGGTTTTCATTATATGAGCAATTGCTCCATCGACAATAAGAATTGCTTTTATTCCGTTTTTTTTAAGTTCCCAGGCTGTAAGTCTTGCTCCTTGGAGAAAAGGCCTTGTTTCGGGAACAAAAACAGTTATTTCTTTACCCTTTTCTTTTGCCTTATAAAAAACGGAAAGCGCCGTACCAATCCCACCGGTCGCGAGCGCTCCGGCATTACAAATTGTCATATATAAAGAACTGTCTTTTATTAATTCAGAGCCTTTTTCACCCAAAAGTTCTGTAAGCTTTTTATCTTCTTCATGAATTTTAATAGCTTCTTCCACAAAAAGAGAAGGCTTCAACCCTTCTCTTTTCAGAAGTTTCCTCATTCTTTTTACCGTATAAAAAAGATTGTAAGCTGTTGGCCTTGCAGATTCGATAAGGAAAATATCTCTTTCCAAAGAAGCTCTATCCTCACCATTTAGAGCAGCAAGAGCAATACCATAACCGGCAGCCACACCAATCGCAGGGGCTCCTCTAATCAGCATATCTTTAATCGCGGTATACATCTCTTCGGCAGATTTTATTTCGACATAAACTTCCTCATGGGGCAGTTTTCGCTGATCTATCAACTCAGCGTAATCTCCGCACCACTTTATAGTGTCAGCCCAAACCATAATGTTTTCTCCTCATACCTTAAAACCGACTTCTTTTAAAAGCTTGATGCTGGTATCTAAAGGAAACCCTACAACGTTAGAAAAACTGCCTTCTATTCTATCGATAAAAGACATATTTCTATCCTGGATACCATAAGATCCAGCTTTGTCTAAACTTTGTCCTGAATCCACATAATATAAAATTTGAGAATCGTTCAATTTATGAAATTTGACATCACTTACATCATAATCTTGAAAAATTATCCCATCTTTCAATAGGGCTACTCCTGTAAAAACCTTATGCCATTTTCCGGACAAACTTTTTAACATCCTTACCGAATTTTCTCTGTCCTTCGGTTTACCGAGTATTTTTCCTTCAAGAAAAACGAGTGTGTCAAAACCTATAATAATGTTTTCCTTTGTTTCCTTTTTATTCTCACTGACCCACCTGACTTTAATAACAGCATTGTAAACAGCTGTTTCTTCCGGGGTATCGAGTATAACTTCTTCAACATCCGAAGGAATAATCTGTCCGTTTATTCCAAGCTGCTTAAAAAACTCCTTTCTTCTTGCCGAAGACGAAGCTAAGATAATTTTCATATCCTTTATGATAGAAAATACATTTTCTTTGTCAAGGTGTATTTTGCCAAATGAAATCGTTAGGTCGTTAGGAGATTGGATCGTTAGGTAGTTTAAAAAAACCGAACCAACGAACCCACGATCCAACGAGCCAATTATTAAAAATTTTATGCGCCGTGACTTAAACGTGTAGCAAGAATTTCGGGCAATCCGGCTTCCAGGATTTTTCTCTGTGTTTTTTTTATGTCATATTCGACCCTGAAACTTTGAATATACTTTTTATTCGAATCATAAATCATAAAGGAAGCTCGGGGATCTCTATCCCTGGGCTGTCCTACACTACCTGGATTAATTATATATTTTTTATCGGATTCCAGAGAGATTTCCCCGGGGGATAATATTTCGACATTTTCACCTGTATCCTTAAAAAGCAACTGCACATGAGTATGCCCGACGAAAAGAATCTTATCCTCCATAATCTGAAAGTCCACATAAGTATCACCAGAACTGGAAAGATATCTCCAGGATTCGGGTCGATGAAGCGATGCATGTACAAAACTTATATTTTCTTCTCTAAACTTAAGGGGCAAATTCTTTAGAAATTTTATTTCATCATCATTCAAAACATTTCTGCTCCAAAGAACCGCTTCCTTAGCGTAATTATTGAAATCGTTTATACTCGTTAGTTCACAAACGGCAAAATCATGATTGCCCGCGAGAATAACATCCGAAATCTCTCTGGTTACCTTTATACATTCTCCGGGATCTGCTCCGTAACCGACAATATCCCCCAAACATATAATCTTATCGATCTTCTCCTCGTAAGACTTAATAGATTCCCATATAGATAAGAGCGCCTCCAGATTACCATGTATATCAGAAATTACAGCATAAATCATATCATAAAAGACCCTTGTCTCTCGCGACCGAATCGAGTATACCATTAACAAAGATTCCCGATTTTTCAGTCGAAAATTCTTTAGCGATCTCAATAGCCTCGTTTATTACTACCTTGGCAGGTACTTCAGGTAAGTGCATAAGCTCGAGAACTGCTACGCCAAGAATTGTCTTATCCATAGAACATAAACGGTCCCACTCCCAATTCTCAAGAACCGTTTTCACCAATTCATCCGCTTCCTCCAGATGTTTTTCCGCAAGCTCTAGTAAAGCATGCGCAAAAGACAAAGCCTCCTCATCATAATCCTGTTCATCTAATGCGGCTATTTTTTCTAGATTGGCGGGAGAGTATTCTAAATTTATTCTGGCAGGATATAGCGCCTGAACAGCAAGCACTCTACCAAGCCTTCTGCTTCCTTTAATTTTATCTGTCACTTTTCAAGTTTCTCATAAAGGTTTATCATCTCGAGAACACTTAACGCGGCATCCCATCCTTTATTTCCAACTTTCATACCTGCCCGGCTAAGAGCTTGTTCTTCGGTATCCGAGGTAACAACTCCAAATCCAACAGGTTTATCTGTTTGCATCGATATTTTAGCTATACCTTTTGTTGTTTCTGATGCGAGAAGATCAAAATGAGGTGTATCTCCTCTTATTAAAGCTCCAAGGACCAAAAATCCATCATATTTTTTAATATTTACTACTTTTGAAAGAAGCATAGACAATTCAAAAGACCCGGGTACCCAATAAACGTCTATATCCTGTTCCCTGACTTCATGCCTTTCTAAACAATCGATCGCGCCTTCCTTCAATATATTTGTTACCCTGGAATTAAAACGTGATATAACAATTGCTATTTTAATTCCTTTTCCTTTGACTAAACCTTTGTGTTCCATAAAGCCTCCTTTACTATCTGCATTTTTTTAATATAAAATATATTCATACATTTTTAAGCGTGTGTCCAAGTTTGTTCTTTTTAGTTTTAAGATATCCAATATTTTCTTCTGAGGGTTTAATTTCTATCGATACTCTTTCGGTAACTTCAAGTCCGTACCCTTCGAGCCCTACGATTTTCCTCGGATTATTGGTTAGTAGTCTTATTGTAGAAAGTCCCAGGTCTCTCAGGATCTGAGCTCCTATCCCATAATCACGTAAATCTGTCTTAAAACCTAACTCTTCGTTTGCCTCTACGGTATCCAACCCTTCATCCTGAAGTTTATATGCTCTCAACTTGTTTAGCAAACCTATTCCTCTACCCTCTTGCCTCATATACAGAAAAACACCCTTACCTTCTTTATTTATAACCGTTAAAGCATTTACAAGTTGTTCGCCGCAGTCACATCGGAGAGAACGAAGCGTATCGCCGGTCAAACATTCCGAATGAACTCGGACAAGCACATCTTTTTTATTATTCACTTTTCCTTTAACAAGAGCGATATGAATCTTATCATCTATGATATTTGTATAGGGTATCAGTTTAAATTTCCCGAAACGAGTTGGGAAATCTATTTCTGCTTCTTTCTTGACTAACTTCTCTCTTTTCTGTCTATATTTGATTAAACTCGCTACTGTAGTTACTTTTAAATTATGTTTCTCAGCTATCTCGAGGAGCCGCGGCAACCTCGCCATCGAACCATCTTCATCCATTATTTCGCAAATAACGGCGGAAGGATACAACCCCGCAATCCTGGCTATATCTATAGAAGCCTCGGTATGACCGGCTCTTCTTAAAACTCCTCCTTCCTTTGCCTTTATCGGAAAAACATGCCCTGGCCTACAAAGCTCCTCAGTTTTTGTTTTGGGATCGATAAGTTTTTTAATCGTCAAAGCCCTATCAAACGCGCTTATCCCGGTAGTAGTACCCTCCCGGGCATCGACTGAAACAGCAAAGGCCGTACCATGTCGAGCCGTTATATTCGTTGTCATTAAAGGCAAATCAAGTTTACACAATCTTTTCTCCAGCAGAGAAACGCAAATCAATCCACGCCCTTCTTTTGCCATAAAATTTATTACCTCGGGAGTGATTTTCTCGGATGCCACCACAAAATCCCCTTCATTTTCTCTGCTTTTATCGTCGACTACAATAATAGGTATTCCCTTTTTTACATCTTCAATTATTTCTTCTATTGAACTAAACTTTTTCATTTAAACTCCAGTAATCTCTGTAAATATCTTGCCAGTGGGTCTACTTCAATATTCACAATATCTCCTTTTTTCTTGTATTTAAAATTCGTATTTGATAAAGTATGTTTTATCATAACAACTTTAAAACTCTTTTTCTTTACCTCAGTAATAGTAAGAGAAACTCCATCGAGCGCAATACTACCTTTCTCGGCTATAAACCGGGAAAGTCTGGAAGGATATTCAAAAACAAACTCATAAGTTTCCACGGTCTTTTTTATATTCAATATCTTACCGACGCCATCCACATGTCCGTAAACAAGATGCCCGTGAAGCAAATCGCCTGCAGTAAGAGAAGATTCGACATTTACCCAATCTCCGCCACTGAGCTTAGAAAAATTACTACGGGAAACAGTTTCGGAAGAAGCATCGAACACATAGGTCGATCCGTATATCTTTGAAACCGTCAAACAGGCTCCGTTCACAGAAACACTATCTCCGATACTCGCGGAGAAAGGAAGCACCAAGTGAACAGTGATATTGTTTTTCTCTTTTTTTAACCTATCGAGCTTAATTACATTCTCAATTATTCCCGTAAACACTGGTCGCCTCCACTAAAAAATCTTCTCCTATTCTTTTTACATTGGCATTTAAATAAACCCTTTTAAGAGCCGAATTGAAAAGCGGAACACCGCCACCTAAAAAAGAAGGAGATAGAAAAAGAAGATATTTATCAACCGCACCCGCTTCGACAAACCGGGTAAAAGTTTCGCTACCGCCTTCTATCATAATAGAAGTAATATTTTCTTTCCCCGCTCTTTCTAAAATATCGCTTACCCCTATCACATTGTTTTTTTCTTTAAAAACCCATGCTATCGCTTTCGTATATTTTTCTTTTGCTTCTTCTTTAGTCGTAACCAGAATAACCCTACCCCCTCCTCTAAAAATCTTTGCGTCAACAGGACACTCAAGATAAGGATCTATTATGATCTTATAAGGCTGCTTGCTAACTTCTATTTCTCGTACCGTCAAGGCAGGATTATCCATCAAGACAGTTCCGACACCAATTAATATCGCGTCCACTCTATTCCTCTGCCGGTGAACTTCCTTATGAGACTCATCTCCCGATATTCTAAAAATATCTCTTTTCGGATCTCCGATCTTCCCGTCCAGTGTACTTGCCGCTTTCAGAATTACATAAGGCATCTTCTCTACAATATATTTTAAATAGAAGGCATTTAATTTTCTCGCTTCTTTCTCAAGAATTCCCGTTGCAACAGTTATACCTTTACTCCTGAGATATTCAAAACCTTTTCCATCCACAAGAGGATTGGGGTCTTTTACGGGTGCAACAACTCTTTTTATCCCTTTTGATTCGATAAATTCAACGCATGGAGGAGTTTTGCCATGATGACAACAGGGCTCGAGAGAAACATACAAAATAGCACCTTTAGCTTTATCTCCAGCCCGGGTGATGGCTTCGAACTCCGCGTGCGGAGTTCCCGAACCTTTATGATAACCTCTTCCTACAACTACACCATCTTTTACCACGCAGGCACCAACGAGAGGATTCGGGGAAACAATTCCTTCACCTTTAATGGCAAGTTCAAATGTTTCCTTTATAAAATGTTCATCTAATTTATTCATAAAAAAAACCCCTCTTCGGGGGTTTTCTAAATTCAATTCTCTTCTCTCATCCGGACTTTAACCGTCGGCTTCGGAATTTCACCGAATCAGGATTGCTCCTCGCGGGCTTTCACCGCCGGTCGGGAATTACACCCAACCCCGAAGAGATATATAATAATTACTAATTTTATGAATTTTGTCAAGGGAGAAATTTTAAGCAAAAGAGTTGATAAGTGTAAGGGTAAAAGTGTTAATTTGTTTCTTCACATTTACACATCTACTCATATACCCATCTACTATCTTCTTTGTGGTTCGATAGAAGATTCCTATTGACAAAAATAATTTATCTTCTATCTTCAATAAGAAATGAGTTATTTTCTGCTCGTTCTAGGACTAATTTTACTTGTCAAAGGAGCCGATGCTATGATCGACGGGGCTGTCGAGATCGCGGCAATATTCGGACTTTCTCCGCTCTTCATCGGACTATCCATTACGGCATTCGGAACAAGCGCGCCGGAGGCAGCCGTTTCAATTAAAGCGGCAATTTCATCTTATCCTTCTATTTCTTTCGGAAATGTTCTCGGCAGTAACGTCGCGAACATCGGTCTTGTTCTTGGTCTGGGAGCTCTTATATGGTCTATCACAGCTAAAAAAACGACTATCAAATGGGAAATTCCTTTTTGTTTAATGATAAGCGTTTTAACTATTTTCCTTGTGCGTGATGATTGGTATGGCACAGGAGACGACTATCTTTCGCGTTTTGACGGAATATTCTTACTTATCCTCTTCTTTCTTTACGTTTCTTATCTGTATTCTATGGCAAGAAAAGACAGAAGAAATTTCAGGCGTAATAAAGACCTGACAAATATCGGACATTCAAACAAACAAATATTAAAAGCGTCTATTTTGTCATTAATAGGCATAGCTGGAGTTCTTCTCGGAGCTCACTTCATTGTCGATAATGCGGTAATAATAGCAAAAAGACTCGGCATTTCCGAAATACTGATAAGTGTAACTATAATAGCATTGGGAACCTCTTTACCGGAGGCGGCAACCTCTCTTACGGCAATGAAAAAAGGGAAATCGGATATCGCAATAGGCAACGTGGTAGGAAGTAATATATTCAATATTTTGCTTGTACTGGGTATAACATCAACGATTCAACCTATAAAATTTCCGCTTTTGGCTTCCACAGACTTATTAATCGTTATAGGAATATCCGCGATTCTTCTTATCTTCGGATATACAAGGAACAAAATATCAAAAAAAGAAGGAGGAATTCTCCTCCTT
>Ga0307420_1000961_pt1 | contig 12895 bp, 17 predicted proteins | sample SalMarWE160240MG_2_FD_202167 | JGI IMG/M metagenome (GOLD analysis project Ga0307420, IMG submission 202167) | Salt marsh sediment microbial communities from the Plum Island Ecosystem LTER, Massachusetts, United States - WE1602-40 | ecosystem: Environmental > Aquatic > Marine > Intertidal zone >... | reverse complement strand
TACCTACATCAAGCTCAACGTCATTCATAATTCCTGTTTGTTCAAGGAGCGTTTTTGGAATACGGATTCCTTGAGAATTACCTATTTTTACGACACGTGCTCTCATAATATATACCCCCTTGATCATTAGGTAATTACATTGTAATTACTTTTGTCATTAAAATCAAGGTTTAAAGTAATATTTCAATTTTTTTGATGCCCAACGTTGAGATCACCTCCCTCTATGGAGCTGAAAGTCCTGAGATTGTCGAAGGGCGCTAGCGAAATAACGGTCAGGTGGAGTGCAGGGTTGGCAGCCTGGAAGGCAAAGTCGACCATCAGTAATGATAACGCCCTTGCACAAAATCGATTCTGTCATGCCCCACGACATAAACCAACCGATGTTCTTGAGTAATTCGGCGAGACCAAACACCTGGGCCGAGAAATTTCAAAGGCTCCGGTTTACCGAGACCCTGAAACGGAGCTCGTATCACCGCCTCGATTAATTTGAAAATTCGAAGCGCTGTCCGACGATCCGTCTCAACCCAGTAACGTAAATCCTCTCTAAACTCTGGCTGAAATACGGCTTCTCGCTGCTTAGTGGTGCGGGGCGTTTTCGCATCATGCCTACTCAAAACCGACCTCGCTACGAAGCTCATCGATTGTTTGTGGTGTGCCAGATCCTTTCCGGACCCTATCAAGTGCGGTAAGGAGTCGCTCTGCATTGATGGGTGAACGAAGCAAATGTGCTGTTTCGAGTATGCCGGCCAATTCGTCAGCTGCTATAATGGCGACATCTTCACTACCACGTCGCTGGACGATGACCACCTCTCGGTTTTTAGTTACCTCATCAATTAAAGAAGCCAGGCGTGCCCGGGCATGAGTATAGGTTGTTTGAATTGCCATATCTACCCTCTCATTTTATGTACAGCTATACTGTACAACCTATGAGCATGTATGTCAACCTCTTCAAGTAATTTTTTTAAGGCTACCGCCAACGATGAAATGAGAGGACGGCGGTGCACTATTAAGAATTATTTTAATATCAATATATTACGCGAATGTAAAAAACTATGACACCAACACGCAATAGCCGTTCCTCTCCAGTGACAGGTTCTGCCAGAAGTTGCATTTTTCCTGATTAATAAAGCTTATGCAGCCTTCTTTGCAAGCAACTCCCGCACAGCAGGAACCAGTTCATTCGGAACTTCGACGAAAGTATGGGATACATCTTCCCAAGCAGCTTCGTCTTCGGCAACCGCTTCATCCTCAGACTGACTTTCGTAATGATCAAGAACACGCTTAACACGCTCTTCATCCCATCCTTTTGGAAATCTACTTTGTTTCATCGCCTTTGTCTCCTTCGGCCTCGTCGCCGATATGCTTTAAGAGGCTTTCCTTTCAATTCATATGCCGTGATTACGAATACGCTGTCGGGCTCGGGATCAGGGATATAAATAACTCGGAGATATCGCCCGTCCCGTGTCTGTCCGATAGCAATTCGTGAGTTTTCCCTGCCCGGACGATCCTCACCTGGCTTTCGCAACACATCTTCAACCTCATCTTCCCGCACGTCATGTCTGTAAATATGAGGAAGCCCAGCCTCTGGATCAATATAAAATCGAATTATCATCCATTATACTCCAATAGCTAACCCCTTGTCCAATTTTAGGCAGAACGCCTGCTTCACAGGCGCGAGGTTACGAGCGTCCTCGTGAAAGCAGATGTTCTGCCTTAGAGGTCAAGTTGTATTGAAATAGCTCTCTTTATCCCATCTAGCTCAGCATTTGAAACTGCTCCCGCTTGATTAATCAGCCGCTTTTTACTCACAGTAGTGAGTTGATCAGCCATAGCTTTAGCCTTCTTCCCTCGAAGTGTAATATATGTCTCGCTAGGGTAAAGTTTATCGACATTACTTGTCAGGGGGATAACTTGAACTCTGTTAAGAAATTGATTTGCAGCATTGTTACTTACAATAACGGCAGGTCGTTTTTTGCGGATTTCACCCCCAATGGAAGGTTCAAAATTTATCCACCAGACTTCACCCCTCTTCATAATTGATATCTCCAAAAGTGGCTTCAGCCCATTCAATCGCCTCAGACTCTCTGACTTCATCATCAGCCATCTCTTTGTAGGCGGCATATATATCTTTTTTAGTCACATGAGGCCGGACTAAGTCTTCGATAAAACGGCTGATTTTTCTTGGTCCGATAACTTCCCGTAATCCTTCATAAACTTCCTCGTCTATGGTCACAGTAAGCTTTTTTTGCATATTAAACACCTCCACAGATAATACACGTATTATACACGTGCAAAAATACCTAAGTCAAGAGATCTTTTAATTAGGGGCAGAATGCGGCAGGGCGAAGCCTGGCAACTCCGCATTCCCGCGCCTTCGGCGCGGGAATGTGCCAATAACCAGTCCGGGCGTTTTATAGCCCGGTCTGGTTCATTGGATGGTTGGCAGTTTTTTTAATTCTAATTCCATAAAGCACACTAGAAATGGAAGATGTGGAAAGCTTTTCGTACCCAACTCAATAAACCCAAGATTCTTGTACCATTTTTTCAGTTCAGTATGTTTAGCAATAATACCTATACTGACCTTGGAAACTCCTTTCGATGTTGCACAGTCTACAGTATGTTGAAAAAGGTTGATACCGAAATGTTTACCCCGCATTTCAGGAAGAACAGAGAGACGTTCAATATAACACACCTCAATACTTGGACTCTCAAGACCAACACAGCCTATAGGATTATCGTCTTGGAAAAATATGAAATACTGAACTCCGCGTGCGAAATCCGATTCAATCCAGGATGTTGTACAATTTGACGGATGTTTAGGACAATTTTCTGGTGTTAATGAAAATCGTTGTGCAACATCGCGAAACGATTCACTAATGATTTTTGCTAGAACTTCAGAATTTTCTATGGTTGCTTCTCGAATCATAGTCGCTTAGTTCCTAGTGTACTGCCAATGCTCGAGATCATCGGACCGCGCCAGCGGGTCCGATGAATTGAGTGGTTAGCCTGTTGCCAAGAAACTTTTATGAAACTCAATAGTACCTTTCGGGACCTTTTCGTTGAACGGTAAGGCAAGAAAAACTTCTTGTGGAATACCCTCATGAACCAGCTCTGGATAATTCCTGAATCCAAACCGTCTATAGTAGTTCGGATCACCCACAAGAGCACAACCTTGGCCGCCCAACTCTTTCAGCAGAGACAAACCTTCGTTGACAAGCGATTTACCAATGCCTTGGTTTTGATATTCCGGCAATACAGAAACTGGGCCGAGGCCGTACCAGTCTTTTGTTCCGTCAGAAATGATTACAGGTGAAAAAGCAATATGCCCGACAATACGCCCATCAATTTCTGCCACAAGAGAGAGGGTTAGCGCATCTGCATCACGTAATGCGTTTATTATATATTGCTCAGTTTGATTGCTGACTGCAAGATTCTTAAAGGCGGCAATTGTAACTTTAGTTATGGCATCAATATCAGCAATTGTTTCTTTTCTTAGGATCAATTCGATCTCCTTAATATTGGATTATTTATCAAATGCGTATGGCTAACGGGCTCTTCAGCGGGCTCAGTCTTTTGCGATCCGCTGGAAGAGATTGTTGGGGTCAATCGGTGTGAAACCCTATCCGTCTGGTCTTTGGGGGCAGCTTCGGATCCATGAGTTGTTTTATCGCCTCGACCAGAATTATAATCTGCTCATCATGGTCGCCTATCTTTCGTTCAAGCTTGGCGATCTTTCGGGCGAGTTCCTTGTGCCCGGCGATGGCCTCACGGAGCTGAACAAACGCCCGGACGACAAAGACGCTAACCTCAACCGCTTTGGGTGAATTCACCACGCTCGCCGCCATGATGGCCCCATGCTCAGTGAACGCGAGAGGCAGTGCTTTGGAGAATTTCAGCTTCTCGAGGTGGTCGCAAAATGCGATCACCTCGGCTTTCTCCTCAACCGTGAGCTGGAACATGAAATCATCAGGAAACCGATTTTGGTTCCGCCTGACTTGCTCATTGAGTCGGCGTGTTGGAACACCGTAAGCTTCTGCCAGGTCTGCATCTATTATGACCTTCACGCCACGGATCAGCAGAATGCGTTGTTGGATCCTGCCAACTTTGACTATAGCCTTGGATTTCGCCATCGGTCCTCCCCCGGCTTACCCAAGAACGTGGTCGCAAAATGCGATCACCTTCTTAATCCATCTCCAGTGACCCCAATGAAAAGCTGAGGGGCCGGGCGTGTTTAAAACAGAACACTCTTCAATCCCTCAAAATGTTTTATAAAAGCCATTTTTCGCAACCGCAATTTATAGCCCGGTCCAACTCAAGCGACAGGTTCTGCAGCGGGTATATCATTAATCATCCGAAATCCTAACTCCTTCCACTGCGACAATCATCAGTGGAACATCACAATCTTCCTCATTTACACTGAAATGGATATCTTCTTTTTCGGCCACAGCTTTGAATCTATAGAAGGCTTCTTTTTCCATTGCATAGTCTCCACAAGAAACCCCGAAATCATCCATAATTTGATCAATCGTGACGGGATCAATTCGATACTTCCCCACACAGGAGTAACTGTTTCTCATTAAATTTTCAGCCGATTGGGGAGTATCAGCGATATAGCATGAGTTTTCAAAATATTCATAGCAATCTTCAGAAAAATCGAATCCACTATATCCTATGATTTTTGATGTCATTTATTCCCTCATATTAGATCAGCAGAACGTTGCCGTTAAGCGGGCGGCGGATTGGTGCTGTAACTTCCCCACAAATGAGTATTGTGGTTTCCGGTTCTTATGGCCGAAAGCCGCACGCTATAGCCGCTCCGTCTTCAACGGCCTTGTTATGATGTACTACGTGACAAAACCATCACGTTTCAGATCCTGGATCCACCCTCCGATTTCACCGAGCGTTGCGAGGGTAGAGTATTTCAGGTTAAGAGATCGAGCAAATCCATCGATTCCTGGAAATAAAGTTGCGTGAGTGATATTCATCTTCATGAGATCCCTGAGAGCCTTTTTCCGCTCGCTCCGTGGAATAGTTAGCTTAGTCATTACCGGTTTCTCTTGATAATCAAGGAACGACAATTGGTCTACAAATCGTTTTTCAGGATTCATTGCAGCGACAAACACTGATTGCTGTATAAGCTGCCGCTGATTCGCATTGGCAGGGTCAAATGGCATTACACAATCTAATTCTGCCCGCCGAAAAAGCTCCTCAAAAGTTGATTCAGAAAACAGATATCGTCTGTCGACATAAGCTGAAACCTCAAAATCCTTCTTCAGATAGTACAGTGCTGCTTGATAGAAACGAATTCGATTGACACACCAGATAGCGACTGGTTCAGACTTATCGCTGGCTTCCTCTTGAAATGCGAAATAAGCTGCAATGTATGGCGAATGAGTAAAATCGATTAACCTAGTCGGAGTTACGTGATGCTGGAGCAAAGAAAGCCATTCAAGGGTAGTTTCAGGAGTTCCACTGTAATCGGGAAAGGAACGGATGGCTTTTCTGTATTCAGCAATGAAAACTGCCTCTACGTCATGCTTTATTTCGGCCATCGAAGAACGTTCCAGAGAACTGGACAACTCCCATGACGCGTTGGCCTGCCCCCTATAGATCCACTCAAGTTTGAATGAATCGACCTTTGATTTGAAATCGGTCCACGATTTAAGATCAAGCTGTTGGACATACTCTGTAAAAGTTGAATTCTTCAATGCAAAGTAACTCCATTGCCAGGCGAAACATCCCTATTGTAATGCCCCGTATAACTATAACCAGACATCATAACATTTACATATAAGGCAATTTTGCCTGATCCCGATATATCGGGATAGTATACTCTTTTTAATCAAGAAAAACGATAAAACAGGAAGAAAGCTATGTCAAGTAAGATTCTTGATGACATGTGTGGATGCGGCGGCGACACTATTCGATTCGCACGGAGAGAAGCTACTGCGCATGGGTGAAGCGCCTTGTCCTTCATTTCAACATGAAGTCGCGCAATGACCTGACTGAAGGAGAGAAGAAGATCGAAAGGTATCCGACGTTCCTGGCTCGCGATAGGGATGTGGCTATAAACGGAACAAATCCACGTTGCCATTCACTTACGCGTGGAGGTATTTAAGATATATAAAAAACTCCCTGTTTCCTTTGGCCCCTCTGATGGGTGATTCAAATGTCCCGTGGACAGCCAGGTCTGCTTCTTGAAAAAAGGCGATAAGATCATCCACAATACCTTTTTGCAAACCCTTATCTCGAATTACGCCACCCTTTCCCACCATACCTTTCCCTGCCTCAAATTGTGGCTTGATAAGGGCAAGGATAAAACTGTCTTTTTCAAGGTGTCTTGATACGGCCGGCACCACTGTCCTTAACGAGATAAATGATGTATCAATGACTGCCCCGTCAACATGTTCTCCCATTTTTGATTGTGACAACTGCCTGATATTGGTTCTCTCTAATACCACAACCCGCGGATCATTTCTCAGCGACCATGCCAGTTGTCCATATCCCACATCAACGGCAACGACCTTTTTTGCACCATTTTGAAGGAGGCAATCGGTGAATCCCCCGGTAGATGCCCCCACATCCATGATTGTAAGGCCCTTTACATCTATTGAGAATTCTTTTAAGGCGGCCTCGAGTTTGATTCCACCCCTGCTCACATAGGGATGATCAGGGCCAAGGAGGTCAATGGCGGACGAGGGATTTATAAGATGGCCAGGTTTATCTACCATTTTTCCATCAACCGTGACCATGCCGGCCATTATTAATCCTTTTGCCCTTTGCCGATTTGCAATTAATGCCTTTTCAACCAGAAGCTGATCAAGTCGTTTCTTTACCTGGATCATGGTAGTCAGAAATTAAATTTCAAATGTCAAAGCACAAAATCCAAAACAAACTAATGATGAATGCAGGTTTTGACATTTAGTCATTTGGATTTGATTTGTTTCCGAATTCCGAGTTTCGGAATACGGAACTCGGAGGCATTTTGATTTTGTCATTTGTCATTTCTATCGTAGTTACATAATTTTCTGACCTCTTCTATGATCTTTTTTTTGTCAATCCCGCATTGTTCTCGTAAAAGGTCCTGAGGGCCATGCTCTATAAATATATCCGGAATTCCAAGCCGTTTTATTATTACATTTGACAGTCCCTGATCGGCAAAGAACTCCAGAATACCACCGCCAAATCCACCCTGGAGTGTATTTTCTTCCACGATAAGAACCTTTCCAATATTTGCGGCCATGTCGGATAGCCGCTGATCCAATGGTTTTACAAACCGGCAGTTGACAACGCTCACTGAATACCCCTCCTTCTTTAAATCCATGGCAGCATCAAGGGAGGGGTGAACCATATTTCCAAGGGCTAAGATGAGACACTCGTTTCCCTCAGTTAAAATCTCTGACTCTCCAATGGGGATTTTTGCATACTCATTGTCTATTGGAACACCAACACCTTTCCCTCTCGGATAGCGAATGGCGACCGGACTATGGGCATTAAGCGCGGTGTATAGCATATGCCTCAATTCATTCTCATCCTTTGGGGCCATGATAGTCATGTTTGGGATGATCCTGAGGTAAGAGAGATCAAAGTTACCATGGTGTGTTGGCCCATCCTCACCCACTATGCCACCCCTGTCCAGGGTAAAGATGACAGGCAGATTAGGAAGACAGACATCATGGATTATCTGGTCAAGGGAGCGCTGTAGAAAGGTGGAGTAAATGGCAACCACAGGTTTAAAGCCCTCTGTAGCCAGGCCTGCTGCAAAGGTTACCGCATGCTGCTCAGCAATACCGACATCGATAAAGCGATCTGGATAAACCCTGGCAAACTCGGTAAGCCCTGTGCCTTCGGGCATAGCCGCAGTAATGGCAAATAGTTTTTCATCTTTACCGGCTAAGTCAATCATGGTCCTACCGAATATTTTAGTATAAGATGGTGGGTCTTGAGCTGATTTCTTGTTGGTCAAACCGGTAGCAATATCAAAGGCTCCAATACCATGAAAAAGAGCAGGATTTTTCTCGGCAGGTGCATAGCCCTTTCCCTTGGTGGTCAATACATGTACGAGAACAGGGCCTTCGAGGCGTGAAACATCCTTAAAGGTCTTGATAAGGAGATTAAGATCGTGCCCCTTTATCGGGCCTATATATCTAAACTTCAGGGCCTCAAAAAGCATGCCAGGTGTAAGGAGGCCGATCAGGGAATCCTCGCTCTTTCTGAGGAGGGCAAGAATATTCTCACCGACACCAGGAATTGAGCGGAAGAAATTTTCTAGATTTTTTTTCAGGCTAACGAATCTGGGCTCTGATATTTTCCGGCTGATATAAGAGGAGAGTGCGCCAACGTTTTTGCTTATGGACATCTCATTATCGTTCAGCACAACAATCAGATCTTTCTCGGTATGACCTGCCTGGTTGAGTGCCTCAAAGGCCATACCGGCAGTCATGGCCCCATCCCCGATAACGGCTATGGCCTTGTCTTTTTCTCCCTTGATAGATTTTGCTGTTGTGATACCAAGGCCGACAGATATAGAGGTGCCTGAATGGCCGGTGTTAAAGGAATCGTACGGGCTTTCTTCTCTTTTGGGAAATCCACTGATTCCCTTGTATTTCCTGAGGGTATGAAATCTTTCCCTTCGGCCCGTGATAATCTTATGGGCATAAGCCTGATGGCCAACATCCCAGATGATTTTATCGTGTGGCGTATCAAAAACATAGTGGAGGGCAATGGTTAATTCCACCACGCCCAGGCTTGGCGCCAGGTGTCCTCCGTTTCGTGAAACCGTTTCAACAATAAGGTCCCGTATTTCACCGGCCAGTATCTCCAAATCGGCTACCTTTAATTCTTTTAAATCGGCCGGACTGGTTATGTGATCAAGCATAGATTCTGTTGATGTAGTGTTTTTGTTTTCCTGGTTCATTTTGTAAGTGCCTAAAGTGAACTAAAATTGTAAGTGTCTAAAGTGAACTAAAATTTTGAGAATTAAATCAAATGTAACATTTTATGTATTTGAAAAAATTGATATTATTTATCCAGTACCGTATTTCAAAAATCTAAATTGTTACAATCAAATTAACTTTAGTTCATTTATTAACTTTAGGCACTTATAACTTTCTGTTAATAATGTATCGAGCCAGGTCTCTTAAAGGCTCTGCCCTGTTATCAAAGCCTTTGAGGGACTCCGTTGCATTCTTAATGAGTTCCCTTTGAATATTTTTTGACTCAGCGATTCCAAAGACTGACGGATAGGTAATCTTTCCCCTCTCCTTATCACTCCCTATCCCCTTGCCCAAAACTCCACTGTCACCTTCTATGTTTAAGATATCATCGGCGATCTGAAATGCCAATCCTATTTGTTGCCCGTATCTGTTAATCGATTTTTCCTCACCCTCATTGCCTCCTGCCAGAATTATTCCTGCTGTCACTGAGGCAGCTATAAGGGCTGCGGTTTTGTGTGTGTGAATGTATTCCACCACAGGAGCATCTGGCTCTTTCCCTTCGTGGGTGATATCCACTACCTGTCCGCCTACCATACCTTTGTAGCCGGCGGCTGAGGCAATCAAATCTATTACCCTTAACAGCGCTTTTTTCTCAACCTCTTTATCTGCTCCATGGCCGGCCATCAGGTTGAATGCGAGGGTAAGCAGGCCATCTCCGGCCAGGATCGCCACCGCCTCCCCAAACACCTTATGGTTTGTGGGTTTACCTCTACGGAGGTCGTCATTATCCATTGCCGGAAGATCGTCGTGAATCAAGGAATAGGTATGAATGAGTTCGATTGCGCAGGCAACAGGCAGGACAGTATCGGCAGATCCTCCAACTGCCTCTGCACCGGCTATACAGAGAATCGGCCTGATTCTCTTTCCTCCGGCAAAGAGGCTGTAATCCATTGCCCTGATAACATCACTCGCCAGCCCGGATGGCCTGGGCATGAATTTTTTTAGCGCCTTATCCACGAGAATTTTTCTTTCATCAAGGTATTGTTTAATTGTGGTCAACACCTTCAGTTGCCTCATACTCAAATGGTTCTCTTTTAATGCCGCCTTCATCTTTAATCAGGATAGACACTCTTTTTTCCGCTTCTTCCAATTTTTTAAAACAAAATCGTGATAAAGCAACCCCTTTCTCAAAGATCTTGAGAGATTCTTCCAGGGGCAGGTCACCGCTCTCCAGCCGTTTTACAATATCCTCCAGTTCTTTCATCGCATCTTCAAATTTATTTTCTTTCATTATCTTTCTAATCCCCCACTTATCTCGATTAGTTTTATAGGGTCAATCCGCCCGTTGTTTAGCCTTATGCCAAAATGGAGATGAGGCCCGGTTACCCTTCCCGAACAACCGGCGAGCCCAATAATAGCGCCTTTTTCCACTAACTGACCAACCTTCACAAGATCCTTGCTTAGATGAAAGTACATACTTTGAATGCCTCCCCCATGATCAATAACGACACTCAGCCCGCTAAAAAAATGATGTGCCACCAGGGCCACTATTCCCCTATTAGTGGCCTTGATCGGGTCACCCTCTGCCGCTTTAAAATCAACACCTGAATGTGGGGACCTTTCCATGCCATTAATGATGGATCTACGCCCAAAGGGACTTACAACCAGGCCCGGCACCGGCCTTATCCACCTTTCCACCCATAGTGGATATGTATCAGAGTCTATAAAAAGCCTTTTTATTGTTTTGGATTCTCGCATTACCCTTTTCAAGGTGTTGGCATCAAGCTCGACCATTTCTTTTGGGAGAGTCAAATGTCTGATACCGTAATCCCTTGAAAGCACACTCACCGTTATTGAGTGTGGTCTATCGCTGCCATAAAGGCTGATTTCCATGTTATACCTTCCCGGCTTTGTAGTCAAATCTACCCCGATAAAGCCCTCCCAGGCATCATTTTTCGTGTCAGAGAGAAGGGTAATCTTTTTCCCCATCCAGGTTACCGTGGGCTTGGTTTTTCCCAATTTCTGGATAGATAAAAGGGCTACTTCACCTTGCCCTATCTGAGATGGTGTCAGGGCAATATCGGGGCCAGATAAAGGGCGTGCCTTAATAGGTGATAGAAGACAGAAAAATAAAACTGCGAGAAGCACATAATATCTTTTTTCCATTTACTCTCCCTTCTCAGTCTTTTTTACAAGGCCTTTGATAGCGCCCCTGGCAAGGAGAATGTTGACTTCATCGCCAGTTTTTACTTGCTCGGAATCCTTAACGATATTCATCTCAGGCAGTTTTCTGGTAATACTATAACCTCTTTGCAAGATAGATAAAGGATTTAATGAATCCAGCCTGTCCTTAATGGAGCGAACGCTCCCCCCTTTTTTATCTAAGAGGCCTTTTAGGGCCTGGGCAAGTGATCGGTTATGGAAGGCCAATTCCTGAGATAGCATAGTTATAGAATATGAGGGGCTATGTAACACGAGTGTTTCATTCACGGCCTTAAGGTGTTTTAAATTATCATTAATGCATACTTTTTCTGTTTTGAGCAAACGGTTGTATGTTTCGTCAAGCCTGAGCCAGATATCGGCAAGATTGTGTCTCGGATCCCTTATCCGGGAGGATAGATTTTTTGCTTTATCCTTGATTCTTTCAATAATGTTATTGAGGGATATTTCAAGCCTGAATGAAAGGCCTTTAATATTTTTCTCGAGGGACTCTTTTTCTTGCACAACCAGTTCAGCGGCTCCTGATGGCGTAGGCGCCCTGAGATCCGCTGCCATATCAGATATGGTCATGTCTACTTCGTGGCCGACCGCTGAGACAACAGGAATTGTTGAGCGCCTTATTGCGTATGCAATCTTTTCCTGATTAAAGGGCCACAGGTCTTCCAATGAACCGCCGCCTCTTGTCAAGACAATAACATCAGCATCCAATTCTCTGTTTACTGTGTCGAGGGCTTCCACAATATCATCTGCCGCCTCCTCACCCTGGACCCTGACCGGTACTATTGTCACATCGATGTTAGGCATTCTTCGATAGGAGATTCTTAAGAAATCTCTCACAGCTGCCCCTGTAGGAGAGGTGATTACAGCAATTCTTTTTGGCAAAAACGGGATAGCCCTTTTTTTCTCCTCGTCAAAAACACCCTCAAGAAGCAATTTCTTTTTAACCTGTTCAAATGCAGCGGCAAGCTCACCCACGCCCAGGGGCTCCAAATAGTCGATAATAATTTGATATTCTCCCCTTGGTTCATATAACCCTATTCTGCCTCTCACAATTACCTTCATCCCATCTTCCGGCCTAAATTTAAGGTAATATGCCTGCATTTTGAACATGACTGCCCTGATCTGGGCGCTTTCATCTTTAAGGGTCATGTAATAGTGCCCGGAGGAAGGGTGGGCGAAGTTTGAAATTTCTCCTTCTACCCACACAAAATCAAATGTTCCCTCAAGCAGGGATTTTATCTCTGCGGTCAGGGCACTAACCGTGTAGATTTGTGGTGGCTGAAGGGGAAAATCCATAATGAATAACAACTAAAACTCAAGATTTTTTGGTGTTCTGGGGAAGGGGATCACATCCCTGATATTGGCCAAGCCGGTTACAAGCTGTATAAGGCGCTCAAAACCCAGACCAAAACCAGAATGTATAACGGTGCCATACTTTCTGAGGTCCAGGTACCACCAGTAATCAGCAGGGTCTAAGTTTGCTTCTTTTATCCTGTTGAGCAAGGTTTCATAGTCATCTTCCCGCTGGCTGCCTCCAATAATTTCACCAATCCCTGGCAGGAGAATATCCATGGCCTTTACTGTCTTATCGTCTTTATTCACTTTCATGTAAAAGGGCTTTATCTCTTTTGGATAATCAGTTACTGCCACCGGCCTTTTGCAATACTCGCACAGATACCGCTCATGTTCTGACTGTATATCACTTCCCCACGCAGGAGCAAATTCAAACTTTTTTTTCG
>Ga0307420_1000958_pt1 | contig 12924 bp, 12 predicted proteins | sample SalMarWE160240MG_2_FD_202167 | JGI IMG/M metagenome (GOLD analysis project Ga0307420, IMG submission 202167) | Salt marsh sediment microbial communities from the Plum Island Ecosystem LTER, Massachusetts, United States - WE1602-40 | ecosystem: Environmental > Aquatic > Marine > Intertidal zone >... | reverse complement strand
GTTGTTCAGGCTGTAGATTTGAGACTTCTTAAAGATTTTAACGTTTTTGCCCAACATGTTGATGATATTGATTTTGGACCTAATACGGGTGAGGTTTTACCCCAGGCGGTTATCGAAGCGGGCGCTAGAGGAACCTTGTTAAATCATTCGGAGAATAAAATTCCTATTGAGGTTATTGGTTCAACCATTCAAAAAATTAGGAATCTCAAGAGTGATTTCAAAGTCTTAGCTTGTTGTGAGTCTCTAGATGAAGCCCAAGAGATTAGTCAATTTAAGCCCGACTTTTTGGCTTACGAAGCACCAGAATTAATTGGTAGTGAGACATCTGTTTCTCAAGCTAAACCGCAAATTATAAGCGAGCTTACCAAGGTCATTAAAGAAATCCCCGTTTTAGTCGGAGCCGGTATCAGAAACAGAGAGGATGTCAAGAAAGCTTTAGAGTTGGGGTCGAAGGGAGTTTTAGTTTCTTCAGATCTAGTCTTAGCAGATGATTTTAAAGATCAATTAATAGATTTAGTCAAGGCTTTTAAAAATGAGAAGTAAGATAAGATATAAAATTTGTATTTCTGGCGGTTCGAAAGGGGAAAATGCGCAAAAAGCTTTTCCTCTAACTAGAAAAATAGCTCAAGAAATTGCCAAAAGGAAACACATCTTAATTACCGGGGCAACGACTGGTGTTCCTTTTGAGGCGGCCAAGGCCAATAAAGAGGCCGGTGGTGATAATATTGGCTTTTCTCCAGCTGGAAGTGAAGTTGAACATCAGAGAAAATTTCGTCTTCCCCTAGACCCGAAGATTTTCGATCATATCATCTATACAGAATCAGGTTATACTGGCAGAAATGTGTTGATGGTGCGGAGTTCTGATGCAACGATTATTATTGATGGTCGTATTGGGACCCTTAATGAATTTACTTCGGCTTTTGAAGAGGATAAAGTGATTGGAGTTTTAGAAAAATCAGGAGGAATTGCTGACCATATAAAGAACATTTTAGAGACGGCTCAAAAAGGCTACGGAAAGGTTGTTTTTTCCTCTGACCCGGTGGATTTATTAGATAAGGTTATTGAAAAAATAAAGGAAACAAAAAAGAAAAAATGAAACTGCCCCGAATTAATGAATTAAAAGTATCTTCAAAAAGAGTTCTTTTAAGAACCAATTATGATGTTCCTTTAAAGAAAAAAGGCAATAAAATAACTGATACGACTCGGATTGATGAATCTTTGCCGACGATTGAGTATCTTTTGAAAAATAATGCTGAGGTGATTATCATTTCTCATTTAGATCGGCCCAAAGGAGAAATCGTTCCCTCTTTAAGCCTCAAGCCGGTGGCTGAATATTTAGGTGAACTTTTAGAACAAGAAATTCCTCTGGTGACGGAGATTAAAAGACTTTCGGAGCAAAATGAAAGTATTATTCTCTTGGAAAATCTTCGCTTTTTTAAGGGAGAGAAAGATAATGACTCTGAATTTGCCCTAAATCTTGCTCAAGAAGCTGATTTTTTTGTTAATGATGCCTTTGCTTGTGCTCATCGTGCTCATGCTTCGGTGGTTGGTTTACCTCGTTTTTTACCGACAGCCTTTGGTTTTGATTTTCTTAAGGAAATAAAGACTTTATCTTGGTTAAGAAAGGAAGCTAAACGTCCTTTGACGATTATCTTAGGTGGGATTAAAAAAGGCAAGTTGGCTAAGGTTGAAAGTTTAGCTCGCTGGGCCGATTATCTTTTAATTGGTGGTAAACTAGCCTCTTTGGCAGACGATGATTTACCAGAGAACGTTCTTAAAGCGGAGTTGAATCCGGAAAATAAAGATATTAGACTGGAATCAGTAGAAGAATTTGGGAAGATTATTAAAAAAAGCAGAACTATTATTTGGGTTGGGCCAATAGGAGCTTTTGAAGAAGAACAATTTACTCAGGGGACTAAGAAATTGGCAGAGCTAATTGTTAAGACAGAAGCTTTTACGGCTATCGGCGGTGGAGATACAGAAGCGGCCTTAAGTAAGTTTGGTTTAGAGAAAAAAGTTAATTTTATTTCTTCTGGCGGAGGGGCCATGTTGGAGTTTTTAGCTGAAGGCACCTTACCGGCTATTGAGGCATTAAAAAAAGAAAATGATTAAGATTGGTATCAATGGTTTTGGTCGCATAGGAAGAATTACTCTAAGAGCGGCTATTACCAAATATTTAAGTGAAATTAAAGTTGTCGCCATCAATACTTCAGGTTCGATGGGGATTGAGGGTTGGGCTCATCTTTTCGAATTTGATAGTGTCTATGGGAAATTTAAAGGTCAGGTGAAAATAGAAAAAGGAAAGGGAGATGAGCTTGGCGTTTTGGTGGTTAATAATCAAAAGATTCCTCTTTTAGGGCAGCGTGACCCGGCCTTAATTCCTTGGCGAAAATATGGAGTTGATTTAGTTCTTGAAGCGACGGGAGTTTTTCGAGATCGTAAGTCAGCTTCAGCTCATTTCAAAGGTGGAGCGAAAAAGATTATTGTTTCGGCTCCAGCCGAAGGCATCAAAACTTTTATCATGGGGGTTAACCACGAGGATTACAAAGGTGAGTTGATTATTAACAATGCTTCTTGTACGACCAATTGTGTCGTCCCGGTGACGAAGATTATCAAAGACGAATTTGGTATTCAGAAAGGGATGATCACCACCGCCCATGCCTATACTTCTAATCAGAATGTGGTTGATAATTCTCATGAAGATTTGAGGCGAGCGAGAGCTGCCGGAGTGAATATTGTTCCCACAACGACGGGAGCAACGATAGCGACGACAGAGGTCATTCCTTCCCTAAAGGGACTTTTTAGTGGTTTAGCTTTTAGAGTTCCTGTTATTTGTGGCTCAATTACTGATTTTACTTTTTTGACCACAAAACGAACTTCTGGAGAAGAAGTGAAGAAAGCTTTTAAGAAAGCAACCTTAGGTAAATACCGAAAGATTGTCGAGATTACGGAAAAACCATTAGTTTCTTCAGATATTATTGGTAACTCTGCCTCGGCGGTTATTGATCTTTCTCTATTGGAGGTTATCGATGGGGATTTGTTACGGGTGGTAGCTTGGTATGACAACGAATGGGCTTACTCTTGTCGTTTACTTGAGGAGGCGATATGGATAAACGAACATTAGCTAAATATCTAGATTTTGCCAATCATCATCAGGATGCCACCTTAAAAGAGATTAAAGAACTTTGTTCTTTGGTGAAGAAATATGGTTTTCATTCTGCCTTTGTTAATCCCTGCTATTTAAAAGAGGCTAGGGAATATTTAGATGGTCAAGCTAGTTTAGGAACGGTGATCGCTTTTCCTTTAGGTCAGGAGAGCAAGGATATCAAGCTTCTTTCGGTAATGGAGGCTTTAAATAGAGGCGTTGATGAATTGGACGTTTCCATGAACGTCGGTTTCTTTAAGAGTGGAAGAGAAGATGATTGTCTAAAAGAAATGGAGGCCATTGTCGAAATGGTCAGAGCGAGAAAAGCAAAGGTTTTGGTCAAGTTTATTATTGAAACAGGTTTTTTGACAGAGAAGGAGATTAAAAGAGCCTCTTTATTGGTTTTAAAATCAGGAGCTGACTTTGTCAAAACTTGTTCTGGTATGGGTCCAAGAGGAGCGACTTTAGGAGATGTCGATTTGATTAGACAGGCAGTCAAAGATAAAATTAAAATTAAGGTTGCCGGTGGAGTAGACACTTATCAAGAGGCAATTAGTTTTATTGAAAAAGGAGTTGATCGTATTGGGACTTCCCAAGCGGTCAAAATTATTAATGACTGCCCGTGAGATTTTACAGAAAGCCAAGGATGAGGGTTTTGCTCTGGGGGCTTTTAATGCCGGTAATTTAGAGATCGCCAAAGCCATTATCCAAGCGGCTGAAAGTCAGAATTCAGCCTTGATTATCGAGACTTCAAGTGGAGAAGCAGAACATTTTGGTCAGAAGAATTTTTTAGATGTTATTAAAAACGCCAAAGAAGAAAACAATCTGCCCTTGTTTACTAATTTAGATCATGGGCCAGGCTTAGAGGAGTGTCAGAGAGCTATAGAGTTAGGTTATGATCTAATTCAGTTTGATGGTTCGGTTTTGCCGCTTGAAGAGAATATTAAGATCACCAAGGTTTTGGTTCAGCAGGCTCATGAAAAAGGTATTCTAGTAGAGGCAGAGATTGATAAGATTCTAGGTGAGTCTCAACAGAATGATGAGGCTTCAGAGTCAGTACAGGCAAGGGCCAATTACACTGATCCAGATAAGGCCTTTGATTTTGTTTCCCAGACAGGTTGTGATCTTTTGGCTGTTTTTGTTGGTAATCTTCATGGGGTTTATCGGGACACGCCAAAGTTAGATTTGGATCGTCTAAAAACTCTTGCCCAAAAACTGCCTTGTTTTTTATCTCTTCATGGCGGTTCAGGGTTATTAAGAGAGGATGTTCAGAAGGCAATCCAAGTAGGCAAAGTGGTCAAAATTAATGTTAATACAGAGTTAAGATTAGCTTACAAGGAAACATTAGAGAATGTTTTACGGGGTTCAGATGAGGTAGCTGTTTATAAACTTATGCCGCCGGTTATTGCCGCCGTCCAAAAGATAGTTGAGGAGAAAATTCAATTATTTAGAGGTTCTTCAAGAGAGATCCCGGAAGAATCAACAAAGGTAATTAAAGAAGATGAAATATGATGTTATTAGTTTCGGCTCAGCGATTTTAGATGTTTCTTTAAAGTCGTCGGAGATAAAGATTGTCGACTCGAAAGATTTTTTTTCCAAAAAAGCTTTAATGCTTCCTTATGGCCTTAAGGCTGGAGTCGAGGAGTTGACTATTTCTTCCGGAGGGGGAGGAACCAATACCGCTATCGGTTTGTCGCATTTAGACTTAAAGGTGGCCATTGTTGCTCGCTGTGGTTGGGATTTTGCTGGTCGAATCATCCGTCAAGAGCTTAAAAAGGAAAAGGTTTCCGATGAATTCTTGGTTCAGATTGAGGGAGAAAAAACAGATTATTCGACTATTTTAATCGGTCCTGATGGAAACAGAACAATTTTGGTTTATCGGGGAGGAACAAGTTTAGAAAAGTCAGTTATTGATTTCAAAAGTTTGAATAGTTTTTATTTTTGCATCTCTTCACTAGAGGGTAATTTAGATCTTTTAAAAGAACTTGTTACCTTTGCTAAAGAGAGACATATTAAGGTTGCTCTTAATCCTGGCCAGCGGGAAATAAAACAGAGAGAAGAACTCCTTCAAATAGCTCAAGAAGTAGACTTTTTTATCGTTAACGAAAAAGAAGCTTCTTCACTTACTCAAGAAAAAGCAGAAGAAAAACTGATTGCTATTTTGCCAAAAGTAAAAGTCATTGTTACCAAAGGGACAAAGGGCGTTGTCTTGTATCAAAAAGATAAAAAGGAAATAAAGAAGAAAGCTCTTAAGGTCAAGATGGTTGATCAGACGGGAGCTGGCGATGCTTTTGTCTCTGGTTTTGTTGGTGGTTTGGCTTTAGGTTTTTCTTTAGATAAATCTTTGAATCTAGGGATTGCTAATGGGGCTTCAGTGGTCACTAAAATAGGGGCTAAAGAGGGTTTGATCAAAACAAAAGAACTTGACTTTTGGTTGAAAAAAGAGGGAAAATAAAGGACCTGAAAGAGTAAAAAAGAGGCTAAACACTTCTGATTTAGGAATATAATAAAGTCTGCCATAATCGTAAAATATATGTCATTTGTATAATTAATTTACTCTAAAAATCAGAGGAATAATGGTGGATCTTAGAATGGATAAAGAAAAAGAAATTAAACAAGAGTCCTTTTTACCAGAAGGAGATAAGTTAAAGAAAAAAAGAAAAAAAAGACCACCTCCTAAAGGTGGACGTTGGTCAATAGTTATTGCTTTCTTTTTAACTCTAACGATTATTGCTGCCTTTTATTTACAGGCCGAATTTCCTTTATTTTGGCAAAAATTAACTTCCCCTTTAATTATCAGTAATCTTTCTCAAGAAGAGAAGTTTGACCCTAGCCCAGTTCTATCAGAAGTTGAAAATCTTACCAAGAATCTTCGGGGGAATTATGGACTTTATGTTTTTCGTCTAGAAAACAAAAAAGAATATGGCCTTCATCAAAAAGAAATTTTTCCGGCCGCCTCTTTAATAAAACTACCAGTTTTAATTACCCTCTATCAAAAAGCAGAAGCAGGGGAGATTGATTTAGCCACAAAATATATTTTAAAAGAAAAAGATAAAAAAACAGGGGCGGGTATTTTACAGAGTAAAGAAGCTGGTTCTTCTTATACCTATAGAGAGCTAGCTGAACTCATGGGGCAGTATTCTGACAATACGGCTTTTGCTGTTATAAGAGGGGTTTTAACTGATGAAGAGATTGAAAAAACGATAGCTGATTTAGGAATGAAGAATACCTCCTTAGAGGATTTTGAAACAACGCCAGAAGATATGGGCATCTTTTTCCAGAAACTCTATCAGGGGAATATTTTAAAGGATAAAAACCGTGATGAAATTTTATCCTTTTTAACAGAGACGGCCTTTGAAGATTGGATCCCTCAAGGAATTCCAGAGGAGATTAGTGTCTCTCATAAAATCGGTCAGGATTTAGGGACTTTTTCAGACGCCGGTCTTGTTTTTGGCTCCCATCCTTTTGTTTTGGTTATCATGTCTAAGAATGCCAGAGAGAAAGAGGCTGATGAGGTCATGCCGGAAATTACAAAGAGGATGTGGGTTTTTGAGAATCCTCAATAATTTTCTTGATTTTCTCTGGATCACAATGAGTTTTAGGTTCGGTTCCTGGTAGAAATAATTCCCACTTAGTTGGACAACCTTCGCAAGGGAGAGTGTTGGTTAAAGAACAGATTTGGATTCTTTGCAGATCTTTGGGAAGAGCAAATTCTTTATCAGGGATGTCTTTGAGAAGATAGGTCATAGTTTTATTCCAGATAGGTGAAGCACCGGTTATCCCTGAAGCGACATAACTCATTGGGGTATTATCATTATTGCCGACCCAAACGGCAACTAAGAAATCAGGGGTGTAACCAATTGTCCAGTTATCTCTCAAGTTTTGAGTGGTGCCTGTTTTAACGGCCACATGAAGATGATCTTTAATTCTTAATAGAGAAGAAGGGCCAAAGGCAGGTGTTCGAGCTTGGTTGTCAGAGAGGATGTCGGTTAAAAGGTAAGCAATATTGGCGGGTAAAACCTTCTGTTTTTTTGGATCTTCTTTTTGGCTTTCAATAACTTCCCCCTTATAATTTTTAATTTCTAAAATAGGATTAAGATTTACTCTGAGACCTAAGTTGGCCAGACTCCCATAGACAACGGCCATATCAATCATTCTCACTTCGCCACCACCCAAGGTTAAAGATAAACCATAATTACTAGGGTTTTCCCAGTTGCTGATGCCCATATTTCGTCCCATTTCTACCATTTGTTCGACCCCAAAGGCAGAGAGGACTTTCACGGCCGGAACATTGTAAGAAGAGGCGAGGGCAGTGCGAAGAGTGACATTACCATGGAAACGATTGTCATAGTTTCTGGGGCTGTAAGGTTCAGTCCCCGGCAGAAAATAGGTAATCGGTGTATCAGAGATAATCGTTGCCGGTGTAAAGCCGTTTTGTAAGGCGATGGCATAGTTGACTGGTTTAATGGCTGAACCTGGTTGTCTTAGGCTTAAGGTGACATTGACATTACCATCATTTTCTAAATCGAAATAATCTTTAGAACCAACCATGGCTAGAATTTCTCCTGTTTGAGGGTTAGTTATTAAGGAAGCCCCATTATTGATATGAAGATTTCTTAATCGGCTGATTTCTTGAGTGACAGTTTCCTGTGCCTTTTGATGGATTTCTAGATCAAGGGTGGTGGTGACTTCCAGACCGCCTTCTTCGACCATTCTTTCTCCATATTTTTGGGCCAAAAATTCTTTAACATACATCACAAAATGAGGAGCCCTGATGTCAGTTTTTTGGGGGGCAAATTTGATCTCTGCTTTGTCTGCCTCTTCTTCTTGCTCAGGGGTGATAAAACTCTCTTGGCGCATTCTTTGTAAAACAACTTCTTGCCTTTCCTTAGCTAATTTGGGAAAAGCGCCAAAAGGAGAGAAGGTAGTCGGTGAGGCTGGCAAACCAGCCAAAAGAGCTGCTTCAGCTAAAGTCAATTCCTGGACACTTTTATTGAAGTAGGTTTGTGAGGCTTCTTCCACTCCATAGGTAGCTCCACCATAACCAACCTCATTTAAATACATCTGTAGAATTTCATCTTTGGAGAACTTAATTTCGACGAGGATGGCCAAGATAAATTCTCTAATTTTTCTTCTGAAAGTTCTTTCAGGACTCAATAAGGCATTTTTAACCAATTGCTGGGTGATAGTTGAACCGCCATAAAGTTTTTTACCCTTGAGATTTCTTAAAAGAGCTCTGAAAATGCCCCTAGGAGAAAAGCCATGATGTTGATAAAATTCGGCATCTTCGATGGCAATCGTTGCTTGGATTAAAGGAAGAGGGACTTCTTTGAGATCGACAAGACTGCGGTTTTGGTTGCGATAGATTTTATAAAGAAGGTTTCCGTGACGATCATAGATTTTTGTTGAAACGATTTGGTCTCTGGTGATCAGTTTATTGGGATTAGGGAGGTCTTTGAAGATGAAGAAATAAGTTAAAAAACCAAGGACAAAGAGAAAAAGAATGCTGAGAAGAGTAATCTTCTTTTTTGTTTTAAAGGAAGAGATGAATTTTAAGAAGGCTGTTTTGGCTTTATAGGGCCATTTGGGGAAAAGAACGGCCGCTTTTTTCCGGATAACCCTTTTTCTTTTAATTCTTATCCTTATTTTTATTTTAGGGAGCTTAAATTTAATTCTCTTTCTTTTCTTTAATACTTTTTTTATTAAAGAAAAAATCTTTTTAGGAAGGAGAAAAAGGTAGCCAAGACTGACAATTAAACCCAAGAAGAACCAATAAAAAGGCTTACCAATTCTTTCTAAAGTTGAGGACAGATATTGAAGAAGTTTAAGGGTTCCTGTCCTTTTACCTGTCATCCTTTCCTATTATATTCCCTCTGAGGTTTGATTTGAAGAGGTAATTGGTCCAAAAAAAGGCAAACTATTCATATTAACGATGAGGGGTTCGGTGGGGAAGGTGCAATCAAGGCAAAAAGGTGTTTGCAAAAGGTCATAAAGAATAAGATGCTCTTGTAATTCTTTGTTTTCGGGAGGAGTTTTATCAGTTGCCATCTGGCCAGTAGTCTTGTCTATTTCAACGGGCGTCTTGAGATTTTCTGTTTCTGTAGGTAAGGTGCCTTTAATGAAATATTCGAATCTGGTTTCACAAGGACTTTCCGGATTAGGCAATTTTCCGGAAATATTACAGACCGAAAGACCAACAATACCCTCAGGCTTTAGAGGCCAAGATTCTTCTTTATCTTCTAAGGCATAGGTCATGATTTTATTCCAAATAGGTGAGGCGCCGGTGATTCCTGAAGCTACATAGCTCATCGGGGTGTTGTCATTATTGCCGACCCAGGTGGCCGCGAGCCGCTCATTATTATAGCCGATGGTCCAGTTGTCACGGCGATCATTGGTTGTCCCTGTTTTAACAGAGACTTCAGGATGCCCTTTGACATTAAGGTAGGAAGAAGGGCCAAAAGCGGCTGAACGAGCATTATTATCTAAGAGTATATGAGAAACAAGATAGGCCGCTTCCATAGATAAAACTCTCGGCCCTTCAGTTTCTTTCTTTTCATAAAGAATACTTCCTTGTGAATCCTCAACTTTTTTAATGGCCCAGATATCTTGTCGAATGCCTAGATTGGCAAAAGAAGAAAAAGCCGTGGCCATATCAATCATTCTCACTTCGCCGCCACCCAGAGTTAAGGACAGACCATAATTTTTGGGGTCATCCCAACCAGTGATACCCATTTCTTTGGCTTTCTGCATAAATTCTTCAACACCGTTGACGGTTAGGACTTTGACGGCCGGGATGTTATAGGAATTACCTAGGGCAAATCTTACTTGGGTAGGTCCATGAAAGGTATTATCATAATTAACCGGACAATAAAGTCTTTGTCCGGCTACTGAAAAACAGCTAGGAATGTCATTAATAGGGGTAGCTAAGGTGATCAGTTTTCTCTCTAGAGCTAGACCATAGTTAAGAGGTTTTATTGATGAACCGGGCTGACGAGACATTAAGGTAATGTTGACATTACCATCAATTTCTTCATCGAAATAATCTTTGGAGCCGACCATAGCCAAAATTTCTCCTGTTTGGGGATTAGTGACCAAGGCAGCCCCGTTGCTAATTTTGAGTTTTTCTAATTTACCTATCTCTGTAGCAACTGTCTGTTGGGCAAAATCTTGGAGATCTAAATCTAAGGTGGTCGTGACTTTAAGACCTCCCTCTTCGACCATTCGCTCTCCATACTTTTCCACCAGGAGCTCTTTGACATAGAGAACAAAGTGGGGAGCTCTAATACCAACACTTGGTTGGGCAAATTTTAGTTCTTCTTCTCTCGCTTTTTGGGCTTCTTCTTCAGAGATATAGCCGTCTTCAACCATTCTTTTTAAAACCCTCTCTTGCCTTTCTTTGGCTAGCTGAGGATAAGCACCAAAAGGGGAAAAAGTAGTCGGAGAGGCAGGTAAGCCGGCTAGAAGAGCTGCTTCGGCCAGGCTTAAATCTTTAACACCTTTATTAAAGTAGGTTTGTGAGGCCGTTTCAATTCCCCAGGCAGTACCTCCATAGGGAATTTGATTGAAGTACATTTCTAAGATGCGGTCTTTAGAGTAGATAGTTTCCGCCAAATAAGTAAGGATGAATTCTCTAATCTTCCTTCTAAGAGTCCTCTCGGGAGTTAGGAGGGCATTCTTGACTAACTGTTGAGTAATCGTTGAGCCTCCTTGAAGCGTTTTCCTGAAGATGATGTTATAAGAGGCTCGTAGAATTCCACCGAAATCGAAACCATGATGTTGGTAGAAATTTCTATCTTCTGAGGCAATGGTGGCCCATTTAACATAGTCAGGGATTCCTTCTAGATTAATAGGGGTGCGATTTTTTTCAGCATAGATTTCATAGAGTAATTCTCCGTGCTGATCATAGATTAAGGTGGAAGCGGGAAAAGTAGAGGAACCAAGGCGGGTAGGCGAAGGTAGATCATAGAAAATGTAGATAAATAGAAAAAATACCAAAAGAGAAACTCCAGCTAAAATTTTGTGCCTTTTGATGAATTTCTTTAGTTTCTTCTTCAAATTTTTTATCTTTAAACTTTTTTTCTTTTTCATAGGTTGCAATTAGGTGTTGGTTATTCTATTATACTAGTTAATGGTTTTTTTGGGTAGGATCTTCAAGAAAGAAAGTCTTTCTCTAAAGCATGTTTTTGCTCTTTTTTCCTTTATTTTTATCGTTTGGTCTTTCTATCGTTATCTCCCTCAACTTTTACCTTTATGGGTGGAGGAGTTAATTCTTAAGCCTCTTGTTTGGCTTTTACCTCTCTTTTGGTTAATTAGGAAGATAGAGAAGAAGACTTTTTCTTCTTTAGGCTTGGTTAGAATAAATATTTTTCCTTCTATTTATTGGGGAGTTGGCCTAGGTTTGGTTTTTGCCTTTGAAGGCTTGATGACCAATATTTTTAAATATAAAGGCTTGGAATTAATTTCCCTAGATTATTCGCCCCTTGTTTTTCTCGGCCTTTTATTTTTATCCTTGGTAACGGCTTTTTCTGAAGAGTTAGTCTTCCGTGGTTATATCTTTAATAGACTCTGGCAGATTTGGAATAAAGAATGGTTGGCCAATCTTGTTTCTTCAATTCTTTTTGTCGTTATCCATCTACCCATTGGCATTTTTGTCTTAGGTTATACACCAGGGGTAATGTTGGCCTATTTCCTTTTCGTTTTTATCTTTGCTTTTGGGTCAGCCTTTGTTTTTGGCAGAACAAAAAACCTTATCTCAAGCATTTTATTGCACGTTTTTTGGGCCTGGCCGATTATTTTATTTAGATAGTCTTTATGGATCAAGGCAAGAATTTGGATTGTCCCTGTACTTATCCTAGTTGCCCACGAAAGACAAATTGCGCTTTATGTTTAAAATATCATCTTTCGCGAAAGGAATTACCAGCTTGTTGTTTTCCTAAGGAAGTAGAGAAGAGTTATGATCGAAGTTTTGAAAAATTTATAGAATGTCAACAAAAAGGAGGTGAGAAATAATAATGACCTTCAAAATAAAAACGAAGAATATTCTAACAGTCTTTTTAACTTTGACTTTTGCTTTTGGTATTTTGACGACCTCTGTTCTTAGAGCTTCTGCCCAGACGAGTAGTCAAAATTATCAAATTGCTCCCGTAGAAGAGCAAACAACGGAAGAGGAATTAATAGATCAACAAGAAGAGGTTGATTATTTCTTGCCTTATCCAGGTATTTTACCTGATCATTTTCTTTATCCTTTAAAAATGATTAGAGATAGAATTTGGCTTTGGTTGACCATTAATCCTTTAAAGAAGGCTGATCTTTTACTTCTTTTTGCTGATAAAAGATTAGGAGCAGGTAGGGCTTTAGTAGAAGGGAATAAGATTGAATTAGGAATTACCACCTTGACTAAAGCAGAGAAGTATTTAGAGAGAGCTGCTAACCAAGAGAGAATTGCTAACCAGGAGAATGAGGAAACTGAGGATTTTGTCGGGAAACTTTTGATGGCCTCTTTAAAACATCAAGAAGTTTTAAGTGAGCTACGAGAGAAATTGACCGGTAGTGATCTTTCGGTTATTGATCAAACTCTAGAGATGAGTCGGCGAGTTCGAGAACAGGTACAAATGCTTTTAGAGTAACTTATTTTTGATGTTTTTTGATAGTTTAATTAATAGTTGACAGCTTCAAAGAAAGAATTGTTAAATAGTTTTGCCTCAAATTAAGTCTTCTGCCCGGGCAGGCATAGTCTTATTTGTTGTTTTATGGTAAAAAGAGATAAACCAAAAAATTAT
>Ga0307420_1000957_pt1 | contig 12931 bp, 13 predicted proteins | sample SalMarWE160240MG_2_FD_202167 | JGI IMG/M metagenome (GOLD analysis project Ga0307420, IMG submission 202167) | Salt marsh sediment microbial communities from the Plum Island Ecosystem LTER, Massachusetts, United States - WE1602-40 | ecosystem: Environmental > Aquatic > Marine > Intertidal zone >... | reverse complement strand
GGATCTTGCTCAAGCCGAACGTTCTGGCCGGGGACCCGCCCGAGAGGTGCGTCTGCACCCACCCGGCGATCCTCAAAGCGGCGGGGCAGTTGTTTCTGGAGAGGGGCTGCAACGTTTGCTACGGCGATTCTCCGGGGCATGGGGATCCTCAGCCGAATCTCATGACTGCGGGTCTCACAGGTGCCGCGGAAGCGCTGGGGCTGGAATTGGCGGATTTCGATCAGGGGCGGCTGGTCGAGAATCGTTTGCTCATTGCGAACGGCGTTCTCGCCGCCGACGGGATCGTGAGTCTCTCCAAACTGAAGACCCACATGGTCACGCGAATGACCGGAGCCGTGAAAAATCTCTTCGGCTGCATACCGGGGCAGACCAAGCGCCGGTACCACTTCACGCATCCCACCGCCTTCGATTTTTCCCAGCTGCTCGTGACGTTGAACCTGCTGCTCAAATCCAAGGTGCGGCTGCATATCATGGACGGCATCATGGCCATGGAGGGAAACGGACCGCGCAACGGCGACCCGCTTCACATGGGGGTGCTGCTGTTTTCCACAGATCCGGTGGCTCTGGATACGGTGATGTGCGATTTGATCGAGCTCGATCCGCTGCGGGTGACCACCAGCGGCCCCGGCGGGCGTTGGGGTCTGGGTACGTATCGAAGGGATGAAATCGAGGTAATCGGGGATTCGGTGGCCGCCGCCCGCCCCGGGAGCTTCAACGTCAAACGGGGGCCTATCCGGGATTTTTCCTCTCAGGGGATGCTGGCCAGAGTCGACAATCTCATCGCCCAGCGTCCGGTACTGGATAAAGGTAAGTGCGTTCTCTGCGGCCAGTGCGTCGAGGCCTGTCCGGTTCGGCCCAGGGCGCTGGACTGGCACAAGGGAAACGAGAAGCAGCCCCCTAAGTACACTTACAGCCGCTGCATCCGCTGCTACTGCTGTCAGGAAATCTGCCCGGAAGGGGCGATCTCGGTAAAACGTACCTTTCTGCGATTCTGAACACGCCGCCGGCACCGTCGCCGGGGCTACCGCTCCCTCCCTCCGAGCCTTGTCGGCTCCCTAGAAAAGCTTTCCGCTCTGGTAATCCAGGAAGGCCCGGCGGATCTCCTCCTCGGTGTTCATCACAAAGGGACCGCCCCGTACAATCGGTTCGTTGTGCGGGGCCGCGCTGAGGTAGAGAAAGCCCGAACCGTCCTCCGCCCCTCGAACCGATACCCGGGTATTATCCGCCAGCAGGGCGAGCTCTCCGGTAGAGACCTGTTGTGCCTCATCATCCGCTGCTGCAATCACGGCTCCCGAGTGTACGTATATGAAGCTGTTCTGTCCCTGCGAAGCAGGCACCGGGAACCGGCCGTCTTTTTCTAGTGTGACATCGAAGTAGCTGACGGGGAACTCGGTCAGAGCCGGTCCGCCGGCTCCTTCGAAGCCTCCGGAGATGAGTTTTACGGTCATCCCCTTTTTCCTGACCGCAGGGATGTCCTCCGGATTTAGGTGCTGATAGCGGGGTTCGATCATCTTGTCCTTGGCAGCCAGGGTGAGCCAGAGCTGGTAGCCCCACAGCTGACCGTCCTTCATCTCCGGCATCTCGCTGTGAATGATCCCCTTACCGGCGGTCATCCACTGCACGCACCCCGGTTCCAGCAGTCCGCCGCCTCCTCGGGAGTCTTTGTGGCGGAAATTGCCGGCGATCATGTAGGTGATCGTCTCGATCCCTCTATGAGGGTGATCGGGAAATCCGGCGATATAGTCCTTCGGATTGTCGCTCTTGAACTCATCGAGGAGCACAAACGGATCCACGTAATTGAGTCGGGGCGAGCCGATGATCCGGTGCAGGCGCACGCCCGCACCGTCGATCACCGATACTCCTCTGACGATCCTGGAAATACCACTGTTTTTGCTGCTCATTCTACGGTTTCCTCTGGAGACTAAAGTACGTATTCCAGGCGGTGATGTCAAAGTAAAGCGAATCAGCCCTCCACCGGACAGCTCTTTACGGACGCAGGCTTGGCCATCCTTACTCTGCCGGCCGCCGGCCTCTTGAACAGGTTGCGGGTCATGCAGACGATCCATTTCCAGTGCAAAACCAGATGCAGAAATGCGCCGCCCATCATGATGATCCCGCTCCAGTTGTGGAGGTCCTTCCAAAGCAGCCGGCTGACGCCCAGGACCTCCTGGGCGTACCGGGGATTGCGCCCTCCCTGGTAGCCGCCGGAACCGGCGAAAAACAGGATCACTCCCGAGAGTGCAACCAGTACGAAGCTGATCGCGATGATGATATCCACGTAGTAGTTGATTCGTGCCTTGTTTGTCATTATTGTCCTCCAAATGATTGAATATGCTATTTGTTTCCCAACGCCTGGTCTGCCGCTCTTTGCAGGGCATCCTTCACCGTTGAGAATTCGATGCCGTTCTCGATGCAGTAGTCCCGCACGGTCACCCCGGCTTTGCCGATCGGCAGGCCTAATGCTTGTTCGATCGCCTCTTTGCTCACTCCCCAGGACAGGAGCTCCCCGAAGGTAGTGTTTCCCTTAACCTCACCGGCTTCGGTTTCGGTGTGGGTGTCGGTCTGCTCCGGTGCCGGGCTCTCCGGCCCCGCGCCGTATTCCTGGCTGACCGCGGAAAGATCGACTGTCTTGGCCCTGACCGTCTCCAGCTCGGTTTCATTCAATCGTTCGCGCAGAACCGAAATCGAGGCAGAGGGCAGCAGGGTGTCCTCCTCCGGCGTATAGGGGAGCCCCGTGTACAGGGCGACGAACCAGCGGACCGAGTCCGTGCCGACCTCTCCGTTTTCCATTGCACCGTACAGCTCCTCGAGGCTCTTGCAGAGGAAGGCCGCCGGATTCTCCGTATCATCGACGGCGAAGGCCTCTGCCAAAGCCGTTACGGGAACGGCGAAGGCCTCCTCGATATCTCCGAAGCTGTAGGACCCACGAATGTCAGCGGGATTGTACTCGCCGGCGAACTCCCCGGAGCTGTAAGTCGCGGGGACCTTGCTGGAGGTGGTCTGCCATAGGTTGAAGATCATGGTTCCGCCGATCCCAAGTATGAAAACCACCAGGACGATCGGTACGACGTGCTTGCTTCTGAGGGTCACGAGGTCACCTCCTGTAAGGGTGTCTCCAACGCTGTCTCCAACCTGATGGTGGTCAATTCCACCGTTTTATCCACGGGACAGGCCTGCTCCGAGGTACATTTCAGGCAGGTAATGCACTGATGATGCCGAACCGCCCCGCTCGTGCTGACCGGAATGTTCATCGGACAGGTTCTGTCGCAGGCCTTGCAGTTGATGCAGGTGGAGGTGCTGCGCCGGATCTTGAAGATGCGGAACAGGTTGAACACCCCGAGCACAGCACCGTACGGACAGGCGTACTTGCAGAAGGGACGCTCCACCACCAGGGACAGCAGGAGCACCGCGATCAGGATGATCATCGCGGCAACGGTGACCTCGGATGTCCAGAAGTTGAACAGGGCGAAGTAGGGATCGATTTTCGCGAACATCAGGGTGCCGGTGGCCGCGGTCATGTAGACGATCAAGCCCAACGCCACGTAGCGCAGGTAGCGCAGGATCCTGTCTACCTTGTAGGGGATCAGGCGGTTGAAACGCCTTTTGAAGATCTTCTTGCCGAGTTTCCCGAACCATTCCTGGATGCTTCCGAAGGGGCAGACCCAGCCGCAGAACACGGGTCCGAGGAAGACGGTCAGGACGAAAACAATCCACATCAGGATGAACGATGCGGAATGGACCTTGCGCACGAAAGTCCCCGTGGTGATGAACTGATACACCGAGACCACCCCGCCGAAGGGGCAGATGGCGTGGAGAGAGGCGGAGGAAAGAACCGGAATCGCTTTCCCCGCCTCTTCCAGCGTATGGTTCACGGCTATCAGAGCAATCAGCGCGAAGAAAAAGATCTGGACGATCAACCGGATGTTGGCGGCTTTGCGCGCGCTCAAGGCTTTGAGCCCGGTGGTCTTGCTCTTTTTTGCCATGCAGGTGCTCCTTAGTTATAACGGTTAAGGTTGTTGCGGAAGGCCCGCAGGTGGTTCTCCGAAGCCCCTTTTAACCTCTCGAACAGATCCCGCACGTCATCGGGGAGATCCGCCCGCAGGAAGGACTCGTACATGGCTATGTTGTCGATCTCCGCCTGGACCCCGGTCTCAAAGGAAGACTTGAGGTCCTCCGGAAGTGCGACGTACAGGTGGGCCGAATCTATTGGTACGGAGTAGCCGTATTCGTCCAACAGCTCGGTCACCCACTCGATGTGCCGCTCCTCGGCGGCCACGATGTTGGTGAACGGCCGGATGCTGCCGTACTCATCTATGATCAGCTCGTACTCGGCTCGGGCCAGGTACTCGTCCTGGATCGCGTAGGTAAGCATCTGCTCTACCGTCAAGCCGGTCTTGCCTTCAGCTCCTTTGGCGCCGAAATCTGCATCGTGCGCGGATGCGATGTCGGCAAAGGAAACCAGGGCCACGGCCGTGCTCAGGGCAACGACCAGAACCATTATTTTCGTGCTCAATCGCTTCATCTTAAAACCTCCTCGTGGTTTTTATCATCTTCGAGACCAATAGTACAGGAGGCATGTAGAGCGGATGTGGAGGGTATATGAAGATTGTGTGAAGGAACTTGTACGAGGATTCCCAATCTGAGTACTATGGGTGTACCCGCTATGGCACGAATATTCGTCGTTGAAGACAATGAAAGTCTCCGGGAGGCGGTGTGCTCCTACCTTCGTCTGAATGACCATGAGATCGTGGAGTTTCCCCGCATCGGGGGAGTACGCGAGGCAATCGAGACAAAACCGCCGGATCTGATCGTCCTGGATGTGATGCTGCCCGACGGGGACGGCTTTCTCCTTGCCAGGAAGATCCGCAAGTCCCACACCGTACCGATCATTTTCCTGACCGCCAAAGCTACCGAATCGGACAGGATCACCGGTTTCGAGCTCGGGGCCGACGACTACGTGGTCAAGCCCTTCTCCCCCAAAGAGCTCTCCCTGCGCGTCGAGGCGGTCCTGCGCCGCAGCGGCGGCCCGGCGGTTCTCAGCGCGCCGCCGTTGTGCTGGAGCCTGGGGGAGCAGGTGCTCGAGTTGGACGAAACGGCACATCGAGCGTCGGTCGACGGTGCGGAGATCAATCTGACGGTGGCGGAGTGGAAGATCCTCTCCTATCTGGCGGCCCGTCCGGGAACCGTGGTCAGCAGGGAGAGACTTCTGGGGGAAAGCCTCGATTACCTGGTAGCGGAGGGATCGGAGCGGACCGTGGATACCCACATCAAGAACCTGCGCTCCAAGCTCGGCGATCCGGGATGGATCGAAACCGTGCGAGGCTTCGGCTACCGTTTCTCAGGGGAAGTCCGGTGAACCGACTGTTCGTCCGTACCCTGATCACCGTCCTGGCCGCGCTGCTGATCCTGATCGCGGTGATGGCGGCTGTCTCAGTTGTGGGTTTCCGCCGCTCCCTGCATGAGTGGGAGCGAGCCAGAACCCTCCAGCTGGAGGAGACGGCCCGCCAAATCCTCCTGTATTATCCCGAAGTCGCACCGCAGGTCGTGGTCCCGGATGATGTACCGCTGTTCGTCTACGATGCCGAGAGGCGGCTGATCTTTTCCAACCGAGGGGAGGGAGCGCGAAGGCGAGCCGGCAGCGGCAGCGTGCTGCCGGCGGGACAGGGCGATCTGGTTGCGATCGAAGACGATGGAAAGCTGCTGGGCTATTACCGGAGCGCAATGATGCGCTTTGAAAACGATACGGCCAACAAGCGATTCCTCGACTCCCTGCGCCTGACGATCGGACTCGGACTGGCTCTGGCCGTGATCATCGCCGTTTTTTTCGCCCTGCTGTTCTCCCGCAGCCTCAGCGCGCCCGCGGTTCTCCTTTCCCGAGGACTGGACCGTATCACCCACGGCGATCTCTCGGTTCGTGTTCCCGAGCGGGGTGCCGAGGAGATCGCCGGCATCGCGCATTCGACCAATCGATTGGCCGACCAGCTTCAGCGGGAGCGGGGAATGCGCAGGCAGTGGGTACAGGACATCGCCCACGATCTGCGGACCCCGATCGCGGCCATGCGGGCCCAGTTTGAAGGGATGCGGGACGGCGTGCTCGATCTATCCAAGGATCGCATCGAGAAGAGCCTCAAGGAGGTCGCCCGGATCGAGACTCTGGTCTCGGACCTGGAAGAGCTGATGCGTCTGGAATCACCGGAGATGAGGATGTCGATGGGGCAGGTCGAAGCCGCCGCTTTTATCGAGGAAATCGCCGAGCGCTTCGCCGCCCAGCTGGCCCAAAAGCAGATTCAGTTCCATTCACATCACGGGATCGACCGCTTCCCGGCTGATCCCGCCCTGCTTCAACGGGCCGTTACGAATTTCTTCACCAATGCCCTCCGCCATACACCGCAGGCGGGCAGGATCGAGCTGTCGATCGCAAGCACCACGGATGGAAGGACCGTGGTTTCTCTGGCCAACTCGGGAGAGCCGATCCCTCCTCAGGATCTGGAAAAGGTCTTCGATCGTCTGTACCGAGGCGAGTACGCCCGCAGCTCCCCCGGTTCCGGGCTCGGCCTGACGATCGCCAAACGCATCGCCGAGCTGCACGGGGGAACCTTGCGCATCCGCAACCGGGAGGAGGGCGGGGTCGTCGTGGAGATGATTCTCTAGCGGACCGAGCCCTGCGGGCGGTTCAGCAGCAGGATTCGCCGCGCTCTTCGTTCCCGCCGCAGCCGCACTGCGGCTCTCCGCCCCTGATCAACCCGTTGATAAGGGCCGCGGCGCAACCGACGCCGGAGTTGACCCGAATCGCGCCGAATGAGCAGTTCATCATGCAGGCGCCGCACTCGATGCAGCTGTCCCGATCCACGATGCGGACGGTTTTTCCGTTTTTGGCAAACACTTCGCGGGGGCAGACCTCCAAACAACGGCCGCAACCGCTGCAGCGTTCGGGAAACAGCTCGAGGGTCACCACATTGGCAAGGTATTTCATATCCCGATTCCCCAATCCTGTAGTTTGTAAAGCACCAGAAGCACCAGGGCAATCGCCCCGGCCGCGACGTAGAGGGGCAGGGCGATCTTCAGCTCCTTCTTCACTCCGGAAATACTGGTAAAGGTGGTGCTCCCGGTGAACTGCAGGGCCAGGTACGAGCTGGCCGCCGGAAAGAAGAGCAGGGCAAAGGCCTGCAGGTAGGCGCTTTGAAGCGCCTTCGCCGGTAGAAGAAAAACGAGGACAGCCGTGGCTATTCCACCGGCCAGGAATCCCTTGACGGCGAATGAGCGGAAGGGAATCCAGGGCAGGAGGAGAGGCGTGAGAAACGTACCTGACAATAGGGCGGCGGTACCGAGGATTGCCACGGGCAGACCGTTGTTGAAGGCGCTGTGGAACAGAATCCCCTCCGGCTGCAGTCCGAAGAGGACAAACACGGCGGCCAGAAATATCCCGAATCCCTTCAAGGCGGGCACGATCTCCATGGGCGTCAGCTCCAGCCGCTCCCGGAAATCGAAGCTCACCTTACGCATTTGCGCCGTTGCTCGGCATCCGGCTCGCAGGTATGCCGGCAGGTCCCGGGCGTACACCGGTCCGTAGTCAACGGAGAACCCCGTGTGCTCCTTGACGACATGGGCCTGTACCCCCGGCGCGCCCAGCTGGGGAAGGATAACTCTGCGGTGCTCTACGATCTCGGGTAAACGGGTGGCACGGATGCGGCGGATCAACTCTTCGGTTCCGAAGGTTCCCTTGCCGGCGGCGCACCAGACGTTGATGCCACGGGTGTCCAGCACGACGATCCAGGCGTCAAAACCGGACAGCTCCCTGCGCAGAAGATCGAAGCTGAGCTTGTAGTTGGCCGTGACCAGAACGGGAGACCGGCCATCCGCTGCGCCCACGGCGTAGATTCCGGGTTTCACCCTGTAGTTCATGCGAACGGAGTTGAACAGCCGGCACCTCAGCCGGCCCCACGCATCCTGGCGGGACCACTCTGTGGGCACGACCGTAACATTTTCGGCGGTACTGCGGCCGCTTCCCCCTGGCAGATCGAACAGCTCGACTGCCATCTACGCCTCGCTCCGGGCGAGTTTGTCTTTTCCCTTCCTGCACTGAGGCAGGTCGAGGTTGCACTCCCTGAACAGGTAGCAGGTGCGCTTGCAGATAGATACCAGCAGCAGCATCACCGGGACCTCGATCAGCACCCCGACGACCGTGGCCAGAGAAGCGCCTGAGGACAGGCCGTAGAGCATCGTGGAGGTGGCGATGGCTACTTCGAAGTGATTGGAGGCACCGATCATCGAAGCCGGGGCGGCGTCGTGGTAGGAGAGTTTCAGCAGTCTGGACACTAGGAAGTAGCCCAGGCTGAAAATCAGAACCGTCTGGATGAACAGGGGTACGGCGATCCAGATGATGGTCAGCGGATTGCCCAGAATGACGCCGCCCTTGAGGGAGAACAGCAGCACCAGGGTCACCAGAAGGGCGGCGATGCTCACCGGCGTGAGCACGGGGAGGAATTTCCGCTGAAACCACTCCAGCCCCTTGCGCCGGATGATGAGCCGGCGGGAAAAATATCCGGCCACCAGGGGCAGGGCCACGTAGATGCCTACCGAGAGAAGGATCGTCTGCCAGGGAATGGGCATGGCATTTACCCCGAGCAGGAACCCCCCAAGGGGAGCATAGAGGACGAGCATGGTTAAAGAGTTGATCGCCACCATCACCAGGGTCAGCCCGTCGTTGCCACGGGCAAGGTATCCCCACATCAGTACCATGGCCGTACAGGGTGCGATGCCCAGGAGGATGGCCCCGGAGATGTAGCTGCGCCACAGCTCCACCTCCTGTCCGCTCTTGATGATCTCCGTCCCCGGCAGAAAGCGGCGGAAGAGGACACCGAGGAACAGGGAGGCGATCAGGTACATGGAGAAGGGTTTGATCAACCAGTTGATGCCCAGGGTCATGAGCACCGGTTTCGGGGTTTTCCCGGCTCGGATCACGTCGTTGAAATCGATCTTGACCATGATCGGATACATCATGAAAAAGAGGCAGATCGCAATGGGAATCGAGACCTGATACATGGAGAGGGAATCCAGCGTCGTGGCCACAGCCGGTGCAACCCGGCCGAGCAGGATCCCTGCGGCGATGCACAACGCAACCCAGAGGGTGAGGTATTTCTCGAAGATGCTCAAATCTCGTTCCATACGATGTTGCTCCTGACGGTGCCTATCGACAGGCGATCTCGCAGTTACCGTTTTCCCGAAGCGTCAGACGGGCTGCAAGCCTGCGGGAATCAGCTTCGTAAATCGGATCAGGATCGGGAAGACTGTCGAAGCTCCCGAACAGCCTGTCGTTGAAGGGCGAGTGGAGCAGTTTGTACATCATGAACTTGCCCTCCCGCCTCTCCTCCACCAATTGGGCGTTCCGTAAAACCGTGAGACTCTTCGACACCGTGTACTGGGGTTTATCCAGAGCGTCTACGACTTCGCACACGCAGAGCTCTCCGGGAGCCTGCCGCAGCATTCGTAGAATGCGCAGCCGGGTTTCTTCTCCGGCTGCTTTATACGCTTCGATCGCCCTGTTCACGTATGCACTATAATACATATATGCATATAAGTCAAGAGATAGACGGCCGGGTCTCAATGTTTGATGCAGTCAGCCGGAGATCGATTTCCGATACACCCGATAGCGCTTGTAGATTCGGGCGCCCAGCCGTTCCGCCAGATTCGGAGTGTAGGGGTTGTCCGCCGAGGTCAGGGAGAGGTCGGCCCAGGTGTAGCCCTTGGCCAGGGCTCGCTTGGCCATTTCGTCGAACAGCAGCAGAGCCACGCCGCCGCCCCAGTACTGGGGCAGGATGAGCACGCTCTTGATTGCCAGGCATTCGGGTTGTCTGCGCATGTGCCAGAGCAGCTTCAGCGTGTCCCAGGGATAACGCAGACCGTTGGCGTGGATGAGCGCCTCATTCAGATTCGGGATGCCTGGAAACCAGCCAACGGTCCTGCCGTCGACCTCGGCAAAGAGCACCAGATCGGGATCGGCAAACCTGGCGAAAGGTTTGATCAGTGCTTCCACGGCCGATCGAGGCCAGGGGCGGTGATCGGGAAGATGGCTCAGGGACTCGTTAAGCAGCAGGTGAACCGTGTCCACCTCATCCTCCAGCCGCTTCAAATCGGGCGTACGGATCCGTATCCAGCCTTTGCGGCGAATCCGATCAGCCAGCCGGGAAAGCCTCTGCCGCTCCGGGCTGCTGTCGTCAAAGTCGGCCGCAAAGGCCAAATTGTCCGCTCTGGCCGGCTGGAATCCAAGACGCTCCATGAACTCCTGGTAGTACGGAGGCGTATGGCCGCAGAGGATGACCGGGGGTCGGTCCCGTCCCTCGACCAGGACACCGTATCCGTCCTCACGATCCAGGTTGTACGGGCCGCCCAGGGTATCCAGGTTTCGCTGCCTGGCCCAGTCCGTTATCTGCTGCAGCAGGCTCTCGGCTATCCGGATGTCGTCGAAGTACTCGAAAAAACCGAATATGCATTCTCGGCGATTGCTTTCCGCGTTTACCACCTTGTCTTCCCCTGCGCAGATCGTCCCCACCGGCTGTCCTTCACGCCAGGCGATGAAAAACTCCGCCTCCCCACGCTGGAAGAATGCCCCCCGTTTGGGATCGATGGTTTTCGCCCGCTGGGGGAGGAGAGGGGGAACCCATAGGTGATCGTTGCGGTAGATCTTCCAGGGGAAGGTGAGGAAACGCCGTTTGTCACTCCATGTTTGGACCGGGCGAATTTCGATCCGACTCATGGGCCGGCTGCCCTTTCCTCGGCTCTGCGCGCCTCCAACTCCTTGACTATTTGATCGTAGCGTTCCCGGGACAGGGGGTAGAATACGGCGCAGAGGATCCCCAGGCAGAGCAGCACGGCGGGGATCGGTCCGGTGATCAGGCGGATGGCCAGTTCCGCCCGGGGCTGCTGAATCGCCACATTTGCCTCGTATTCGAAGGCATCCAGAAGCAGGAGCACCAGTGGGATGGCGATGGAGGATGCAACCTTGTGACACAGAGTAACGATGCTGTAGAACATGCCTTCGTGGCGTTTCCCGGTTTTCCACTCGTCCCACTCGATCGCGTCCGGCAGGATCGACCAGGGAAGCACATGAGCCGCGGCCACGCCGATCCCCGCCAGAGCGCATAGGGCTATCAGCACCCCCAAGGGAGTGGAAGGACCCAGGGTGATGATGATCATCTGGACGACCGCCCAGAAGGCGATTCCGGCGATGTAGGCGAGCCGTTTGTTCCAGCGATGGGCGACCCAGTTCCACAGGGGAAGGGCGACAATGGCCGTTACGAAGATCGTCCCCATGATCAGGTCGCTCTGCTTCTCCCGGAGAACGCAGTACTTGATAAAGTATAGGAGGATCGCCTGGGCGATATCCACGGAAATCCAGGTGCCGAGAAATATACCCATTCCGAGTAGAAAGGGTGGATTCCTGAAAGCCGCCCGGAGGGATTCGAACAATTTGGGCTGCTCCTGTTCCATAAAATCCTTCCGTTCCCGCGTGCCCAGGAAGGTCAGGAACAGGGGTACGGCGCTGACCAGTCCAAAGATAAATCCCATGGTCAGGACTTTGCGGGCGTTTTCAGGCCGGAAGGTCCCTATTATCAGGAGTGGAACCGTGAAGGCGACGAGGCTCCCGAGGATGGAGAAAAACATCCTGTAGGTGGTGATGGAGGTTCGCTCGTTGTACTCCGAGGTCAATTCCGGGGTCAGGGCGAAGTAGGGCATGTAGACCAGCGTGGCGGCTGTATCGAAGAGAATAAAGGCAGCGGCATAGTAGATCGCCAGGAACAAATCCCGCTGGAACCCGGGGCGCAACCAGAGCATGGCGAAGGCGAGTCCAAACGGCAGGGCTCCGAACAGGAGGAACGGGCGCCTCCTGCCCCAGCGGCTTCGGGTGCGGTCCGAAAGGTGGCCGACGATAGGATCATTGATATAGTCCCAGCTTCTGCCGATAAAAAACGCCACGGCGGCCACAGAGGGGGATACCCCCACCACATCGGTGAGGAAAATCGCGAAGTAAGCGCCGATCAGGGTCGTGGTCAGGCTGAACCCCAGATCCCCCGATCCGTACAGAAGCTTGGTGATCGGCGTTAATTTCTGTTCCATGGACACTGATCCCGACACGGCATAGCGGCTCTCTATTACGGTTCTCTATTGCGGTTCTTTGAGCCGTGCCCGTACATTAGTGCAGTACTCGGGCATTATATGCCCTGGATGGTGATAGCACAAGCTTCTGGTGGGTTCGTGGCTTCGCACGTTTTGCGGAAATCCCGGGGAGCCCGCTTTTCTGTAAGCGGGCAGCGAGCGTCGCTGTCGAGCAGGTGTATTGGGTCAAAATGCCCATTAGAGTCATTCTGACTCGGGCCAGGCCGAGGTTTGTCCCGTTTCCTTTATTCAGTTTAGACTTGTATTCGTTAAAACATTTGGCAAAAGAATTTGTTGATTTTTTAGTACAGGTATGGTAGTATCAGTCAACTACTACTTGAGCTTGAAGTAAAAAGTCCTGCCGTTTTTAAAAGTAGTCTTTAGTTCGTTTTCTCATGGGAGGGGAGCAATGAAGGGGTACGTGAACCCCCTACTTGTGGAGGGCATTCGCCATGCCTTGGAAGAAGTATTTGGGACTCCTCATCGCTCTCAGTCTGTTTCTTTTTCTCACCGCCTGCACCCTCGACCTTGAAATACCGGAGTATTCATTAGAGTTTGACGGAGAGATCCTCTATGATCCGACTGCGGCAAATGTAGTCATATACTACACATTTGTTGCCGAAGAACCCACTCATCCCTGTACGTACAGCTTGCATAGAGTGGACGGTTCCTCGGGAAGCACTGTCGTGGTACCCGAGACAACGGAGGTTCTGGTTGCCGGCCAACAACAAAAATTCGAGAGGGATCTGTCCGGTAGCGAAGACGGCGTTTATCGATT
>Ga0307420_1000953_pt1 | contig 12955 bp, 10 predicted proteins | sample SalMarWE160240MG_2_FD_202167 | JGI IMG/M metagenome (GOLD analysis project Ga0307420, IMG submission 202167) | Salt marsh sediment microbial communities from the Plum Island Ecosystem LTER, Massachusetts, United States - WE1602-40 | ecosystem: Environmental > Aquatic > Marine > Intertidal zone >... | reverse complement strand
ATTCTTATTAATTTCTGGGGAGTAATTTGGATTAATAAATTTGGTTGGGTGGGTTGGTAGACTAGAAAATTAGCAGCTTTTGTAGATATTCATGGACTTCCTGCCAATTACCGCTTTTAGGAATTAAAACCCATTGGTTATCATATTTTTGCTGGGAAGTCGGCGGATTGATTAAATAGCCGTCATTTAAAACCAGCATTTTAAAATTAGCCTGGCGCCATTTTAAGGCGACTTTTAACAAATCAAAATAATCTGAAGAAGGAATATCGGTTTTGACGTTAGATAAGGTTATTTTTGCTAATGGCCAACTTCGCCAAGGATTAAGCATTACTTTTGGAGTAAAAACCTTTTTCTGAATGGCTGAGAGTAATCTTTGCTGTCTTTGTGAACGGGCAAAATCAGTACCCTCTTCGCCTTCGGCGTTGCGAGAACGAACATATTTCAAGGCCGTGGCGCCATCCATCATCTGCCAACCAGCTTCAAAATGAAGATCTTCATAACGACACTGATATTGAGGGTCACCATCGCATAAATCATTTTCCTTGCCGGCAATCGGATATTTAAAATCATCAAAAGAACGTTCAACTTCAATATTAACACCACCCAAAAAATCAACCAGCTGGGTAAAAAGCTTGAAGTCAATTAAAACTCCATAATCAACTTTTTGACCGAGAATTTCCTCAACCGTTTTCTTTGTTTCTTCCATCCCCTGATAATGATAAACGGTATTAAGCTTGGTTCGTAAGGGCGCAATCCAAATGTCACGTGGCAAAGAAATAACCAGAGTTTTTCCGGTTTGATTTTCTGTTGATAAAAAAATTATTGAATCAGTCAAATCCTGACCACTATGATTTTCTCCAGCCACTCCTAAGATTAAAAAGCTGGTTCGTCCTGGCTTGGGTTGTAAAAAGAAAGTTAAGGATAGAATCAACAAACCAATAACCAAAAAAACCAAGCCAAAAACAAAAATCGATTTTTTCCAACGTAAAGTCATGTTAAAATTTAATGATGGGCTTCAACAACAGTCCTATTCTATCTCATCTCAATCAGGCTCAGCAAGAAGCAGTTTGCTTTGGCGAGGGTCCTCTTTTGATTTTAGCCGGGCCTGGTTCCGGTAAAACCCGAACCTTGGTCTACCGCGCCGCCTGGTTAATCAGTCAAAAAAAAGCTCTTCCGGAAAATCTTCTGCTTTTAACTTTCACCAACAAAGCAGCTGAAGAAATGAAAACCAGACTGGCCAAAATTTTAGGCGAAAGTCAAAAGGAAATCCCTTGGGCCGGAACCTTCCACAGTTTCTGTGCCAAAATCCTTAGAATTGACGGTCATTTTTTAAACATTCCCCGAAATTACGCCATTTACGATGAAACCGACCAGCAGGGAATGATTAAAAAAGTTTTGAATATCCTTGATCTTTCACCGAAAAACTACAAACCGGCTGTTGTCTTAAACCTCATTTCCCAAGCTAAAAACGAATTAATTACGGCTTTGGAATATCCCCAATACGCCCGGGGAACATTTCAGGAAACAACGGCTCGAATTTATCTTAAATATCAACAATTCTTAAAAGAATCAACCGCTTTGGATTTTGATGATCTATTATTAGAGACAGTCCGGCTTTTTCAAAAAGAAAAAAGCGTCTTGCAAAAATATCAAAATCAATACCACTGGCTTTTGATTGATGAATATCAAGACACTAATCACGCCCAATATCTTCTCACCAAGCTTTTGGCTAAAAAATGGCAGAATTTAACGGTGGTTGGTGATGCTTCGCAAGCCATCTACGGCTGGCGAGGCGCTGACTACCGCAATTTAATCAATTTAAAAGAAGATTTTCCCAATCTAAAAATCATCAATTTGGAACAAAATTATCGCTCCACGGAAAAAATTCTCCAAGCCGCCAATCAGGTTATTCAAAAAAACAGTTCTCATCCCATTTTAAATCTCTGGACAAGCAAAAAAGGCGGAGAAAAAATCAGCCTTTACGAAGCGACCAATGAAGAAACAGAAGCTCAATTCGTCGTTGAGACCATCAAGAGTCATCTTTTATCAAAACCTAACCTTTCTCTTAATGATTTCGTTATTCTTTATCGGACTAACGCCCAATCAAGAATCATTGAAGAAACTTTTCTTCATTCAGGCTTGCCTTATCTTCTGGTCGGCGGAGTGCGCTTCTATGAAAGAAAAGAAATCAAAGACTGTCTGGCCTATCTGCGTCTAACCGCCAATAGCCAAGACCAAATGGCTCGGCAAAGAATTGAGAAAATCGGTAAAAGAAAGGCTAAAAAGTTCTTTGACTGGCTAAAGAAAAAAAGAAAGGGTAAAGATTTAACGACGATTGAATATCTGGATGAAATTTTAGAAACAACTGATTATCTCAAAAGTTTTGACGAAAACGACCCTCAAGATTTGGCGCGTATCGAAAACGTCAAAGAATTACGTTCCGTAGCCACGGAGTTCCCTGATTTGAACCATTTTTTAGAGAATGTCGCTTTAATCCAGCAAGAATACTTGCCAACCGAAACCCCAAAGATAAAAACAAAACAGGTAAAAAACAATATTACTTTGATGACCGTTCATGCCGCCAAAGGCACTGAATTCCCTGTTGTTTTTATCGTTGGTTTGGAAGAAGGGCTTTTTCCTCATGCTCGAGCCATTATGGAAAAAAATGAGGTTGAAGAGGAAAGAAGGCTCTGTTATGTAGCCATGACCAGAGCCAAAGAAAAGCTTTATCTTTCTTATGCCCATCGCCGTTTTTATTTTGGCGAAAAAGCCGCCAATCAGATTTCTCGCTTCCTCAACGACATCTCACCGGAACTGCTTAATGTGATAAAATGAAATCAGCATGATTGTTCGAGAAGTTCTACCGGAAGAAAAGGCAAGTTTCAACCAAGTGGCAACTCATCCGCTCCAATCATGGGCTTGGGGAGAATTTCGTCAACAAACCGGCTTAAAAGTCATTCGTTTAGGCGCTTTTGAAGGTAAAAAAATCAAGGCCGCTTATCAGTTGACTGTCCATCCCTTACCCAAAATTAATTACAATGTTCTTTACTTCCCTAAAGGTTCTTTACCTGATCAAAACATGCTTCAGGCTTTGCAAAAATTAGGGGAAAAAGAAAAAGCTATTTTCATTAAAATAGAACCCAATATCAGGGAAAACCCGGATATTCAAAAATTTCTCTTGGACAACGGCTGCCGCCAGGGCAAATCGCTTTTTACCCCTTACAGCTTCCAGTTAGACTTACGACCATCAGAAGAACAACTTCTGGCCAACATGAAATCAAAAACCCGTTACAATATCCGAGTCGCCCAAAAACACGGAGTAGAGATTGTCGAAGATAATTCACCTAAGGCTTTTGAAAATTACCTGCGTTTAACCGCGGAAACAACCAAAAGACAGAAATTTTACGCTCACGGTGCCGAATATCATCGTCAAATGTGGGAAGTGATGAGCAAATCGAAAACAGCTCATCTTTTTTTGGCCAAATATCAAAAACAAGTCTTGGCCACTTATATTTTCTTTGTCTTTAACAAGGTTCTTTATTATCCTTACGGAGCTTCAACCAGAGAACATCGGGAAGTTATGCCAACTTATGCTCTTTTTTGGGAAGCGATTAAATTCGGCCAGAAAATGGGTTGCCAGCTTTTTGATATGTGGGGTAGCCCCGGTCCCAACCCCAGTCCACACGATCCCTGGTATGGTTTTCATCAATTTAAAGAGGGTTTTGGTGGAGAATTGGTAAAGTTTATCGGCACCTATGATTTGGTTATCAATCCAACCCTCTATCCTCTTTTTAACCTAGCCAACAAACTCCGCTGGCTGTTTTTACATTCAAAACCAACTGTCAATTTTTAATTCTAGTAATCTTGCCTATTTTTGTTCCCACAGATTCATCTTTGGCAAATTTTAGAATGACATCTTTTTCATAACCAGCAATGCCAACTCGCAAATTACTTTTAACACAGTATGATGCTTCTTTTATCTTGGCTATCATTCCCCCCAAACCGTTCTCACTAAAAGTCTCCTCATTAGAACTGACTAAATTCTCTAGTCTGTCTTGTACATTAATTTCTTCATATAATTGAGCCTTTGGGTCAACTTTAGGATTGGCTGCATAAATTCCTCCCTCATTAGTTAAAAAAAGAATCGCATCGGCCCCAATCTCTAAAGCCGTCATTCTAGCTAATTGATCGTTCTCGCTGATTCTTTTTTCCATTAACTTTATTTCTTTATCCGAAACAGGATCATTTTCATTAATAATAGGCATCTGCCCTATTTTTAAAAGATCAGAGATACATTGTATAACCTCACTTCTTTCCCTCTCATTAGACCAATTGGTAAAAGTCAGCAGAAGCTGACCGGAAGTTCTCCCAAACTTTCTAAAGGCTTTCTCCCATCTCTTCATTAAGAGCGGCTGTCCTATGGCCGCTAATACTTGCCTATCAAGATCCTTGGTGTCTAAACCTAAGTCTTCTAATTCTTCTCTTCCAGCCTTAATGGCACCGGAACTAATAAAGATAACATCAACTCCCTGTTTTTGAAGTTCTGCCGCTTGTCTGGCATAATCATCAAAAATCTTTTGGTTTAATTTCTTTCCGTCATCATGGCTACATAAATTCTCAGTCCCACATTTAACCACTAGACGCCGAGGTAAAATCCTTTCTCTATAGTTTTTTTTCAAATTTTTGTTCATCAATTCCAAGCCTCACAGATAAGCTTGTATTCACAGAAGTCACATAATTTACTAGGCTTGGGCTCAAAAAGACTTAGTTGAATTTCTTTAGCTTTTTCTTCTATTGCCTTTTTCGCCTCTTCTAGCTGTTCTTTGGTTCTTTGGGTTGATTTTTTCTGGCCTGAATCAAGAAAGTAAAAAGTTAAAATTAAATCTTCTGGTTTTTTGTCATAAATACCCTTATCACTGGCCGCCAAAGCATAGACCGTCATCTGTAAAGAGCTATCCAGTTCTTTTTGCTCCCAGGTTTTGCCGGTTTTGTAATCAATGATTTCCAATTTGCCGTTTTTAAGCTCGTCAACCCTGTCTATTTTGCCGCCGACTTTTAGATTAGGGCTGACTTTGATAATAAAAGGCTGCTCTAAATCTTTAGGGACCAGTTTATGGTCAAATTTTTGATAAAAGGCCTTTAACATTCTTTTGGCTTGAAGTTTCATTTTCTCTTCGTGAGCCTTGCTGGCATAACCTAAAGAAGACCAATTGTTGTTTAGGATTTCCCAAAGATCTTTTTCTTTTAATTTCTTACCTTGTTTAATTCCCTGGTAAAAATCCTTCAGGGTGCGATGGAGAGTATCACCAAAAGTCTGGGCCGCGGAAGGAGGCACGGGGATTCTTTGAAGGTAGCGGTAGCGATACTGCAAGGGACAATTTTTAAAGGTTTCAATCTGTGAATAGGAAAGATAATTAATTGGAGGATTTTGCCTAACCATCTCTTTCTCTTCTTCTATTGGTTTAAAATCAAAAATCGAAAGCTGGTTTTCCTCTTTGGGCAAAATTCCAACTTTATCAATTTTTTCTTTACCTAAAGTTTCAAAAACAAAAGGGGAAATTTTCTTTTCTCTTTTGCCTTCGCCGTAATAATCAGCCGCGGTCAGAAAAAGCCGGTCTCTGGCCCTGGTTAAGCCAACGTAGAAAAGTCTTCTTTCTTCCTGCTCATGATAATCTCCGCTGGGTAAAATCTCTTTAATCAAAGCTTCAGGGATGGGAATTTGTTCTCTTCTTTCACGGGTAGGAAAACGAGCGGTAACAAGATTAACTAAAAAAACAATCGGAAACTCCAAGCCCTTGGCTGAATGAACAGTTAAAAGATTCACCCTGTTTTCTTCAAACCAGTCAAAATTATTAGCCAAAGGGGATTCACCCAAACTCATCGAAAGATTTAGCCAATCAACCACCGCCTGGACCGAAGCGTCTTCATGATCAATCTCATAAGTACGCAACCGATCGAAAAGCTTGGCGATGTTTTGGGCGGCTTTTTCTTCGGCTAGACTTTTGTTTTCGCTTAGTTTCTTTAACAAACCAGTGTCCTGCAAAAAATAATAAAGAATTTGGCCAGCGGTTTCCTTGGCTAAAAGTTTTAAGTGACGATGAACCATTTCCACAAAGCTACTGATTTTTTCCTTGGTTTGGCTTGAAACAAAAACTTTATTAACGGCTTCACAAGCTTCGAACAAGGAAAGATTCAGGCGGCGCCCAAAGTTGTTGATCGCCGCCAAATCACGAACGTTGATGTCAAAAAATTCCATTGACAGAAGACGATACAAGGCGACATTATCCTCAAAGTTATATAAAAGCTTTAGATAAGCAATTAAATCCTTAACCTCAGCTTGACGGAAAAGCTGTCCGGGGCCTAAAAATTGATAGGGAATTCCAGCTCGAGCCAAGGCTCTGACGAAGGATTCGGCATGATTGTTGGCTCTAACTAAAATGGCGATGTCTTTGTATTCCAAATTCTTAATTTTTGATTTTAGGTCTTTGATTTTATTGGCGACGGCTTCGGCTTCGTTTTCAACCCGATCAGCATAGATTAATTCAATCGGAACTTCTTCCACTTTTCGAACTGCCTTAAGATCTTTACTAATCCCTAGCTTAATCTCAAGGGTGTCAGGGTCGTTGTGTCTTATTAGTTTATAAGCACGATCTAAAATTGCTTGGGTAGAACGATAATTTTGGATTAAAACTACCTGTTTGGCTTTTCGATATTCCTTCATAAACTGCAAAATATTAGAAACAGCTGCTCCTCTAAATTTATAAATTGACTGGGAATCATCTCCCACAACAGTCAAATTAGGGTTTTTCTGTGGTGGAGCCAAAACCTTAAGAAGAGCATACTGAGCGTAATTAGTGTCCTGGAATTCATCAACCAAAAGATATTTAAATTGCTGTTGATATTGACTCAAAATATTTTTGCGGGTGCGGAAAAGCTTGAGAGTACTGGTAATCAAATCGCCGAAATCCATCAAGCTTTCCTTGGTCTTTAATTCCTCGTAAACTCGATAGGCTTTGGCTAATTCTAAAGTTTTCTCCTTTTCTTCAGGATTTAATTTCTTGTCTGTTTTTATCTTTTGTGTATATTTTAAATAGGCCTCGCTATCAATATCTTCATCTTTTAAACGGCTGAAGTGTTGCAGCATGCCGTTGATAAATTTAGTCGGATTGCCTAGAGGACGAAAGTAATGTAAATCAAATTTGAAAAGGTTTTTAATTAAAAATTGGATAGTTTCGGCTTCGGTCATCAACTTGTAGGTAGGATTCAAGCCAATATGAATCGCCTCTTGGCGTAAAATCCGGTCGCAAAAGGAATGAAAGGTTGAAATCCACATGTCGGTGTAACCGTAAGGCATGGCGATATCAACTCTTTCTTCCATCTCTCTGGCGGCTTTATCGGTGAAAGTTAAAGCTAAAATCTGTGCTGGTTTAGCTTTACCAGAAGAAACTAAATACTTAATCCTTTCGGTAACAACCGTTGTCTTACCGGTTCCGGCTCCAGCAATAATTAAAAGCGGGCCTTCCCCAAAACGGACGGCCTCCAATTGCTCTTTATTTAATTTTTTTTCTGAGGTTTCAATCATTATCAAGCTTAATTTTCTTAGGGAGTTTGCCTTGATGTTCACTTTGCCCTAAATTCTGGGTAGTATTAATTTTTTGACCAAGCTGGGTAAAACCGCTATTCACATTATTCATTTGGTTATAGGCATTTTGCACATGCTTGCCTAAAACCGAAAGATTCTCTTCAACTTTCAAGTAATCCTTTTGGATAGCCTTGATGGCCGCTAAAATATACTGTGCTCTCTGTTCAATCTTTTGACCCTCAAAACTCATTAAAATGGCTCTTAAATAAGCGTAAAAAGTTGTCGGTGAAACCGGCAGCACTCTTTTTTTACCACCATAATCAAAAAGCTCGGTATTGTTAACGACCTCGTAATAGACAGTCTCCGAAGGTAAATACATTAAGGCATAATCAATCGTTCCTTCTTCGGTAAGAATATATTTATTGGCAATATCATCAATATGCTTTTTGACGTCTTTGACAAATTGCTTTTCCGCTTCCTTTTTTTCGCTCTCATTTTTAGCTCCCATCAGGCGGCGGCAATTCTCCATCGGAAATTTAGAGTCAACTGGGATAATACCGGCCGAAGTTTTAATGGCGGCATCAACCTTCGCTCCTGATTTAAAAGTATGCTGTAGAAAAAAAGAGTTCTTCGGCAACATTTGGGCTAGTAATTCCTTTAAAACCTGTTCGCCGATGTTGCCTCTTAATTTTGGCGAGCGGAGAAATTCCTGAATATCTTTCATCCCCCGGCCAATTTCCGACATCTCACCAATATTTTTTTGCACCTGGCCAATCACCCGAGCGGCATTATCCAAACGTTCATTAATAGCCCGAGACATCACCTGACTTGATTGTTGTTGACTTTTTAACCAATCTTTAAGAGTTTCATCTGGTTTGGTCGCTTCTTTAATTTCGGCCAATTTCCTTAAGATAAGAAAAACGGCAATAAACAGAACAACAATAATTAAAGCAAGGAGAAGATAGAATTCAGGCATCATTCTTTTTATTTTATCACCAATTAGGCTACAATTGAACTATGAATAAGCTTCAGTCAGTCAAAATTAAAAGAAGAAAAAACTTTTTGCCGGCTTTAATTTTAACTCTTATCTTCTGGGGCGGATTAGGCTGGTTGATTTACAGTTTTCCTCCTGAAAGTTTTTGGCTCATTATTTCTTTTTATCTTTTGTTTTTTGGCGCTGTTTTTTTCACCATCGCCTTATCCTTTGGCAATTCTAAAATCGGCTTTACTACCGCTTTATGGGCTTTTCTCTTTCTCCTTATGCGTTATTTTAAAATTGGCAACATTTTAAACCTTTCTCTATTGACGCTTATTTTCCTTCTAATAGGCTTTTACCTTTACCGAAATAAAAATTAAATTCCTATTTGACAATCTCCAAAAGGGATGGTTTAATTAAGTCAACTTTTTCTCCTGCTCAATTTAAATAATTAAATTGTATGCAAGTTTCCAAGAAAAAAATTAACCCAGCTGTTAAAAACCAAATTTATAGTCTTTTGCATAAAGTTGTGGCTGATATTAAAAACCCTTATGAAGCTAAAGAATTTTTGGGTAGTTTTTTGGGAGAAAGCGAACAAGGAATTATCAGCCGACGTCTAGGCATCGCCTATCTTTTAAGCAAGGGTAAGACTTACAGTTTTATTAAGGAGAATTTAGCTGTTTCCAGCACCACGGTGGCCACTATTGCTAAACAGCTTAACAAAGGTAAGGGATTCAAAGTTGCTCTAGAAAAAATTCAGGCTGACGAATGGGCGGAAAAATGGGCTAAAAAGATTAATCAAATGTTTAAAAGACGTAAGTAAACTCGTAAAACGAGCAACTTACGTCCACCTCCCTTCAAAAAGGAGGTTTTTTAGTTTAAAATCAAACTATGAACAAAAAATTTTATATTACTACCGCTATTGATTATATTGACGACGTTATGCACATCGGCCATGCTTATCAAAAAATTGTGGCTGATGTTTTGGCTCGCTACCATCGCCTTATGGGAGAAAAAGTTTTTTTCTTGACAGGTGTTGATGAGCACGGTGGTAAAGCGGAAGAAGCAGCCAAGAAAGCAAGAGTCGAATTTAAAGAATGGGCAGACAAAATTAGCCAAGCCAATAAAAAGCAACTCCAATCACTTAACATCTCTTTCGATCGCTTTATTAGAACCACTGATCAAAATCATGAAAAAACTGTGGTTGACTTTTGGCGCCGAGTAGAAAAAAAGGGTGATATCTATTTAGGAAAATATGTTGGTATTTACTGTCAGGGTTGTGAGGGATTCATAACTAAAAAAGATTTAGTTAAAGGGAAATGTCCTTATCATCCCACTAAGACTCCAAGGAGGCTAACTGAGAAAAACTACTTTTTCCGTTGGTCAAAATATGAAGATTTTTTAAAAAATCTTTTAAAAAATCATCCTGAATTTGTTCTGCCGGAATCAAGAAGAAATGAGATGCTCGCCTTTTTGAATCAAGGACTTGAAGATGTCCCCATTTCCCGCCCCTCAGTCAAGTGGGGAATTCCCGTCCCGGACGATCCGGATCATACAATCTATGTCTGGTTTGATGCCTTAATAAACTATATAAGCGGTGCCCCAAAAGACTTTTGGCCAGCTGATTTGCATCTTTTAGGCAAAGACAATCTTCGCTGGCATACTCTCCTTTGGCCAGCGATGTTAAAATCAGCCGGATTGGAGTTACCTAAAACCGTTTATGCCCATGATTTTTTCACCCTAAATGGCCAAAAAATCAGCAAATCTTTGGGCAATATAATCCGACCGACAGAATTAGTTAAGAAATTTGGTACTGACGGGGTAAGATATTACTTTATCAAATACGGCCCAATCGCCAGAGATGTTGATTTGACTCTTGAGAAGCTTAAAGAAGTCTACAACGCCGATTTAGCCAATGGTTTGGGTAATTTAGTCGCTAGAGTAGCGAAACTTTGCGAAATCTATAAAGTTCACATTGGTAAAAGCGGTAGTTATAAATTCTATCCTGAAATTAGTGAAATCCTTGGAAAATTCCGGTTCGAAGAATGTTTAAAGAATATTTGGGAAAAGATTAGTAATTTAGATAAATATCTCGACCAAAACAAACCCTGGGAAAAATCTGGAATCAATCAAACAATTAACTGGGTTAATCTTATTGAGGGAATTAGGGAAATTGCTTTTAATCTTCAACCTTTCCTGCCTAAGACAGCGGAAAAAATTAAGAAACAATTCCAGGGACCGAAAATTAAATCTGAAAAACCGCTTTTTCCACGTTTGAAATGAAAATTGAAAGCCTAAAACGTAATGGATTGCTGTTTTATTTTATTAATCGAGAAGAATTCGAGAGATTGTGGAAAAATATCTTCGAAAAAGAAGAATATAAAATAGGTTTAAACAATCCCAAGCCTCTTATTCTTGATGTTGGTGCTCATATTGGTCTTTCGACAATTTATTTCAAAACTAAGTATCCAAAGGCCAAAATTCTCTCCTTTGAACCCAATCCAAACACAGCTAAACTCTGGCGATTAAATATTAAAGCTAATCATTTAAAAAATGTCAAAATTATTGAGGCAGCAGTCTGGGATAAAGAAGGTAAAAAGTCGCTTTACATTGATTCAACCAGCAAAATTCCCTGGACATGGGGAGATTCTTTAATTGAAAATATTTGGGACAGCAAAATTCCACCACAATCTATTTTGGTTAAAACTTTAACTCTTTCTAGTTTTTTAACTAAACCTATTGATCTTTTAAAACTTGATGTCGAAGGTGCTGAATACACAATTATTAAAGAATCTGCTAAAAAATTAAACCTGGTTAAAAACATCATTTTGGAATACCATAAAACGCCAAAAACTAATCCCGAAAACCAGCTTGAAGCAATCCTTAAAATTCTTGAAAAAGCAAATTTTAGATTCACTTTTTTAGAAAAAAATAATGTTACTCTAACTAAAGGAACCCATGAATCCTAATTTAATTGACACCCATGCTCATCTGAATTTTCCTGATTATAAAAATGACCTTGAAAAGGTTATTAACCGCTCTTTGGGAAAAGGGGTTAGGAAAATTATTTGCGTCAGTAGTAATCTCGCTGATTCAACTAAGGCTATTAACATCTCTAAAAAGTATCCAAATATTGTTTACGCTACCGTTGGCATTCATCCGCATCAAACTGATTTTCAAGAAAAAATGTCAATCAAAGAGCAAATTAAAAAATTAAAAGAATTGGTTAAGGAAAAAGAGATTGTCGCCATCGGCGAATGCGGTTTGGATTTTTCACCGGCCCCACCAATGGAAAAAGACCGGCCGGAAAAGGAACAAATCTTTCTTTTTAAAAAACAAACTGAAATTGCTTTGGATTTAAGTTTGCCAATTTTAGTCCATTCGCGTAAGACTTTTCCTCAAGTCATTACCATTTTAAAGGAATACTACCAAAGCTCTAAAAAACAATTAAAAGGAATTCTCCATTGTTTCTCTGCTGGCAGAAAGGCTATTAAAGAAGTTGAAGAGATTGGTTTTTATTTTGGCGTGGATGGCAATCTGACCTATGACATTGGCTTACAAAATGTCGTCAAAGAAATTCCCTTAGAAAAGATCCTTTTAGAAACTGATTGTCCTTTCCTTTCCCCTGAGCCTTATCGCGGCTTGAGAAATGAACCTAAAAATGTTAGAATAATAGCTGAATTTTTAGCCAAAATAAAAGAAACCACCTTTGAAAAAGTAGCCCGGATAACAACCCAAAACGCCAAAAATCTACTCAAAATCTAAATTTTTTGTGATAAACTAAACAAGAAGAATGAAAAAATTCATTACCGACCATGAACGCCTAACCCAAAGAAGCTTGGAAGTGTTGCCCGGCACTCTAACCTGGATTTTGATTCTTTTTCCTCTTTGGGGCGCTTTTTTTATTCCTAAGATTGTCGCCTATTTCACCATTGCCTTTTTGGTCTACTGGCTTTATCGCTCCTGTCAAAGCGCTATTCTAGGCATTAGAGGTTATCTTAAAATCAGATATTCCGAAAAGACTAATTGGAGAAAAAAATATCTCCAGGATAGAAACAAAGATTCTCTTCCCTGGAACCAAATTAAACATGTTGTTCTCATTCCGAACTGTAATGAATCAGTAACCATTCTTTCAAATACTCTTGAAACCTTAGCCAGCCAAAAAGACATCGACCTTAAACAAATGGTTGTTGTTCTGGGGATTGAAGAAAGAGCCATTAATCCTCACGACAAAGCGGCTCAATTATTAGAACAATTTAAAGACAAATTCGGCTATTTGACGGCTATTTTCCATCCTGATGGTATTGTCGGCGAGGTTAAAGGCAAAGCTTCTAATGAAGCTTGGGCGGCTAAAGCCATTAAAAAAATCTTGGTTGACCAGCAAAAAAACGATATTA
>Ga0307420_1000952_pt1 | contig 12968 bp, 13 predicted proteins | sample SalMarWE160240MG_2_FD_202167 | JGI IMG/M metagenome (GOLD analysis project Ga0307420, IMG submission 202167) | Salt marsh sediment microbial communities from the Plum Island Ecosystem LTER, Massachusetts, United States - WE1602-40 | ecosystem: Environmental > Aquatic > Marine > Intertidal zone >... | reverse complement strand
TTATTTTCACCGGAAGTAAAAGTGACAAAAAAACAATAAAAACTATTCTATCAAGGATGAAAACAAATGCTCTCGACTTAACTGGGAAGAGTAGCTTAAAAGAATTGGCATACCTTTATAAAAAATGCGCCGTCGTAATATCTACTGATACTGGCCCAATGCATGTAGCAGCAGCTATGAAATCTCCCTTAGTGATAGCCATTTTTGGCCCCACCTCTCCTTTTAAAACTGGGCCATATGGATCAAAACACAAAGTTATTAGGGCTGGTCTTGAGTGTAGTCCATGTTTTAATAAGAAATGTGATGATATGTCATGCATGAAGGAGATTACAGTGGATATGGTCTTTGAGGCCATCAAAGAAGTTATAAGTGCCTAAAGTGAGCTAAAGTGCCTAAAGTTAAAAAGATATGATGAATAATAAAGAATTCTCTAAAGAACTTGAAAAAAGAACAAAGAACTCTAGCTCACTTTAAACTTTAGGCACTTTAGCTCACTTAAATAAGGAGGGTATAGATATGGCTATAAACAAAGAACTACTGGATATTTTAGTGTGCCCACAGTGCAAAGGAGAGATTTACTTGAATGCAGCTGAAGATGGGCTTATATGTGATACGTGTAAGCTCTTATATGAAATCAAGGATGATATACCAATTATGCTTATAGATGAGGCAAAGAAAATAAAAGAGGATTAATTGGATATCTCTATCATTGTTGTTAGTTTTAATACAAAAGACCTCTTGCTTGACTGTTTGGCTTCCGTATTTGAAACAGTCAAGGGGATATCTTTTGAGGTTTGGGTTGTGGATAATAATTCTACTGATGGAACAGTAGAAGCGACGAGGGAAAAATATCCAACTATTAAAATAATTAAAAATACGGAAAATTTAGGTTTTGCTGCTGCAAATAATCAGGCATTCAGGCAGATGAGTGGCGATTATGCCCTATTGCTCAACACTGATACTGTATTGACCAATGAAGCCGTAAAAGAGCTTTTTGATTTTATGGAAGCTAATCCTGAGGCAGGCATGGCATGCGGGCAGCTGTTAAATCTTGATGGCTCAAGTCAAAATTCTATTGCTAATTTTCCTACGGCGTTAACTCTTCTTTTGAATGAGACTCTTCTAAGAATCCTATTGCCTAAAAAATTTCCAAGCAAAAGAAGAAAATACGTATCTCCTTTAAAAATAGACTCATGCATTGGCGCTTGTTTAACGGCCCGAAAAAAGGCTATAGACGATATAGGGCTCTTTGATGAGAGGTATTTCTTTTTTTTTGAAGAGACTGATTGGGCTTACAGGATGAAGCGTGGCGGATGGACTATTTATCTTGTACCCACGGCAAAAATATTCCACGCCCAGGGAAAGACGGTAGGAAGCAATGTAGATGCAAGAATTATGTTTTATAGATCAAGGTACCTCTTTTTTAAAAAGTGGCATCCGCACTCCTATATATTATTCCATTCAGTTATATTTTTAAGGTTGATAGCCAACATCATTCTCTCTCTCACGGGCTTACTGCTTACTGGTGGCTTTAAAAATTCGATAAGGAAAAAATGTATTGTGTACGCTCAGTTACTTATCTGGCATCTGCATGGATGCCCCTGAAAACAGGCAGAAGCAGACAAAGATGATATATAAAGGTGAAAAACTCTCCGTCGATAGTATTACCCGGATACTACTGATACAATTAGGAGATATTGGAGACGTGGTTCTCACAACCCCCACCATGAGGGCACTGAGACAGAATTTTGTATCCAATACAATCTTTGTGCTGGTACACGAACATGCCAGGGGAATAGTGGAGAACTGTCCATGGGTGGATGGAACCATGTCGGTGGAAAAGGACAAGAGAAGATTGAAAGAAAAAATTGACTATCACAGAAACTTCCTGACATCACTCCGTGGGGGAAGATTTGAACTGACCATTGATCTAAGAGGTGGAACGCGAGGCGCTATCCTCTCTTTTTTGAGTGGCGCGACCATAAGGATGGGAAGATACTCTGAAAACGGAACATTATGGAGGAATAGGCTGTTTACGCATCTAGTCCGGCCCAAAAATGAATTAGATCAATACTCTTCATTGCACAGTCTAAATATTTTAGCACCTCTCGATCTAAACATCAAGGACACATCTCCGGCGCTCGAGGTTCCACCGGAGAAAGAGGATAGGGCACTAGAGATACTAGAAAAAGCAAAAGTTCCCCCTGACAAACCGATAATTGCCTTGCACCCTTTCTCCAGGTGGGACTACAAGGAATGGCCAATTCAAAACTACATCCGACTCATTGACCATATAACCTCTCGATATCCAGTCTCCTTCGTGGTAACCGGGGCCCCTGAAGAAAGGTACAGAGCAGCGGAGATAATGAGTGGTAGCACCGTAAATGTATACAACTTGGCAGGGAAGACCACCATCAGTGAATTGCCTGGCGTTCTTAAGAAGTGCAGTCTACTGATAGGAATAGATAGTGCGGCCGCACATATTGCCGCTTCAGTTGGCACACCCACCACGATTATTTTTGGCCCATCTTCACCAACAAACTGGGCACCACGGGGAAAACAGCACCACGTAGTCTCTATGAATTTGCCGTGCGTGCCATGCAGGCGAAAGGGATGTGATAATAGTGGTGTGAGCCAATGCCTCCAAGAATTGGACGCTCAAGAAGTCATCGCGCCAGTTGAGAAGCAAATTAGAGGTATGATCTGAACGGTTTCAGAATCAAACCGAGTTATTCTAGTTTCCCCGTTTTGCTAAAACAGCGATGCTATGCCCGGAGAAAATTTTTGAGATGATCCTGGCAAATACATTGATCACTGGAATACGCTTCAATGCTTCTTTTACCGTTTCAGAATGGTAGTTTTTGGTCTTCACCACATGAAAGTCACATATCCGGAGTAGCTGCTTCACTGTTTGGGGAGTAAAGTGATACAAGTGGTATGGTAAGTCCCATCCAATCCATTCTTTCCAGTTCTTGCGGGCATCTGTTCCTTCATAGTTAGGGACGTCTACTACAAGGACACCATCATTTCTTAACCAATCCCTGGCCTTTAAGATTGCCTTTCGGGGGTTGGAAGTGTGTTCAAGAAAATGCCACATGGTGATGATATCAAAACTCTTGTGCGGCAGTTCTATCTCATCTATCAGCCCAAAAGTTATAGAAAGGCCAAGTTTTTCATTGGCATGTTGCGATGCCCAGCCTGAGATATCAAGCCCCTGTACATCATATCCATAGTTACGGCATGCCGCTAGAAAATACCCATAGCCACAACCGACATCTAAGACTTTCCCTTTTCCTTTTATTCCCTTGAAAAACCGTATTCGATGTGTTTCAAGACCAAGCCTTTTCTTGAATTCAGGTGAGTCAAGTTTTCCTCCCCCTATAAAGTGTTCCTCGCAATATTCCTTGCTATACAGTTTTGCTATTTCTTCTTTTGAAGGCCTCGGATCTAAAAATCCCAGCCCGCAAGAAGAACACTTGTAGACATGCCATGAGTCCATTTTTATCAGGGCTTCCCTATCTCTGGCACCACAGATGATGCAAAATTCCGGGGCTTTTTCCATTTTTGTACTGTTTTAATAAGGAATGGTGTTTTAACTATTAAAAAATTACTATAATAAAGGTATAGAAGAAGATCAATCAGAATTGATATCGACTCAAATCATCAGTGTTGACATACAAAAACACTTTCTCTATATTCCATAAACATAATCTTAAACCTTATCAGTCTATGAGTCTTACGTAAGAGGGAAAAATATGTTGAAGGTCTTGATTGGCATACCTGTGTTGGACAATATTGAGATGACACGGGTATGTTTACAAAGTCTTTACCAAAATACAGATACCAACAGATTAGATCTCGATATCTCTGTGGTGATCATTGACAATGGATCGAGTGACGACATTGCTGGTCTTATAAAAAGAGAGCTTGGGAGTACTCAATTTCCAACCTATTATTTTAGAAACCCTCAAAATTTGGGGGTTGCCATAGCATGGAATCAAATACTGCGGTTTTTTCCAGATACCATTCATGAAGAACCTTTTCCCTACAACTACTATGTTATCTCAAATAATGATATCCTTTTCGGACCTGACTGGCTGCAGCCCTTGGTCGAAGTTATGGAGAGCGATGATAGCGTTGGTTGGGTCTCTGCTTTGGAAAACGGCTCTCCAGTCATGCAAGAATTACTTGATGCACATTCAAGGACTAAGAGGTACTATATAAATCCCAGCAAACCTTACTCTTCAGAAACTATTATCGAAAGCGTGAAAAAAGTATACGACCAATGGGGTGGGCATGAATCCTTCTGCCGACTTGTCAAAAGCCATAGTTTACCCCTTTTTATCAAGGGGGGACAATCTGCGGTGTGTTTTATGATAAGACCCGCTATGATCGAGCAGATTGGATTTTTTGATGAGGATTATTCTCCAATTGGAATTTCAGAAGACCTGGAGTATTTTCTAAGGATAGAACGGATAATTAACCCACCGTGGTTAACAGAAGAGATCTATCCAGAAGAAAGTAAGTGGAAATATGGTTTTTGCGGTAAGAGCATTATACACCATAACTGGTGTATGACACGGCAGGGTCTTCATTTTGATGGGCGGAAATGGGACAAGGAAAAAGAAAAGAATTGGAGAGCCAAGTTTGGTAAATCGCGAAAGTATTATACTAAACATTTCCTGTCCATGTTTTTCATGCCAATAATTACATCATTTCTGATAAATTTCGTACTTTTTACTCTCCCAGTTCATTAAATACTCGTATCATCTCGTGATGATTCTTTTTTACAGAGTATTTTTTGCCTGTCATGGAAGCCTCTATTGACATATTTTTTAATCTTTCTGGTACCATGAGGGCTTTCATCGCTTCTACAAGCTCCGCTGAATGAGGTGGATGTGATATGATATATCCGTCTTTTTCGTTTGTTATAATTCCTGCTGCTCCATTATAGATTGTAGTGACCGCCGGTAAACCGCATGCCATTGCCTCTATCACGACCAGGGAACATGCATCATAGAATGTAGGGAGTACCAACACATCGCAGTTTGCATAGTAGTCTTCCGGGGTCTTGGTAGGACCTGTGAATATTACTGTATCTTCAAGGCTTAACCTTTTCACTCGTTTTAAAAGCAAAGGGTAGGGTGGCTCTCCTACTACCACGACCTTGAAGTTAGTAAAATTCAATTTCTTTAATTTTGCCGCAGCCTCAATTAAGGGCACCATCCCCTTTTTTTTAAGATCATACGATATGAAAAGAAAGGCTATATCATTATCGGTTATCCTTAGGTGTTGTCGTATCGAACCTCTCAGGCGTTCTTTTAGGCCTCTATTATACTTTGTGGTGTCTATGCCGTTGTATATAACCTTTATTTCCCTCTCATTTATGTGGTAAAATGATGTAAAATCTTTTTTTATCATCAGCGAGATTGCTATAATTTTTGGTTTTGGATCAAGCCTGAATGGTGCGGACTCTATCCAATTTCTAACCTTATCTTTTAATGAAAACCCGATAAGTAGACGCTTTATCGAGCGGAAAAATATATTCTTTTCCGTATAAAGCTTTCTGGCTGTTGAGAACCGATGGACGCCACCGTGGCTTTGATATACATTCATATATATAGTATTTCCGAAACCAAGAATTACATTAAAGGCTTGACTCTTTGCCATCTTTTTATGCTTCAAGGCGAACAAAATCATCTTGGTCCAAGATGGTAATAATTTTGGAATCTTTATCCTGTGGAAAATGGCGGCACGTGGCTCACCATCCCAATTTTTTCCGAAAAGATGTGTCTCCCAGCCATTTTCAGTAAGTGTTGAAGCAAGCGAGACAGCATACGACTCTGCTCCGCCTTTGTGCTTACTAAAATTTTCTATTGCCAATGCTATTTTTTTCACTTCTATAATCCTATCTTACGTAAATTACCTCGATGTGATTTCTTGCTGAGAATGAATGTTATGAAGCTGTTAGGTAGTAGGTAATAATTAAAAGGTCACAAAGATTTTTTCTTTTCAAAAGAAGCCTCTAGTTCCCGAAGCTTAACATATCTGACAAACATAGCATAGGCAGATGTAACGGCAATGATGAATCCAGCTAAGCCATCTAAAAAGCCTCGTTTAAGTAAATAAACTTCCAAAAACTTAAAGGTCGGCCGAAGTAAGAGTAATACAATATGATAATGTTTTCCTCTCTCATACATGTCTTCTGCAATGAGGCTGGAAAAATTGTTCACTGTTTGAAGTTGTCCAGAGATAATACCTTTATACGGATAGTGTAAAAGGTCTTCTTTTAGATCTCCTATGCTTCCCTGTATATCAACCCTCTCATGTACCCGTCCTCCTGTCCAGTGACCTCGTTCACGTCTAAAAAGACGAAGTTGTTTGTCAGGATAATAGCCACTATGGTTTATCCATCTTCCCTGATAAAAAGAGCGACGAGGAATACGGTACCCATCTTTGGCATTATCTTTTTTAATTTCGCCCAAAATCTCGTCGCGCAGGGTTGCTGTGATCTCTTCATCTGCATCCATACTCAATATCCAACTCCCATGAGCCTTTGAAATAGCAAAGTTTTTTTGATCAACATATCCGGGCCATGCTTTCTGATATACTTTATCTGTATATTTTCTGGCAATTTCAACTGTTTTATCCTGGCTCATTGCATCAACAACTATTATCTCGTCTGTCCATGTTGCGCTCTCAAGGCATCGCCTGATATTTGGTTCTTCATTTCGGCATATGACACACACAGAAAGAGTCATGGCTACTTTATTATTGCACTAGTTAAACATTGCAGATTATAAATACACTAGTACCGATTGTTAAAAGATTAATTCTTTACGAGCAGATGAAAAGTATCATTGGATTAGCCAGATTTAATTTTATCGAGTGTAAATTTGGCGCGATTATAAGGTAGAGAGGTATGTGGGTCAACAAAAAAACAAAAGGAGCGTTGCGAACTGTTTTACATTTTTACTAACTATTGAGCCAAAAAATGGTAATCGACCAATCCAAAGTTATAGTAAATTCAAAATAATCCTGACGTAATCCTCATCAAGGTGATTGTCTTTAAAAGGTAAAAATGATTCAGTCTCGAATGTCCTTTTGAATTAAATAACTATCATGCATCGAAAAACAACACTCCTATCCCAGCACACTGCTGCTTATAATCTTCAACTATTTCCATATGTCTATAATATGGTCTTATTTCAGACCAAAATGTATCAACACCACATTCATCAAGTATATCATGAAATGCAATGAGACCAGGTTTTTTTACAAAATTAGAGTATAATGTGAAATCTTTTTTCACCCCTTCATACGAATGGTCAGCATCAATAAATAAAAAATCAATTTTGCTGCCATTTAGTATTTTCTGGACATTCATTTGGCACTCTGTCGAATGAGAATCTTTCCGCAAGAAATGAATTCGTTGTATTTCAAAGAAAGATGAGCAAAAGAAACGATTGAGAGATTTTCTATATGATCTTGGTAAATCTATGCTTATTATTAATCCGTCTGGTTGGATGATTTTAGACCAAAGATATAAAGTCCCCCCTCTATCAGTACCTACTTCACATATAATTTTTGGATTCAAATTTTTTACTAGATTGAAAAGCTCACTAATTTCAGATTCGATTTGGACTGGTTTAATCGTATTATAAAGGCCTATTCCAGTAAAATTATTCACTACTTCAACAGGATTTTTATGCATTATTTCTAACTCTAAAAGCCGTTTCTTAGAAATTCTTCTTAATAGTGATCCCGCTCCTAAAAATTCATAATATATTTCGCCAATTATCTCTTGGTAACATTTATAAAACTTTGGAAATTTTCTTCTCAGCAATTTACTCATTTTTATCTATTAGGATAATGGTATTTTTTAGAACATCTGCAGTGATTAATTATTTAGTGAAAGTGAATTAAATATCCATCATAGCGGATAAGGGAGAATTAACTAGATTGAGTATATGGGAGAGTTAATAGGCAGTCAATTAAAATTAGAGATGATCTTCTAATACTTTTTGGTGTCATTTTTTAACATCCTTTTCACTTTATCCAAAAACAAGAATATGTTATATTTTAAAACCTTTAAGAATTGTTCATACAAAAAATTAATTTAGAGAGAATGCATTTAACATCAACTCATGTTATTAGAATATTTAACAATTTGCTGTGATTAAGGAATAATGGAAAACTAATATGACAAATATTGATAAGAGTTATTTGAATAAGGGAATCAATAATTTCAGAAAATCAATTATCCTTGTTATCGGCGATATCATGTTAGATAGATTTATATGGGGAAATGTCTCAAGAATTTCCCCAGAAGCACCTGTACCTGTAGTTGAGGTTGAACATGAAACCGTCATGTTAGGTGGTGCTAGCAATGTTGTTAATAATCTCGTCTCTCTAGGTGGAAATGTGATGATGTGTGGAGTTGTGGGAAATGACCCTACAGGGAAAGAGATAATTTCAAGATTAGATGAATTAAATGTTGATACTGGTGGTATTGCTATAGAAGGTGATAGACCTACGAGTGTTAAAACAAGGATAATAGCCCATGACCAACAGGTTGTCAGGTACGATCGAGAAAAAAAAATATCCTTAAAGCCAAAGACTACCAAAGGCATTCTAGATTTTATTAATGAAAAAAAGGGAAATCTCTCTGCCCTTATAGTTTCTGATTATGGTAAGGGTGTTATCTCCCGCCAGCTTATGGATGGTCTAAAAAGCATAACCTCGGATTGTGATTTTCCGGTAACAGTAGATCCAAACGTTAAGAATTTCCCGCTATATAAAGATGTAACTGTAATCACACCCAATCATAATCAGGCAGGAAAAATAGCAGGCAGAGAAATTATTAATGAAGAAGACCTCAAGAAGGTTGGGAAAAAGTTATTACATAATAAGAAATGTAAAGCCGTGTTGATAACCAGGGGTAAGGATGGTATGACCCTTATTGAACAAGAGGGTAGGGTAACACATATAAAATCCATAGCAAGAAAAGTCTATGACGTGACTGGTGCCGGAGACACAGTTATTGCTACGCTTACGCTTGGAATAGCTGGAGGTCTTGATCTAAAATCTGCAGCCTATCTATCTAATCTTGCAGGAGGTATAGTGGTTGGCGAGATAGGAACATCAACCGTAAAGATCGATAACCTTAAAGAGTTGATTAACTCTCGTCTTTAACATTCATTGACCGTTGTTTGTTGTCTTTTTGAATAGACAACAAACTGCCGTCAAATAACCACTGACATTACCAATGAGTACTCCTCAGAAAGAAAAAAAGGTAAAAATAATAAGTAGTCTTTTTTCTCAAGAAGAGGATTTAATAGAGAATGTTATTACACAGATGGAAACGTTTTTTGGTCAAACTGATTGGATAAGTAAAAAATTTATTTTTAACAGAACACGATATTATGAAAAAGAGATGGGATGGCCTCTTTATAGACGATTTATATCTTTTTCCAGGCTTATCAGTTCAGATTCTATTGTTGATATAAAGTTGACAACCAATAAAATTGAAAATGAGCATCGTTTGAATAAAAAAAGGCGAATTAACATTGATCCAGGCTATATATCTTTAGAAAGGTTGGTTCTTGCTACCGGTAAAAATTATATCCATAGAATTTATTTAACAAAGGGGATATATGCAGACCTTACACTTGTCTTTCATGCTGGCACCTTTAATCCTTTAGTATGGACATATCCTGATTATAAAGATGAAGCGACCATTGGTTGTTTTAATATGATAAGGAATACTTATTTACAACACTTAAGAGAACAGGAGCAAAAGACAGATAACTATGCTTAAAAGTATGACTGCATATGGCAGTGCTGAGTCCTTAAAAGATTGCCTTGAATTTGTTGTAGAAATTAGGTCGGGAAACTATCGGTACAGAGAAATTGTTCTAAGGCTTCCTCAGAGCTTGCAACCATTTGAGGAAAAAGTCAGGTCTGTAGTGTCTTCTACTGTTAAGAGAGGTAGAATTGAAGTTTCCGTTCAGATTAAAGATAATGGCAATAAAGGTTTGGAGCTTGAATTAAACAGGCCATTGGTAAAGGCTTATATTCAGGTTTTCAAAGAGCTTAATGAGGAACTTGAATGTAAGCAACGTATCGATCCATCATTTTTCTCTCAGTTAAAGGATATTATTATTACTAAGCAGAATAGTATTGATTTAGAAAATGTGTGGCCAGATTTAGAGGATGTTATTAATAAAGCCTTGCGCTCAATGGAATCTATGAGAATAAATGAAGGCAGGGCTTTGGAGAAAGATTTTTTAGAACGATTAAACACGATAACAAGATGTATTGATGAGATAAAAAGTAGGACAACGGTAATAGTTGAAAGCTACAGAGATAAATTAAAACAAAGGATTAATAAATTAATTAAACCTATTGAAATAAATGAGGATCGTATTATACAAGAAGTAGCTTTAATAGCAGACAAGTCTGATATTACAGAAGAGCTTATTAGGGTAGAAAGTCACTTAGAGCAGTTTAGAAAGTTTATAAATCAGGATGATGTGATTGGAAGAAGACTAGATTTTTTATTGCAGGAAATAAATAGAGAAGTTAATACGATGGGGTCTAAGGCGGCGGATTCTTTGGTTTCCCAGCTCGCTGTAGAAATTAAGGCTGAATTAGAAAAATTGAGAGAGCAAATTCAAAATGTGGAATAGGCACTTTAGCTCACTCAAATATGGGAGATAAAACATATGGATCCAACTTTACTTAATATTGGCTTTGGAAATTTCATTATATCAAGAAGGGTGATAGCCATTATCTCACCGTCCTCAGCACCGGTTAGACGGCTTCGTGAAGAGGCGAGAGATGATAAAAGGCTTATTGACGCAACTCAAGGCAGAAGAACACGATCAGTAATTATAACAGATAGCAATCATGTGATACTGTCTGCTATTCAATCTGAGACAATAGCACAAAGATTTGCTCCAGACGGTACAATGCGGGGTGAGGATTTGCTATAGGTCTCAATTCAAAAGATTAAGAGTTGACAATAAAGAAATATGAAAGAAAAAGGACAAATCTTTGTAATAACCGCTCCCTCAGGCGCTGGAAAAACTACAATAATAAAAAATATATTAGAAAAAGATGTGGGAGGAATTTGTTATTCCATTTCTCATACTACTCGAAAGCCTAGAAAAGGGGAGTCTCACGGGTTACATTATTACTTTGTTGACAGAGAAAATTTTGAAAAAATGATTGAGGCTCATGAATTTGTTGAATGGGCCATCGTCTATGATCACCTATATGGCACTTCTATTTCAAGTATAACCAATGAATTATCCTCAGGAAAAGATCTTTTGATGGATGTCGATTTTCAAGGGTCTCGAGAGATAAAAAGGCAATTTCCTGATTCTTTATCAATATTCATTCTCCCTCCATCACTAGACATTCTTAAAGAAAGACTACACAAGAGATCACCGAATGACAAAATGAGCATAGACCTGCGGTTAAAAAAGGCAGCAGAAGAAATTCAGAGATGTCGAGATTACGATTTCATTATTATTAATGATGATCTAAAAAAAGCTATAAAAGAAATAGAAGCAATTATTGTTGCGCAGAGGGCCAATAAAAATAGACGTTTTCCTCTCATTAAAAAGATATTCCACTTGTAAATAATGTAACTATTAAGGTTATAAGCTTAACCGTTCACAGCTACTTCCTTTGTACAATTGATATACGCCTGCCCCGATATAATAGGGATGGGCAGCAGTGAACCTTATAGCTTTGAACCTCCTAAGAAACTAAATGTAGAATAAAGCATGTAGATGTCTTTTGGTTCCTCGCTATTTCATGTGGGTAATTGATTGAAAACCTAAAACTGAGCTATTAACATTAACCATTATGAAAGATACAGAACTTTTCCAAATGGCTATAGGCCTAACTCCTCCTTGGATTGTCGTCTCCTATGAATTTGATGCCTCAGAGGATCGACTAGATATTGAGATTGACTTTCCGCCTGGTAGCACTTTTCATTGTCCAGAATGCAATGCAAAAGGCTGTAAAGCACATGATACTGAAAGGAAGAGCTGGCGACATTTAAACTTTTTTCAGTATAAGGCTTACCTTCATGCAAGGGTGCCAAGGGTTCATTGCAGGAGCTGTGGAGTAAAACTCGCAAAGGTTCCTTGGGCACGTCCTGGAAGCGGCTTTACCTTGTTATTTGAAGCCATGGTGTTGGTTTTAGCCAGGCAGATGCCTATTAGAGCCATGAGCCGAATAGTCAAAGAGCATGATACTCGTCTATGGCGAGTTCTGGATCATTATGTCCAGGAGACCCGCAAGAAGGCCGATTTTTCATCTGTTACCGAAGTTGGTGTTGATGAGACCTCCAGCAAACGTGGCCATAATTATGTAACCCTTTTTGTGGATCTTGACGATCCAAAAGTCATCTTTGCCACGGAAGGCAAGGATGCTTCTACCCTGGAACGCTTCAAAGAAGATTTAGAGTCCCATAAAGGGGATGCCAACTCTATTGAAGAAATCTGTTGTGACATGGCACCGGCCTTTATAGCAGGCACTGAGAAAAACTTCCCTCATGCTCAGATAACCTTTGATAAATTCCATGTACTAAAAATCCTTAATGAAGCTGTTGATGAAGTCCGCCGTCAGGAACAGAGATTGGTTCCTGAATTGAAAAAGACACGATACATCTGGTTAAAAAATCCAAGGAACCTCAAACCTTATCAATCCACCATTCTTGAAGAGCTGAACGTCAAAAAGCTCAATCTGAAAACTGTCCGGGCTTATCATATTCGGCTCAACTTTCAGGAGCTCTGGAATCAAACCTCCTGGGATGCGGAGCCCTTTTTGAAAAAATGGTACTTCTGGGCCACTCACAGCCGTCTTGAACCCATCAAAGAAGCTGCCTATACTATAAAACGTCACTGGGATGGTGTTCTAAGATGGTTCAAATCAAAGATCAACAATGGCAT
>Ga0307420_1000951_pt1 | contig 12972 bp, 8 predicted proteins | sample SalMarWE160240MG_2_FD_202167 | JGI IMG/M metagenome (GOLD analysis project Ga0307420, IMG submission 202167) | Salt marsh sediment microbial communities from the Plum Island Ecosystem LTER, Massachusetts, United States - WE1602-40 | ecosystem: Environmental > Aquatic > Marine > Intertidal zone >... | reverse complement strand
CTCGGTTATCAAAGAGCTTATCCAGAACATCGACATCGCCCCGACCATCCTGGATGTTGCCGGCCTCGAAATCCCAGACCGTATGGATGGGAAATCCTTCCTGCCCATCCTGCAGGGCAAAAAGATTTCCTGGCGTGATTCTGCTTTTTACGAATACTACTGGGAGCGTAATTTTCCCCACACTCCGACAACTCACGGGGTGCGCACCGGCCGCTACAAGTACATCCACTATCACGGCATATGGGACATTGACGAACTGTACGATCTAAAAGATGATCCCGAGGAAATGAACAATCTCATAGACCGCCCCGAGCACCAGAAGTTGGTCAAGCAGCTCAACAGCCGCATGTTCGAATGGCTGGAAAAAACCGACGGCATGCTGATTCCGCTGAGGCGTGACAGCGGCGGCCGGGCCGTCGAGCGCAATCCCGACAAAATCAGAAAGTAACTGGGCAAGGTTTTTAACTGTCTGTCGAGGCAAAGGATTTCCATTTTCTCAATGATTGAGTGGCAGCCTCAAACGAAGTTTGGGGATGGCCTGATCTACACTCACCACCCCCAAAGCCTTCGGCTTTGAGGCTGCCACCCTCGTAAAGTTTCAAATAAGAAATGATGGATTCCTATTTACCTTCGACAAGAGGTGCGGTTTGCTCTGAGTTTGTGACGCCCGGCGGCAATTCCATGATCTTAATGTTGCGGAAATGTATTTCCGCGCCTTCGGACTCTAGGCAGATGTAGCCTTTCTTGACCGATGCCTTGCTGATTCCGTTAACGAACTTCCCGTTCACCGACAATTTGACGACGCCATCGACGGCCACAACATCATAAGTATTCCACTGGCCTTTGCCCTTGCAGCGGTTCTCGATGGATTTGCTGCGGGTGCCTCGCGGATTATCCGGGACCGTCTTCAAACCGTTTGCGCCGAAGACTTCGCCGTGTACATAGGCGATTGGCGGCAGCGTGCCGTCGTCCCGCTTATGCAGCTTGACCCAGTCGAGTTCCAGCATTTGCACTTCGAGGCCTTTGGGCAGCCGCTTGCCGGCGGGCACGGTTCCTTCGCTCCAAAGAAACGTGCCGGAATTGCCGCCCGCCTCCATGTGTCTCCACTCGATGTGGAGGATGAAGTTCTCGTACTGCTTATTCGTGCGCATCACTCCGATAGGATGGCCGGTGCACACGAGCAGGCCGTCTCGCACGGACCATGTATCCTTGTCGGTATTTACATTGACCCAGCCCGAGAGGTCTTTGCCATTGAAGAGTTCGCGAAACTGCATCGGTTTGGCGGCTTGTGTTAAGCTTTCTGAGTACAATAGTACAACTGCGATAAACATTAGTGCCATTGCTTGTTTTTTCATGATTTTTCTCCAATTTCGTTAACGGTTACAATTGAAACGCTATCTTTTCTTACTAATGGTCTCTTAAACAGTAGGGTGTGCAATTCGTTGCACACACGGAACCTTGACAACGTGGGCAAAAACAGAATTTGCCCACCCTACACATTTTTATCAACGATTTTAAGCAGGCCAGGGTGTTGCCTGGAGCTTTTTGGTTTTCTCCTTCAGGTTGAATATCTTGCGGGCGTTTTTGTGCATAATCATATCTGCAAGCTCATCCGCCCGGTCGAGGCTGAGCCAGCCTTCTTCGACCAGTTCGGACAGGGCCAGTGCGATGCCCCGGCGGGCGACGACGGCGTGGCCCAGCACCGGCTCGACGGGAATATAGTCGCCGCCGAAAGTAAGGATCTTATTGGCCGGCGCCGTTACGAGATATTTCTTGAGAAAGTCTTTAGCGGCGATTGGATTTATAATCCACGACCAGCACATGTCGATATAGGCGTTCGTATAATGCTTGGCGACCGAAAGTATCTCTTCATAGTACGGATAGCAGATGTGCATAAAAACAAATCTCGCATCGGGCGCCGTCCTGCACAGGCGTGTCGCGGAATCCGGATTATTAATCAACCTCGACAACGGCATTCCGTTCTGGCCGGCGTAGTAGCCGGTGTGCAGCTTAACGGGCAGATTCGCTTTTGTCGCAGCCTTGACCGAATACCAGAAAAGATGGTCTTCGAGTAGTTTCCGCTCGCGGGAATTCAGATTTTCGCCGGAAATTCTTTTTTTGAAAACAGGCTCGGCTTGCTCAATGGGCACATTCTCATAGTCGATGTCCCGGCTGTAGGCATTTTGCGATTTCACCGCCACGGCGTATGGGCCGTATGTCTCAATCCACCAGTCGATGACGCGATACCAGTCGGCGAGAGTTTTCACGTCGATACCGGCCGGTTTCGCGTACGCCTCGATATTGGGGCCTGCGAACATGCCCACGATGCTAATATCCTGCATCAGAAGGGTGGGCATGGCGGTCTTGCGAAAAGGCTGCTCAAGGGCGTTAACCTGGCAGGATTCTATGCCGGCTTTTTTGCAGAGGATTTCCTCGTAAAAGCTTTTGCGGCAAACCTTTTCGTAGCCGGAGACTACTTTTGCTATAGTCTGGCCGGAAAGTTCGGGAATATCGTAGAGCTGCTGCATTGCGATTTCCACTGCCATGCCGTAACCGGTGTTTCGCACGGCGGGCCAGTACGGTGCGAGAATCTTCCACTTATCGAGAGGCGTGACGTTGGGCGAGAAGAATCTGTCGTACTCGGCTTGCGGCATACCGCACGTGAGTATATCTGAGTTGAGGTAATGGCTCAGCAGAAATGACCAGTCATTGCTCTGAATCCGGCGGTTAGAGGCATTGATTCTATCATGCTCTTCGATAAGATGTTCGTGCGTGTCTATTAGTGGCGTGGAAAAAACTTTAGCAAAGACAGTCCTGCGTATGTCGCTTTGGCCGTCCATTTCTTTGCTGGATATTCCTGCGAATTGCTCGCCGTAAGCCCGGTTTGCGAAAAACGCCATAGCACCTATTGTGCCGATACCCTTCAACGTAGTCCTGCGGGAAATACTATTTTTCTTTTTCAATTCAGAAACCTCCAATTTATTGAGATTTGCGGATTAGTGTTATTTTTTGCCCTGCCGAAGTTTTTATTACCAGATCATCTCTATCTATGCCGATGGCATTCTCTGCTGCGCCTTTAAGTTCGTACTTATCATGCTCGAACGGATTTTCGAGCCGGCAAGTGCCGCCTTTTTCTGAGATTATCGTGACCGAATTCGTAAGACCGTCTTTGCGTTCGGCGCTAACGAGAAAAGCACCTTCAGCCCGGAGCGTTTTGAAAGATATGTCTATCCAATCGGCCGGAACCGCGGGCAGCACGCGGATAGTATCGCTATAGCTTTGCAGCAGCATTTCCTGCAGGCCCGCCGCGGCGGCAAAATTCCCTTCCAGCGTGAAAGGCCTGTAACGGAAGTTCGAATATCCCTTGCCGGATTGGTCGCCGTTGCAATGAAAACTGTTGCGAAGGCAAAACGCCGTTGAAAAAATCTCCAGCGCTTTGGCGGCTTTTTCACCGTTTCTTGCCCGAGCGGCCAGGCTCGCCAGCCAGCTAAAGCTGTATCCGCACCACTGGGATGTTCCATTTTTTTCGAGATCGGCCATCGAAGCTTTAATAATTGCCTGATCTCGAGACCCGTTTTCCCAGCGGATAAGTCCCAGCGGATGTATTGCCATCAAGTGCGAAAAATGTCTGTGCGAGGCGGCAAGTGGATAGTCTTTTGCAACGAGCATTTTCCTGCTCTTTTTATCGAGCGCCAAATCGGGCATTTCGAATAATAAATCTCGCCATCGTCGAGCTTCATCATGGTTGCCTGTTTCGTTTGCCAATTCGACGGTCTTCTCGAACACCCAGCGTATAAGGGCGAGATCGTAATTTGTTATTGAGGAAAACCACGCTTCAAGACGGTTATCGTTTATTTCCGGCGACGAGCTTAAAGGCAGCGTGCGTTTGCCGTCGAAACCTTCCTCGGTTATAGCCTCCAGAAAGACGGACGTCTCGTGAAGCCACGGGTACGCTCGGTTAATAAGAAAGTCTCGATCCATGCTGTATCGCCAGTGCAGATAGAAATGATGGGCCAGCCAGGCGGCGGTTGTTGCCGAGTGGGTGTACTGGTGCCAGCCACCGATCTGCTCCTGGTTCAGGTCCGCCGTCATTGGGACGTTCAGGCCCGGCAAGTCGAAGAACCTCCGCGTCCAGGCCCGGGCATTGTCTCTTGTTTCCCACAGCCAGTTTACGAATCCGAGCGCTCCGTCGAGCTGGTTGCCGCTGTAAGCCGGCCAATAGCATAACTCGGTATTCAGATCGTGATGATAATCTCCCTTCCAGGGCGGGATTTTCATATTGTCCGCGGTCCATGGCCCCTGCAGTGATATAGGCGGCGTATTTTGCCTCGCTGCGGCTCCAAATTTGTACATCTCAAGGTACCACTGCCGTTCGATGATTTTATTGGGAATCCGCACTGCTGATTTACCCCAGTATGAATCCCACCATTGGCGATGCGTTGATAAGGTGTTGGAAAATCCTGCTTGCAGTGCCTTTTCGCAGTTGCTACGGGCGGTTTTCAAGGGATCTTCGGATTCGTTCGAAGTGGCAATCGACCATGCTCCAACCCATGTATCTTGAGATTTGTGCCAGCAGACTACTACTGCGAACTTGAATCCGCCCCAGCCTTGCTGCAGATAGCCTGTCCAGTTGTCGCCGCTTGATTCGACCGGCGCTTCGTATCTGAGGCTCGCAAGGTCGCCGGCGCTGATTTTGCCGGGCCCGGCATCGTCGGTAATCTTACCCGCGAAAGGCGGCGCCAGCAGTTTGATGCCGACGGCTCGCGCCGAACGGATGCGAATCATCCCGAACGGCTCGGACGCGTGGACAAAAACCTCTGCTTTGCTATTGTCCCCGAACTCGACCGCGGCCATCGCGCCGGCCAGATCCAGCGTAGCATTCTCGAAAACAGGTTCATCGTCGAGTGTCAGTTCGATGCGTCCGGCGGGTATTTTTGTCGGGCCGGGATTGCCGTACGGATCGTCATAAAGACGATGCAGGTCCGCCAACCGGCCTTCTTTTACCCATTGCCGCATGGTTCGATACGAATAATCTTTGCCTTGAAATTCCGGAACGGGCCGAAGGTCCCAAAGGTCGGTTCGGTCGAGCGATATTCGCAAAGGTTTGCCATCTCCCCAGACCAATGCTCCAAACAAACCATTGCCTAAGGGCAATGCTTCATCCCAGACCATCGCGGGAGTTTTGTAGTGCAGGCCGTGTTCTGCTTCGGGCTGTCCGTAAACAAAAGCCGCAAATGTAAGGCCGGCAAGAATTGAAACGAGATATGTTTTAAGCGGTTTTTGCAGTTGCATTTATGATTCTCCATATATGACCACATATTACATGATTTTCCGATTATATTGCTCTATATGGAAAATGTCTTGTGAAATATATTGAAGCTCCGGGCCAGTCAGAATACAATTGACTTTCCAGGCACTGGAAATCTTATAGCCAATAATTTAGAGAAAGGGTTTTTCAATGGACGCACAGCATAATACTCAAAAGCCAAACACCTCACGCAGGGATTTTCTAAAAGCAACTTCCGGAGTCATAGCCGGCACGGCTCTGGCCGGAACTATCGGCACGCGGGCCTATGCAGGCGAAAGCAACACGATTAAAATCGCACTTGTAGGCTGCGGCGGACGGGGTACGGGAGCGGCGGCCAATGCGCTCTCGACTAAGGGGCCGAACAGACTTGTCGCTATGGCTGACGTCTTCGAGCGGCGGCTTGCGAGCAGTCTAAGCAATCTCGACAAATCGTTCGCTAAGCAAATCGATGTTTCCGCCGACCGAAAGTTTCTCGGAATGGACGGCTATAAAAAGGCCATCGACGCTATCGCTCCGGGTGGGCTCGTCATACTGGCTACGCCTCCGGCATTCCGCCCGATCCATCTCGAATACGCCGTGGAAAAAGGCTGCAACGTGTTCATGGAGAAATCGTTCGCCGTTGATGCACCGGGAATTCGCCGCGTGCTCAAGGCTGGCAAGGCGGCCGAAGCCAAGAACCTCAAGATTGCCGGCGGCCTGATGAGCCGTCATTACATACCGCTCGAACAGGCCGTCGAAAAACTGCATAATGGCCTTATCGGCGAGGTCATTACCTGCTGGGCCTACCGTGAGCACGCCCGGGTCGGATTCTCTCCGAGAGCCGCCGGCATGAACGAACTGGCCCACCAGATCCGCAACTATTCCAACTTCACATGGCTAAACGGCAGCTTTATTCTCGACTGGCTCATCCACAACCTCGACGTTTGTTGCTGGTGCAAGGACGCCTGGCCCGTATCGGCCCAGGGCCAGGGAGGCCGGCAGGTCCGCACCGAGCCCGACCAGTTGTTCGACCACTACTCGGTCGAATATACTTTTCCCGATGGGACAAGACTGCACGCACAGGGCCGGCACATGGATAACTGCTGGGGCTTCTTCGGCGACGTTATCCACGGTGCGAAAGGTTCGGCTGTGCTCGGCGAGGGGATTTCCGATCCCCGTATTTTCAAAGGCCACCAGCAGACCTCTGCGAATGTAATCTGGAAGTACGAAGGCCCGCGATGCGATGCCTATCAGCACGAGCACGATATGCTTTTCGATGCGATCCGCAACAACAAGCCCTACAACGAGGCCGAGCGCAGCGCCTACGGCGCTATGACGGGGATTCTCGGGCGCATGGCCGCCGAGTCCGGCAAGTTGATTACATGGGAGCAGGCTATGGCTTCGAACATAGAGCTGGCTCCGGGTCTGGATAACTATACGATGGACTCCGATGCGCCGGTCAAGCCCGATACCAAGGGCGGTTATCCTGTTGCGATGCCCGGAATAACTAAAGTACTCTAAAAGGAGTTTTTAGTTTTGAGTTTTTAGTTTTGAGTTATTTACCGGGCCGGCGGCGTTTTTAACGCAGCGAAAACCGTAGATATCGTACCCGAAGCAGACGTCCGCGTAGCCGGGATTTTCATTATAGCGATAGGCTGAACTGCAGCTCTCGGCGCTAAATTTCCATGCTCCGCCTCGCAGGACCTTGGTCTCGCCTGTCTCCGGCCCTCTCGGATTTTCTTTGGGACTCTCCTGGTAGTAGTCCACCTTGTAGAAATCATTGCACCATTCCCAGAGGTTGCCGTGCATGTCGTACAATCCCCACGGATTGGCCGGCTTACGGCCGACCGGCCGGGGTTTGCCGCCCGAGTTGTCCTCGAACCATGCATAAGCTTTCAGCTTCGAAGCATCGTCACCGAAGAAATACGCTGTTGTTGTTCCCGCCCGGCAGGCATATTCCCATTCCGCTTCCGTCGGCAGCCTGTAGCCGTTGGCGGCGAAATTACATTTCCACGTATCCAGATCGTAGCAGGCTTGGAGTCCCTCAGACTCGGAGCGGGCGTTGCAGTATCTAACTCCGTCGGACCAGCGCATCTGCTCGACCGGATTTGTATTTGCCTTCCAGCGTGAAGGATTGTCACCCATTAGTTTTTCGTATTGCTTTTGTGTCACCAGGTTCGTGTCGATATAGAACGCGCTGACGGTAACCTCGTGGGGCGTCGCGTCTATCTCATTCTCATCTCCCATCGTAAATGTCCCGCCCGGGAGCAGGACCATCTGAGTTTCGGATTCGGTTGTTGTTTCAGATTGACTCTTCGTTTCGCTCGAAGCTTCATCCGGGGCCTTCCGGCTACAGCCTTGTAGCAGGGCGATGATTCCGGGTAATAAAAGTGCGACTAAAATATAATGTCTCATGATTTTTGGGTTCCTGAATAATTGCTGTTGCTCTCGAAGATTACAGTTTCAATAGTCCGCCCATATTTCATAGCCGTCGGCATACCGAAGGCATTTCGTGCAGCGTGCTCTTATCTGTTGGGCTATTGCAACGGCTTTCGGTGAACTTGTGCAGCCGTAGCCGGCTTCCTGGAACAGCTTCCTGGTTATTCTGTGACACTGGGCGACAAGATCGTCCTGGGCACCGCCCATCCGTCTCCATTTCATGCTGAGCTCCTCGTATGCCGGCAGATTTCCCGGCTGCTTTTTTCGAGTCAGTGCTTTGGTTTGCCAAGTCAGATCATCTATGTATTTCATGTTCTTTATAAGCTCCTGCTTACTCTGGTATTCCTGCGGTATCTCCCGGACAATCTCTGCTATCCGATCAAGGAACGGTTCCAAATCACCGGCGGTTTGCCACGTCCGGTTCAGGAAATCCAGCATTTCATTTGCAAAGTCCTGATATTCGTTGATTCTCTTCATATGCCGGTCAACGAAATAGACCATATCATCGATCGCTTCTTCGACATATTCTTTTCTCTGTCTTTCCTGGCCGGCGTCAAATACGGCCTGTATCGCTTCGGTGCATCCGCACGTACAGGCGCGGCGAACGCCCTGGCCGCCTCTCCGGTGGTGTGTTCTCAGCTTGCGGCCCGGCAGGTCGAGTATCGCATCGCATGTTTGCCTGCCCAGCGTTGCTTTCATGATATCGACGGGAGCGAGAACCGATGCGGGAGTATCTTTCCTCTCTAAAAAGTAGATGATCGATTGCCCCTTGGGCGGTATTTTCTTGCTTAGACGATAGGATGCATTGTCACTGCTGAACCAGACGGGATAGGTATAGTGACCTATTACGCCGCGCCAGATATTGCCTTTGGTTTCTCTGAAGGTATAAGTGGTCTGCACTCGTCCTTCGGATAGCTGTGTGATCCATTTTGCCCTAAAGGGCCTTTTCCAGTCGATTGTGACATCCTTTTCCAGGTAAGCGGGCTTTAACTCTTCCTTATGCCAGATACCCGGCGCGCTTAGCACCGCCAGATACAGACTTTTGCCGTCGTTGTCAAAGTCAACAGACTCGATGAGACGCGGCCCTTGCTGATTACCGCCGAGCACAAGTTTCATTTGCTGCTTGCCCTCGGGCCAGGTGACAACCAGCATATCGTTTTGGCCCGCGAGCAATCCTGCGAAAAGATTTTCCGTAGGAACGCATAGCGTATTGGTCGAAGCGTATTGGCCGGGACTGAATATAAGATCATCGCCAATAAAGCTCGGCACGATGCCATGCTCGATGGGGCTGATGAGGCTTATCCCCTTGAAGTTCCTGCCCGGCTTGATATCGACAATCCCGGCCCTGTCGAACGCTATTACTGCGGGCAGATTCTTTCCTTCGCCGGAGAAAGTCACTTCCAGAGCAGCGTCCTGGCCCGTATTCTGCAAAATCGAGCAGTGTGTAATTCTTGCCGGCCTGCCTTTAAGTTCAAGAGGTACGAACTCCAACTTTTTGCTTTTCGAATCCGCTTTCGAGTAAATAACCACGCAACCTTTTTTCGACTGGAACACAGCAGTTAAGTGCTCGTTTTCCACCACCGCATCACCGCTGAAAGCGTATTGGCGGCCGTAATAACCCGGATCCGAAGACGCAGTCGCCGGGTCATGTTCGAGCATAAGAAGGTCGGTGGGGACAAGCTTCCAGCTTGTTCTATTCTGCAAATCGACCGTGTCTCCAAAAGGCGACATCGTATCCCATATCAGCGTGTTCGCCGTCTTTCCTTCAAGGTCGGCTGCTAAAATGCCTGTGCCCGTTATAAGTAAAACAATCAGCGCCGTCTTCCGTAAAAACAATCCATAGCTGCCAATGCCTCGATCAGACTTCATTATTTGTGTCCCTTTATTCAAAACGGTCATTATATTGAATTCAGCTTGTCGCGGTTTTCGTAAACCTTGATAATGGCGTCGGCGATGTTGTCCATGTCCTCTTTTTCTGCAAGCAGCGGCCCTGATGCCCAAATCATCGCCATCTCCTGACAGACCTGGTCGCAGACCGGGCACGGAACCTGTTGACGATACTCTTCGAGCCTCTGCGAAGAAAACATCTTCTTATAGACCGGACGCTCTAAGATGTGCTCTATCCACGGCTCGCGATGCAGTCCCCTTGCGAGGTACGGGCTGAGACCGACTCCTTCGGCGGCAACTGCCTTGATGAACTTGCTGCGGTCGGCGTTGTTGAAGTGCTCCTTTCGATAGCTCATGGGGTAGAGATACCACGAACCGCTGTTCGTGCCGTCGTAGAGTTTCTGCGGAAGGATGCCCGGCACGTCTTTTAGCCTCGATGTAAGATGGGCGGCGTTATCGTTCCGGCGTTTGAAGCGTTCGGCGATGCCTGGCCACTGCCCGAGCAGGGCGGCCGCTTCGAATTCGTTCATGCGGTATTTCGGCCCGGCCACCTCGGTATAGCCTCTGCGGGATGTGCCGTGGTTGTGGACCGTGTAGCACTTGTCCATAAGCTCTTCGTCGTTTCCGACTATGGCGCCGCCTTCGCCACAGGCAATGGTTTTGCTCGACTGAAAGCTGAAACAACCGAGGTCGCCGATTGTTCCGAGTTTTTTGCCTCGGTACTCTGCAAGATGTGACTCGCAGGCGTCTTCGATGACTTTCAGATTGTGCTTTTTGGCAATGGCCATGATGCTATCCATATCGCATGGCTGGCCCATCATGTGTACGGGCATAATCGCCTTTGTGTTCTCGGTGATTCGGCGCTCGACGTCGGCCGGATCGGACTGGAATGATTCGCGGTCGAGGTCGGCCAAGACCGGCAGCGCTCTCGCCGACAGAATCGAAGCAATCGTCCCCGGGTCGGTGTAGGGCGAGGTGATGATTTCATCGCCGGGACCGATGCCGAGTGCCTCGATGCAGGTGTGCAGCGCCTGTGTCCCGGAGCCGGTCGCCACGCAGAATTTGGCCTCTATCAGGTCAGCGAATTTCTTCTCAAAAGTGGGCACAGTGCCCGACTTAGACTGTATCCTGCACCATATCCTGCTTTTGGTCGTCTTAACAATCGAGTCCACGACGCCGTCATCCCAGTAAGGCCAGTTCGGCCAGCTTTTGTTCTTCCTGACCGGTTCGCCGCCGAGGATCGCCAGCTTGCCGGCCTTTTTCGTGATGTTTGCGTAGCTCGGAATGGTCCCTGAGGCCACTCCAATAAGCGAGCCCGCCGACGCTGCGGCGATGAACTGCCTTCTTGTTAAATTATTCCTGTTCATTTTCCAAACCCTTTCATTTGGCATTTTCTCCAAACCTGATATTTAGCTGAAAATCTCATTATAATCTTAAGCCGGGCTCGATGTTAGCGGAAAAAACGCCGCAGGCAAGTAATTGTACTTAACTCTACACCTATAATTCTCCTGAATAGATTTATGGCCTTACTTGGACAAGGTTGCAGGATAGAGAGCATTACCTATCATTGAGTTACGGACTGTCCTGTTCGTCCTTCGCTTCGTCAAATCTGACTATATACGCATTCCCAGTGCCGTACTCGTCAGATAGAGAGTAAATACAACCAAGACCAAGATTCTATTGTTTTTCGTTGCCATAAACTTTTTTCCTGCCGATCAAACTGGAGTCATTGGGATCGGGAAGATATTCTTTGAGTTCAACCCAGTAGATGTCGGACGTGTCGCGACTCGAATTCTCCCACCACCCGTTGCTCCTGGTGAAGAAGAGATACTTCTTGTCCGATGAGATTCTGGGGCTGAATTCAAAATAGGCAGAGTTGATTCGAGGGCCCAGATTTCGAGGTTTGGACCACGTGCCATCCGGCAAACGTAGGGTTAGGTACAGGTCCCGCTGCCCGTAACTTCCCGGTAGATTTATGGCGGTGAACACCATAAACGACTCATCCGGAGCAATTCCCGGATCAGCCGCTTGGTGATTCAAAGAGATATGTACGGCCCGGGGCCAGGTGTTGTCAACAAAAGGGGCGACCCATATTCTGCATCTTATTTCCCCCTTGCGTTTGGAACCGAAGTAGATATTGTTATTCGCTGCTAAAGAGATTCCAAGCTCACGTGCCGGAGAACTTAGTGGTGGTCCTATTTCTTGGTATGTGGACCATCCGTCAGACGTTCTTTGGCAGCGACACGGACTGTAGGATTTGCCGTACATGAAGTAGATACTATTGGTATCCGGAGACAGACAGCAATACGTTGTCCTGTATGGAATACTTCTTATACGCTTAGGTACTGTCCAGCCCTGGTCCGTGTTTTCTGTGATATAGACATACCCAAGCTGGCTAAAACAAAAGGTGTTGCCATCAGCCGAAAAGTTCGCCCAGGCTTCCCCCTGGTGTGGCCGGGTATCAGAAATCAATCCCGGGGCAAAGACCTGGGCAATAGGGCCGGGCGGAGTCTGTCCCAAATAGGGCCCCTTGGCAAAGGGTTCTGCGCACAGGCCAATAGTACTAACTCCTAAGAAAGCCACAAACCAAAAAAGTTTTTTCTTTGTATGTTTCATAACAGATCTCCTTTTCACTCACCTGATATTCCTTCAGGCTATCTATAGGATTCGGGTAGATATTCCTTGAGTTCAACCCAGTAGATGTCGGCCGTGTCGCGACCCGGAACCAGATTCCACCCAGTACTGCGGGTGAAGAACAGGTACTTCTTGTCAGGGGAGATTCTCGCTCCGAATTCAATATACGCAGAATTAATCTTAGGGCCCAGATTCCGAGGTTCGGACCAGGTTCCATCTGGTTTTCGCAGAGTTAAGTACAGGTCTGCATAGCCAAATCCTCCCGGTCGAAAGGCATCGTTGAATACCATGAAAGACTCATCCGGGGCAATTCCCGGATGGGCCTCGTTATATTTGCGGGAGTTCACTGAGGAGACATATGTGGCCTGGGGCCAGGTTTCGTTCACACAAGGAAAGTACCAAATGCCTTTTGGCTCCCGGCTGGAAGCGAGGTAGAAACTGTTATCCGCTGTTAAAGAGAATGACCATTCACAGCCCGAAGAACTTAGGGGTGGTCCGAGTTTCTGTGGCATGGTCCATCCACTGGCAGTTCGGTTGCAACGAAACAGATTGTGGCGGTGGAGCCGGTTGTAGGGGGCAACAAAGTACAGACTATTGGCATCCGGAGACAGACAAGGCGACCAGTTCTCGTATGGAATACTTTCTATATACTTAGGCATTGTCCAGCCCTGGTCCGTGTTTTCCGTGATATAAACAAATTTACGCCGGATAAAACAAAAGGTGTT
>Ga0307420_1000950_pt1 | contig 12972 bp, 12 predicted proteins | sample SalMarWE160240MG_2_FD_202167 | JGI IMG/M metagenome (GOLD analysis project Ga0307420, IMG submission 202167) | Salt marsh sediment microbial communities from the Plum Island Ecosystem LTER, Massachusetts, United States - WE1602-40 | ecosystem: Environmental > Aquatic > Marine > Intertidal zone >... | reverse complement strand
CGCTGAGGAACATCGAAGAGCTAGCAGATTTAGGCGTGATTACAGGTGTTCACGGACGCCTCAAAAACCTGATCAAAATCGAAAAGGGATATAGACAAGCCGTGGAAGCGACGGCAGCAGGCTGGCTTGACGCCATGGTTGTTCAGAACTTTGACACAGCATTCATGTGCGCTGAGACTCTGAAACGTATGAAATTGGGTAGAATCAAAATAATTCCCCTTGAAGAAATGTCCACAATCAATTCCATCAGCACCCCGAGGATTAGGGGAGTGGACGGTACTGCTTCCAATTTCGTTAAGTGCACCAAAAATTTTGATCCTGCTGTAAGATTTGTCTTCGGAGACACACTTGTAACAAAAGATGATAAAACTGCCTTTGTCGCTTCGCGAAATGGTCACCGAACAGTTACTATTAACGGAGACCTTTACGAGTCTCAGGGGGGCTTGGAAAGTGGTTATTATCGAGCGCCAGTTGACTATTCTTCAATCATTCCTAGCGAGTCAGCTGTAAAGAGTCTTGACGAAGCCGTGGGAGCTCTTCAGCGACATTTGACAAAAAGGGAGAGCGACATAAGCGATTTCAAAGAAGAAATTGAAAGAACCAGGGTAGAACTCGCCAGCTTGGCTGAAACTATCGTAACTCTTAATGGTGAAATCGGAAGAGTACGCCAGAACGTTAAGAATACAAGAAAAAATATCAAACGCATCGATAAACATGTATCGAGAATCAACGAAAAAAGAGAAGAAAAAAAGACCCAATTAGGGGTTCTAAGATCACAACATAACGAGCTTAAAAAAGAAATGGAAAATCTCCGCGAGGAATTAGCAGAATTACGTCTGAAAACGGATCCAGCTAGGATTCAGGAGATGGAGATTCAACGGGAAAAGTTAGGGAATGAGTTCATTGAGTCACGTCAGATAATGGGTAACACAGAAACAAACCTTGCCACTCTCGAATCCACGTTTGGAAACGTCCTCAAAATAGGCGCGGACAACATTAGAATTCAGCTGCGAAAGCTGAAAGTGCAGATCTCAACGGTTGAAAACGAGGTTGAAGCAGCCACCAAAGAAAAAGAAGTTCTTGAGAAGGAGCTTCTGGAACTGGGAAATTCCAAGGAAGAGCTGTCTCGAACCGTTCTAAACGCCAAACAAGAATCCAAAAACTTCACGGTCCAGATTGACGACATTGACAAAAAGCTGCAACGGTTGGATTCTGTGTATGAACGTTCAGACAGGCTTTATAACGAGCTACAATTCAGTCTCCAAACATGCGAAATGAAACGGGAGCAGCACTCTCACCGATTGCAGGAACTGGGCTATGATGAGCCCTTGCAGATTTCGCCGGAACAGCTAGATACAGTTGAGGCATCCCTTAAACTGTTACGTCTTGAGATGAATCGACTCGGCGCCGTAAATCAGCTGTCTCTAGACCACTACTCTGAGCAGGCTTCGCGATACAAAGAACTGTCCATACGCATGAACGAACTTGAAAAAGAAAAACAATCTATCCTCTCTTTCATGGATGAAATTGAGAAGAAAAAACGTGCAGTTTTCATGGAAGCTTTCGAAAAGATTGATACGAGCTTCAGAAGATACTTTACAAAGTTAACAGGCGGTGGCGAAGCTGCTCTGATACTTGAGAATCCTGAAGAACCATTCTCTGGAGGAATGGATATGAATGTTCAATTTAGGAATAAAGCTTCTATTCTCGTAAGCGGAGCCAGCAGTGGAGAGAGGTCCGTGTCGGCGGTTGCATTTATTTTTGCTCTGCAAGACTTCATGCCCGCAGCTTTCTACCTGTTCGATGAAATTGACGCTCACCTTGACCCCTTCCACGTATCCAGACTAGGAGACCTTTTATCTGAGGAGTCCATGAAGTCCCAGTTCGTGGTTATCACGTTGAAGCCAGAGATGGTCAGCAAAGCGGGGAAAGTCTGGGGAATTTACGAGCGCAACGGATACTCTCGCGTGGTCTCAGCTAAGATCAAGGAGGCTACATGATGCCACAGTCTATGGAAAAACCTTACTATTTTCAGCCTCCATTGAGTGTACTCTTTGAGATTCACAGATTAGAGAAGATAATGCCTTGGGATGTCAACATTTCCTTTCTGTTAAACACTTTCTTGGAGGAGATGGAGCACCGAGGAGAAGTAGACTTCAGAGCCTCAGGCGTGGCGTTAGACTCCTCTAGTACCATCTACCTGATGAAAACCAAACTCTTACTAAAACTTGAGGAACCTCTACCACCGCCCAAAAGCCCACCGGATTTCATTCCTCCACCCATGTTCCTCCCTCTCCGTTACGAATTATCTTCAACCACTCTGGAAAACCTGTTGAATGTATTGGATGAGGTGCTGAGAGGCGAGAGCATACATCATCCACCACCGCCTCAACCAATCTTACCCGCCCCCGAGATTATGCCTCCAGTTGACCTCTATCTGCTGGAAATCGATAAACACATGAAAATCATTTACACTCAGCTCTGCCAACTTGCAAGAGAGGGGGAGTTGATAGGATTCTCCAAGCTCGTTGCTGGACTGGAAAAGCTTGAGGCAGTTAAAACATTTATAATCCTTCTCTTTCTTGCCCAGAGAGGAAAGATAGGGTTGTGGCAGGAGGAAGAAATAGAAGAACTGTACATAACCGTCACAGGAGACCCTGCCTTTGAAGGAAGAGGAACAGGAATCATCTGACAATCTTAAACAGGAGAGGCTCACTCGGGAATTAGCCTTACTGGAAGCAGGACTCTACGTGGCAGGACGCCCCCTTGACCTGAATACATTGGCAAGTGTAGCAGGGACCCGCTCTAAAAAAAAGGTGAGAAAACTCGCTAAAGCTTTAGTGGAGAATTACAGGAATCGTGACACAGCCCTTGAGATTCTTGAACTTGAAGGGGAACGGTTCGTTATGCAACTGAAAGCCGAGTACACGACTAAAGTTAGAAAGTTGGCCACAAGACCTCTTCTTTCTGCAGGTCCACTGAAAACCTTATCGTATATTGCATTTAGGCAGCCAATTCCTCAGACTCAGGTAATCGATGTTAGAGGTCACCACGCCTACGGGCACCTTACACAACTGGAAGAAATGGAGCTGATCGTCCGCGAAGGGATTGGAAGAAAAAAGATGATAAGAACAACAGAGTTTTTTGCTGACTTCTTCGGTTTAAGCCACGACCTGCGAACCATGAAACGACAGCTTAAAAGCGTATTCAAGGATTTCGCCAAGCCCGAAACAGAAGAAAAGATGAATCCTGAGAAATAGGTTGCAAAGATAAGCTTATATGTCGAGTTTTGCTAGTCTCATCGAGACCTATGAGATGATGTAAGCTTGTCTGTGTGGCACGGAGATCAACATAAACGCAAAGATTCGGGCGGAAGAAAAAGGACTAACCGAAAGAAAAGAAGATACGAAAAGGGCTTCTTCCCAGCTGAAACTACGCTGGGCAAACCTAAGAGCAAAATCATCCGGAAGCATGGAGGTAACGAAAAGATTCGACTATTAGCAGTGAACCAAGTAAACATCTCCGATTCTTCTGGAAAAACTTCAAAAACAGAAATACTTCGCGTGATAAAGAACCCAGCCAACGTGGACTACGACCGCCGAGGCGTAATCACAAAAGGAACAATGATCGCAACGCCCTTGGGAACCGCACGTGTAACATCCCGCCCTGGACAAGACGGCATTGTAAACGCGATTCTTGTCTCCAAAGAGGGTGCCTAGCAAACTTTCTATCTGCGTAGGTTAGAAAGTTCTTTCGCAATCTTCTTCAAAGTTTTACCTTTAGATTCCTTTTTGGGAACAACAAGCATCCCAGTTCTTCGCCATGGAGAGCTTGGATGCGCAACGTCAGATACTACTTCAGGTTGCAGACCCAACCGTTTTGCAGCTATTTGAATCTCCTCCAGTTTTGGTGCGGATACGGCGAGTTTTTTTGGAACCCTCCGTCCATCTGTTCGGGTCTTGTTTGCGTCAAAGTAAACTGACCAAAGAAAAATCTTGTTTTGTTTCCGCATTTCGATCTGATTTGCTATCGATTTAGAGCGTTTTATTAGTTGCGGTAGTCACTTTCTGTCCTCTGGGATTTTTGGATCAGTTGAGTTGAAGCGACTTTTCCCAGAGACCCGAGGGACTTTCTCGTCAAAAATGTAAATTAAATAACATTTTATCATAGTGAATTTTGCTTAAAATTCTCTTATTTAGCACAAAAATTTCAAACATAGGAATCGATTGTGCAAAGCGGAAGGCATCCTCAGAAACGTTTAAATAAAGCGCGCCGTGTGAATCATAGGTTTTGTGAGGGGAAAAAGGGTTTTGCACAGAATCGGTCACGTCCTTCACGTAAGCAACACAAAAAACATGATTCTGAAGGCGGAAAATATTCCCCGCATCGGCGACGAAGTGGCGAATGAAAAGCTCAAGCCCGTGGGAACAGTTTTTGACGTTTTCGGTCCCACATCGTCCCCCTACGTGGCTGTTAAACCTCATATCCAAAGCCCAGAGCAGCTTGTTAACCAAGTTCTTTATGCAATCCCCTCTAAAGCGGTACGAAAAAAGAGGAGAAAAAGATGAAAAAAGAAAACATCCAACAACCTCCGAGTATTCGAAGGTGCCCCGAATGCGGAAGCAGTCGGCTTATGCGAGACTACGAATGTGCTGAGATAGTTTGCATGGGCTGTGGCTTCGTCGTCGCCGCCAAACTCGCAGATCAAGGACCAGAGTGGCGGGCATTTGACGATGAGCAGCGCGCTAAACGTGCCAGAGCAGGCGCTCCCCTCACATTTACGATTCATGATAAGGGTCTCTCAACCATGATTGACTGGCATGATCGGGACGTTTACGGCAAGAGGCTTGCTCCGGGTCAGAAGGCTCAGATTTACAGGTTGCGGAAGTGGCAGCGGCGAATTAGGGTCTCCGACGCCACGGAGAGGAACCTTGCTTTTGCCCTTTCTGAGATATCCAAGATAGCGAACAATCTTAATTTGCCCAAAAATATTCTCGAGACCGCTTCGGTTATCTATCGTAAAGCGGTTAAGGAGCGGCTTATCAGGGGAAGGTCTATTCAGGGTGTAACTGCTGCCGCTGTTTACGTGGCTTGCCGACAGTGTGGAGTGGCTAGAACTCTGGATGAGATCGCGCAGGCTTCTACTGTGAACAAAAAAGAGGTTGGACGGAGCTACCGTTTTCTAATAAAGGAACTTAACTATTTCATTCCGCCCCTGAAACCCAGTCAATACATAACAAAGTTTTCTAACCAGCTAACAATGCAAGGAAAGGTTGAGGAGATCGCTCACAAGATACTCGCTGCAGCCAAAGAGTTGAAGCTTACGTCAGGAAGGGGTCCAACAGGCATAGCCGCGGCAGCCAGTTACATCGCGTCGGTTCTGACTGGAGAAAGAAAAACGCAGAGAGAAATCGCGGAGATTGCTCAGGTGACAGAAGTAACCATAAGGAACCGCTATAAAGAATTGGTTGAACGCCTCCAGTTTGTCATTTATCTCTAACGATCCTTATTTTCGTTTGAACCGTCTAGTGATTAGCTGAAGAACTGAAAAAATAATGTGCCAAATTCCTTAACTGACGAGCGTAAAAGCATTTCGTGTTTAGAGGAGTTACAGGTTAACTAAAGTGGACTGGAGAGCGTTAAAAAAACTTTTAATGAATAGCCTCAACTAATATTGAGGCTTGTAGTTGTCAGTGTGCCCCAGATGTGGAACCGCGGTAACTAACCCAACCAAAACGTGGTCTATGGTTGGCAGACCCAGCAAAACGGGTGAACGATTCAAGCTTACGTTGGGACTCTTCACGTGTCCTAAATGCGAAAAAAGATTCCGGAAAGTTGTGGGGAAAGAAAAAGAGAGGGTAACTCTTAAAGGCATGGTTAAGGAGATTAAGGGAATTGAGAGGAGGCTTGTGCAGACTTTGGGGGATTTAAGGGAAAAAATTGAGAAACTGAAAGGCGAAAGAGTTGAACTTCTGGATGAAATAGAAGGACTTAAGAGAGCAGGAGAAGAGAAGGCTAACACTCTGGAGAAAGAGGTAGCCTCGCTTCGAGAAGAAGTGGAATCTCTGAAGGAAATGCTAGGCGACCTCGAATAACAACAGTGTAAAAAAATCCAGCAGGTCTTGCATGGTACCGTTTCTATCAACTAAACAGTTTTGAAGCTCTGCCAAAAGAAGACAGGTTGCTCATTTTAAAGAACGATAATTAAGAAAAAGGTAGAAAACACAAATCCACGGCGAAGAAGACTGATTCTGGCTATGAACTCTTTTTGTGACGCGAATCAAGCAGGAGACGTTTTTTTATCAGGTCCTTAACTTCTTCATGGAAGTGATAATCTTTTTCAAGTTTACGAAATTCGTTGCTGAATTTTTCAAATCCTGTTGGAATTTCCAATTTTATGGTAATGAAGGGTTGTCCCATGGCCATCTCAAATTTTCTCTTAGCCTCTTCATACTCGGATTCTGGTTTTCTGTCTCTAGATTCTAACCATTTTTTAACCAAATTGTTCACACCCATAAATTGAACCGTACAATTAGATAAAAGCTTGCGAAGCCTAACTGAATGAGTGATGTGATTAGACCCACTTTTGTGAACTCGGTGAAACTCAGAGAGATCCCCTCGCGTTTGAGGGCTCCTATGCCCATCATGATTACAGCACCACTCAAAGGGGTAGTGGCTCCTCCCAGATTCGTTCCGAGAACCAACGCTGACCACACGGCTGCTGAGTTTAATACGGTAACTCCGCTGATTATCGGGGAAAAAGTTAGGGCAATAGCGATGTTACTTACCGCGCTGCTTGCAAGACCGCTAGCCCACAGAGTGGCCATGCTTGCCCCTAATGGGCTTTGTCCAACTGTTTGGAAAAGTGAAGTCGATATATCTCTCAAGAGTAATGTGCTTTCTAGACCCCCAACCACGAACATGAAGCCTGCGATGAAGAATATGGTTTCCCAGTCTAGTTTTTTGAAAATCTCTGTGGGGTCAGCACCGCTCAGAGTCAAGGCAAGTATAGCGCATCCTATGGCAACAGCTTCTGGTCCAACTCCAAGGTTTTCCAGCGTCAAAAAGAGTCCTATCATAAGGAGGAGGATTAGGATGGAACGGTAAAAGAGTTTTTTGTCTTCCACGCTCTCCCAAGGATTATATTCTGGCAGTTCTTTTTTCTCGCCGAGTCTTGATTTGAAGAGCATATACAAAACAAAGATAGTTATTCCCCAGAGGGCAACTTCACAAAGGCCTAGGTATCCAATGAAGGCTGTGAAGCTTATTCCCGCTTTAGAACCGATTATCATGTTAGATACTGAGCCGATCAGAGTGCTTGTTCCTCCCAGATTAATCATTATCATGGCAGAAATGAAGTACGGCACTGGATCGTAACGTAACAGCTTGGTTATGGTTGCCATTGCGGCGGCTATGAGCAGCATTGCTGTTGGGTCGCTGAGAAACATTGAAACAAGGGCAGATGTCAAGCAGATAGAGACAAAAAGTATACTAGGATTTCCACGCGAAACTTTGACGGCATACAAGGCTCCGAAACGAAAGAGACCACTCCGCTCAGCCACTTCCACCACAATCATGACGCCTATCAGCAGAGCGATTAGGTCCATATCGATGAACCCAAAAACTTGGTCATATTCGAACACACCATAGAGGAGACCGAACCAAGCAGTAAGTAGAGCTCCAATCATGGCAGCGACTGACAGGGGAACAATTTTGGTAGCCGAAAGGAGAATGGTTAGCAGGTAGATGAGAATGAAGATTATTTGAACCGGTTCCATGTTACTCCCTGTTCTTCCTTCTGTCAGCCATTTTGGCGAGACTGTCTGCTACAGATTCGGCTTTTCGTTCAACTATTCGATAGAGGATTCGCCCAATATCGTAGATTAGAATGAGGATTATTGCGAGAGCAACATAGATAGTAGCTTTTGTCAACAGATCTTTGACATTCGGCTCTAGAGTCGCTATTAGAGGTTGAAGAGCTGTTGTCACCAGAAGGATAACGATAATGTATATTGCGTCTCTCGCAGCTCTCCTCGGAGACCTCTCTTCCTTTATTCCCAACCGTTTTACAAAGATGTCTGTCAAAATGTCGCTCAGCACCAAACCATCTGCCAATGCCCGTATCAGAAAAATGGCTGTGAAGATCAGCGCAATAGTCGCAACTAGTGTGCCGGCGTTAAGGTTGATGCCGGGAAGCATTATGTCTCCCATCAATGGGGGGACAAAAATATTTACCAAATAGAAGATAATTGCCATCACCAGACTCATCGTTAACCGAGGAAATCTGCGCCGAACCTCCTCACCAATAGGCTTCCCCACCAATCGTCTATACCCCAAGAATTTCATCGTATGTTTTAACACTTCATGAATATTAACACTACGGATACTATCCAAACGAATAACCAGAAGCCCTCAGCAAAAATCTTGAAAAACGAAATATGAATTGCATGCACCCCTTTGCTGGCACAAATGTTTCAAGAATTTTTCCCAAAAATGTGGTATAAATTTTACTAGAAATCATCCGCGGCAAGTTCAGACACTTCAACATGTAATCTCTTACATTAAACAAGGATGTAAAAGATTAAAACTGTGATTAATTGCAGCTATTGTTGAAATTTCTCGATGGAAAATTGGCGGTTTTAGTTAAAAAAGAAAGTCTGATGGAACCGCTTTTGCATAGTTTGCTGAAACTTTTTGTTGCCAGAATCGCTAAGAGATGACTTTTATGCAGTTTCCTTGGTGCCAAAGCTTTTGTGCTAGAACAGACTTACATTCCTTTTAATATCTATCAAAAAATTGGGGTTCACCGTGGAACAGAAAGAATTGAAGAGAATGGCTGCTGTGCTGCAAGAGTTGGGGCTAAGTTACACAGAGACTCTTGAAGTCGTAAGTGAAATGGCTAAGGATGTAAACAACGCCAAAAAGTTATGGAGAGACGGATATAAGTCTAAGCTCATAAAAATTGCCATTACTCTGATAACTTTTCCGGAACCCACCCCCATAAGCGAAACTATGGGCGCCGTCGTCCTAACGGCGGGGCTTATTCAGAACAGAATCAAAAAGTCAACGTTGCATGTGGAAGATGTTTACAAAACGTTCCAAGACGTGAACGATAACATACTGAAAATCAGACAATTCAGAAAATAACAACACATTTAATTTGTCACATCTGGGTTTAGCATAGGATTTTTTTAACGTCTAAATGAGCCTGTTTTCAAAAAACAGCTAAAGTTAATCTATTTGTAAGGGTTAAAATTTAATTGCATACCCATACACTATATAAGTAGCTGTGCATTATATTATGTAATAGAATTCTCTTAGTTAATGCCGACAAAAGATTTGTCGGGATTTATCATTAATTTGAGTATTATTCTTAGAAAAAATATGGAGAAAACAGGAGAGATTTAAAAATTGTCTATGTCTGGGATTGAATTTAAAATGCGTCAACGGATTATTAGAAAATTTGAGGAAGTAGGAGCTATTTCAAAGAAGACTGCTGTACAGGTTACAGCAGCTAACCTAAATTTGCAAGAACAGTTTTGGCTGCCCTATTTTGGTGGAAGCTTTATCACTAGCATAAAGAAGCCTGCTGGTCAGTTGTATTACTTCAAGGGGTAAACTGCTGGAACCAAATAGTATAAACCAATTTTTTTTAAATAGCATTATAATATGCTTGGTTCTTTCTCTTTGAGATTTCCTTTTTTCTTCAATAAGCTTAGTAATACTATTAATACTCATTTTCTGCTCCACACCACCTTTTCAGTCCTACCACAAAATTCATTTAATTTTTTCCTTTGAGGAGTATAATTTTTTCTTCGTTTTACCCCTTATGATTATTACTATATAATGACCGTAATGTCCTGACTTCCGAGTCCATTTCAATTTCAGTTCATTTTCAATTTGCGAGCGTCATTATCAAAGCTGACGCTACTTCATTTTTCATTATCAAGCGTCAGCTTTTAGCAAAGGTTGGTTGGTTGGGTTAAAATTTAGCCCCCAAACACAAATCCCTTAACTATCAACCGTTCATTCTTTTAGACTTTTTAGCATTTGAGCTTCGTTTCTTTCTAAAATCTTTAGTATAACCTAAAATGACATTACATTGGGGAACACGGTGGAGGAGAACCAAAGCAAAGTAAAGGAGTTAGGGGAGAAACGAAGAAAAGGGGAAATCACATCCGATGAGGCACGAAGAGAATTAAGAAAGATAGGTCTTGGGCACGAAGAAACGTGGAAAGATTTTATTGCATACGTGGTGTGGACGATTCTGTGTTTTCTTCCTGCGTTCGCAAAGGGGACGAAGTTAGGGTTTTTGAGGTTCTTCGCTCAACTACCTGCAATACAATTCCCATCAATTGTTGTATACTTATCAATCATTCTGGTCATTGCTATGATCCCACTCATGGCTTGGTTCATGTATTATAATATCAAGAAGGGGGGTTGCGGTGTCGAAGATCACACTGTGATACTTCTTAAGAGCGGACCTTATGCGATAGTGAGACATCCAGGTGGTGTCGCTTTCACCACAATTATTCTAACGGTACCTATAAGCCTTAGTGGAGCAGTTCCTTTCACAATTTTGAGTGTGACCGCGATTGTTGTGATACTTCTCTACAGCCATTACATGGGCGGGGTGGAAGAGAGAACACTTGACATTCCCAAGTGGGGAGAAGAATACATACAGTATATGAAAGAAGTCCCAAGATTTAACTTAATTAAGGGATTATGGAATTTGAGGAAAAGGAAACAGTCACCTGAAAAAATTTGCCAATCAACATCTGTGTCGTAATTATAAACCGTTTTATGATAATCTCAGACAAGTATTTTTGAACAGCACGTCACAGTCAAGAATGAGGTTTTTTGTCTGGAACCAATTCTTTCAGCTTTTCCTCCGGTGCGCCTAGACAATAGAGGATTCCAGCGAGGTTGTCCTTGGTTATGACACCAGATGCCACTTTCTGAAGAACTTCTTTAGGATAGAGGGCAATTCCTAACCCAGAATTCTGGAGCATGAACCTGTCGTTCGCCCCATCACCCACCGCAACCACCTGCTCCATCAAAAGATTTTCTTTCTCAGCTATCTCCCGCATCAACTCAGCCTTTCGTTCAGCATCAATTATGGGTTCCAGCAACTCGCCGGTCAGTTTCCCATCTTCGATCACCAGTCTGTTGGCATAAACATAGTCGATAGCAAGTTTTTCCTTGATCTTTTCAACAAATTGAATGAAACCTCCAGAAATAAGGGCTATTTTGTAGCCTAGGGCTTTGAGGGCGGTTATCAGTTCCTCAGCGCCAGGGGTTACATCCAAGTTTTCGACTATAGATTCGAGAACCGTGACATCTAAGCCCTTCAGGAGTTGAACTCTTTCTCTGAGTGCCTGTTTGAATTCGATTTCTCCGTTCATGGCTCTTGAGGTTATTTCGCTGACTTTTCCGCCGACTCCAGCAGCCTTCGCCAGCTCGTCAATCATCTCAGCGTCTATTAATGTGCCGTCTACGTCGAAAACTATCAGCCGCTTGGGTCTCCGAAAAACTGTGTCCTTCTGAAAAACAACATCCTGTCCAACCGACTTGCACTCTCTGCTCAAGGCTTCCTTGAAGTCTTCGATGGAAATAGGGATATCGATGATGTCGATAAGTATCTCCATGGCATTCAATTCGCCATAGGCGATCATCCGTATCCGTTCTATGTTTGCGTTGTTCTGAGAAAGAAACCGTGAAACCTTTGCCACAATGCCTGGCCTATCCTTCCCAAGGGTTGTTAAGAGCACAAGTTTTTTGCCGCTCTTTCGTCGTCCGGCAGGGAGAGGTTCTATTGTGACCTCCAAGCCTATCTTTTTTCCGATGTCCATGAGCTGAGTTCTAAGGCTATTGAAGGGTGCCGATATGGCGCGGCAGTCCACTATCATGAAGATGGCGAAGAGCCCCCTCATGCTGAAGGCTTCGATGTCAACAATGTTCCCTTTTGCCTTGGCGATCGATTCTGTTATCTCGGTGGTCAACCCCGGCTTGTCTTTTCCGGTTGCTGTAATCACTACGAAAGGCATCGACATGTTAGCATTTCCCCTCAGAAGAACGGCTTTTCAAATCAGCGAATAGTCTCGCTCTTCCGTTAATAAATATAACTTTTGGCGACAGCATCAGGTTTTTCTGCAGTCCAAGAAACTGATTCGGATTATATGATGATTTGAAACAGTATGTATGTTGCTACCAAAATTATGCCGCCGATTTTGGAGATTCCGCCTCTTGTAAGAAAGCGCCATCAAAAATACAAAACTGGAACGCTCACGCAAAAAACGAAATAACTTCAAAAAAATGGAGGGAGATTAGGTTCTGGCGGCTGCCTTCTCCAGAGCAACAACTCCGGGCAGCTGCTTCCCCATGAGAAATTCTATCAGGGCGCCTCCTGCAGTGCTTACGTAAGACATTTTGTCAGCTAGTCCCAAGTTTTCTACAGCAGCGACTGTGTGTCCTCCGCCAACCAGAGAGAAACCTTCAGAAGCCGCTACCGCCTCAAGAACAATCTGAGACCCAGCTTTGAACTCTGGATTCTCGAAGACACCCACAGGACCACTGACCACTATTGTTTTGGCTTTCAGTATTATCTCGCTGAATTTCTTTGCGGTCTCTGTTCCGATGTCAAAGATGGCATAGTTTGTTGGAAGCTCGTCAACAGTTATCTCCTTTCGTTTCTGGTCCACTTCCATAGCCAAGTCAACGGGAACAATAACAGCCCCAGGATATTGCTTCATGAGTTCCTTTATGCCCGGAACTAGACCCATCAGCTCCTTCTTTTCCAAGAACTGCATGTTCGGTTCCCCTAGGTCCACACCCGTGGCTACCAGAAAGATGTGCCCTATTACTCCACCAGTTAAAACGTAGTCAGCTATGTCATTCTTTAGCACATAGTTGGATATGTCCAATGAGTCGTCACCTTTTGCTCCGCCAATCACGAAGACGGAGGGCTTTTCA
>Ga0307420_1000949_pt1 | contig 13011 bp, 13 predicted proteins | sample SalMarWE160240MG_2_FD_202167 | JGI IMG/M metagenome (GOLD analysis project Ga0307420, IMG submission 202167) | Salt marsh sediment microbial communities from the Plum Island Ecosystem LTER, Massachusetts, United States - WE1602-40 | ecosystem: Environmental > Aquatic > Marine > Intertidal zone >... | reverse complement strand
AAAAATGATCGATAAGGAGTGGCATATCCTCCTTACGATCCCTTAGCGACGGTACAGCAATCGAGATAACGTGTATCCTGTAAAAGAAGTCTTCCCGTATCAAACGCTTCCTCATCAGATCCATCAGATCTCCATTGCTGGCAGCTATGATACGAAAGTCGGAGTCTTTACTTTGAGTGCTTCCCACGGGAGTATAACCCCCCCCATCAATAGCTCTGAGGAGCTTGACCTGCATGCCGAGGCCAATCTCGCCCAGTTCATCAAGGAACAGGGTCCCACCATCAGCAAGGTCTAAATAACCGTGCTTATCCGTATAGGCTCCCGTAAAGGCGCCTTTCTTGTAGCCAAAGAACTCGCTTTCAAGAAGTGTTTCAGGTATTGCCCCACAGTTCACAGATACAAAGGCCCTGTCACGTCTGTTGCTCATCTCATGTATGGACTGAGCTACCAATTCTTTCCCCGTGCCGGATTCGCCACCAATGACCACACTTGCATTAGAGGTTGCAGCCATTGAAATAAGATTATAGACTTGCTGAATTGCCTGGCTTTTACCGATAATATTCCCGAATCTATAGCCATCTTTCATGGAAAATCTCAGTGTTGTGCTCTCCCCTTGGAGACGTTCCACCTCATCTTGGGAAGCAATATCTTGCGGCCTTCTTTCGGTAGTATCTCTAATAGTTGTAATGAGTGCTGGTTTTCCTTTCCATTTTGCAACCACGTGGTGCCCTTCTACCCAAAATTCTCGTCCGTCCTGCTTATGACACGCTGCTCGGAAGGTTTTTTCACTGGAGATACCTGACTCAAAAGATCGATAAATTTCCTTTATACCCTGATGGAAATCATCGGGAATCAGGTCGTCAATCCTCTTTCCAATAATTTGTTTTGGACCCCCGTAACCAAACATTGAACAAAAGGCATGGTTTACGAATAACAACTTCCCTTCTTGCACAATGGTAACCCCGTCGGCCACATGCTCAGCAAGGGTTAGGTAGCGCTCTTCACCTTCCCGTAAGGTCTCCTGTGCCTGCTTGAGCTCGTTAAGATCTCTAAAAATGGTCATCTTTAAAATCGAACCATCAGTATGAAATATAGGAAAATGGGAAACATGGTAAAAACGACCGTCTCTCGGACTGACCAATTCAGTCTGGCAAAGCTCACCTTGTTGTATTTTATCGTGGACACACCATGGACATTTTTCGCTGCGTTCGTGTATCGATTTGTAACAGGGTTCCCCTTTGGCATTACGGCCTATCCTCTTGATCATAGCATGGTTCATATAAGCCACACGATAGTCTGGCGAGCAAATATACACCGGGTCATTAATGGTCTCTATAATGGAAGGATACATCTCTTCGCCTTTATTCAATGTCTGCTCAGCTCGTTTGCGTTTAACGGCTTCTTCCTCGAACTCCTTGACCTTTGTCTCCAGTTCTTCATATGTCGGTTTTCTGGCCATCAAAAATTCTTTCAATTCAGCGCGATAAAAGGTAGATTATGAACAACATGTAAATCATTATTTGAGTAGCCTGGATTCAAATATACCAGCATAACCTTGTGAATATGCTGGAATTCAGTATTCTTGCATATAATTTGCCCTGGACCCAGTGATTCTCCCTTTCTTAAATCCAATCTATCCTCCAGGAATAGAATTTGCGAAAGTCATGAACCCAAGCGCTGCAGAAAGCAACTCCAATGAAAATCTAAAAATCATCTTTATTTTACTTAATATTACATATATTATTAAAATATTTACGTCAAGAAGAACCTTCAAATAATTATCATAATTCACAAACCCTTAAATTGAGTGTTTTCTAATTAAAAATGTGAAGTATTTGCCTAAAGAGATTCCTGAATGGTCCGAAAGTTGCAGGCTAAATTTTAATACTATAGGAAAGACCATTTTTGTTCCTTTAACTTTAGGCACTTTAGGCACTTTAAACTTTAGGCACTTTAGGCACTTTAAACTTTAGGCACTTAATTGTTAACATGCAGCAATCCTGTATTCTCATTCATATGGACTTTGACGTTATCCTGGAAATACCTGGTAAACCTCTTGGTAGACCAGCCTTTTAGAGCGGGGACACAGCCATACCAAAAGGATGCAGGGAGAAATCTGAGGCTATGCTCAAGAATGTCGGCCTTCCCGTGGAAATCTGTGCCGTGCATCTCGCTAAAGATCCGCTTAACAACGACTGCCAGAGGGACCTTGATAATGGCAATAACAGAGAAGGGGTAAACGGATGTCTGATCTGGTACTTATCTTTTCAATTGATGAAATCAGGGGCGGGATAACACAAAAGGTGATAAAACGAAGCGGTTTTGAGGCCCTATTGCTCCGTATGATTTTGGGGGCTAAAAATGCTATTGCGAAGCATGCCCCAGGCGTTGTGATTTTTGACATAGGCAGTTATTTATCAGAAGAGGTAAACCAAATACGAAATTTGTGCGGGACATTGGAGCACACACCGGTAATTTTACTCGGAGACAGGTCTATCACAGACAGGTTCAAGGAGACTGGAATAAGCAAGGAACTATGCCTTTCGGACCCCCTTGACCCTAAGCTCATTGTCGCAAAAGTCAAGGAGGTTTTCTCCCTGAAGGTGAAGGAAAAGCCCTCAGAGGGTGATACCCTTGAACAGGACTTGAAGCATCTCTTAAAGTTGGATTAAAAGAATTACGCACTCCTACATAGATGGAAAAGCACGAAAACCTTATAGCTATCATTGGACCAAAGGGGGGAGTAGGCAAAACCTCGATTTCCGTCAATCTTGCCATTGCACTTTCAAGAATGGGCAAAAAGGTTGTTGCCGTTGACCTTGACCTTGGAGCGTCAAACCTCCATGCGATCTTTGGCATCAGGGATTCTAAGTACAGTCTCGATGACTTTGTTCAAAACAGAGTCAAGAAACTTGGCGATATTATTGTGGATACGGGCATAGAGAATTTAGGAATAATTCGTGGAGGTGATGTCCCCGGTGTAGCGAATATGCAGTATCAAAAGAAGATGAAACTCGTCAGGCATCTGTTAGGGTTAGGCTTTGACCTTGTGATCCTGGACCTGGCTCCAGGGGTCTCTCATAACGTCGTGGATTTTGCAATCATTGCCAAAAAGACCCTTCTTGTCACCACCCCCGAAGTGCCATCCTTATTGAATGCATACAGCTTCATCAAGGTGGCTGTGTTCAGGCGGCTCACTTTTTTTTTCAAATACAATAAATCTTTTGAGATCCTGGAGCTCCTGGAAAGGGCAAAGGACTCTGAAAATTATCCCCACCTAAAGACCATGGAAGACTTCTTTAGAGAGGCCCATGAGATCAATTCCGAGGTAACGGATGCCGCAAAAAAAATTCTATCGGGTATTACACCGTTTGTGGTTGTCAACAGGGTCCGGACAGGGAAGGATGCGAACACAGGTAAGGTTATTCAGGGCCTCATGCAAAATTATCTGGGCATCAAGAGCTCGGAACTCATGACCATACGGGAGGATATTGCTGTAGAGAAGGCCATCGCAAAGATGAAACCCGTTATGACTGAGGCGCCAAGTTCCCCTTTTTCCCGGGATATCGAACAGATCGCCCTTAAACTCTGCGAATGAACCAGCCCCCTCCTTGTATTTCGCCTCGCATTCCATTGCTGTTATTCCTAAGGTCAAAAAATTGATCGTTCGGTGAGGCCTTTAACTATTTGCGCAAAGCATTGGAGCTTCCCCTTTTGTCATTAGCGGTGGTTGTCAGGGCCTCTTTTCTTCACATCTGAGGCGTCTTTTTATGGTACTATCCCATATAACCTTTGCGCCTGCTGTCACAACAACACCTAAGGCAAAAGGAATGAGTGAAGAGGTAGAGGCAATAAGGACCGAAGCCCTTGCCGCATTACTCGCTAATAATCCAAGCCCTGCGGCCAATCCCATACCTGCTGATTCACCCGCTGTGTCAAGGACAGCGTCTCGCTTGGTTATCCTGCCCTTCTTATATTTCCCCGTGTTAATAAGAGCGGCTATGCCTCCCCACGCAACACCTACGGCTGCGCTCGCCTTAAGAGGACTGATGACTCCTGCTTTCACTACTCTTATAGCCCTTGCACCACGCCCCAAAGTATGCCCAAGTGTACTTGTCGTGGTTTCCGGATAGTGGTAATCACTTATATCCATTATGTATACCTCCTTTCCTTTTTATTGTGCATATGTGGTCTTCACGAAACTATTTTTTCCTCTTCACATTAATCCAGTGGAGAGGGAACACACCTTGCCACTTCCTATCCCTTTTGGGGACACAATCTATTTTTTACACTGCCACAAAGGTACCCTTCAGCTCTGCATGAAGAGGGGAATGTTTATCCAGATACGCCCGTAGGGCATCAATGGCATGTTGAGAAGAGTTCTCCCGATTTCGTCCGTATTTCTTGGGAACCCCTTGCTCAGTAACGAATGCAGCTGTGTAATATCGATCTGGCTGCACCTCTTGGCTGCCTACAAATAGTCTTTGTATCCGAGAGCCTCCAGGATTTTCCATCTTGAAATATACGTTGAGACCAAGACAGCGTTTCACATACCCTCCCATTTGTTGGTAAGCGTTGTGCGAAAACGTTCGTTCGAGGTTGTCCTCTATCATCATCAGGATCTCCTCACCGGCCAACTCCACTGTTGAGATTGTCGGATTCATGGGGATGATGTTGTATAACTCATTCAAAGTAATTTTTCCTCTAACTACAGGTGCGCCATAGCGCCAACCATTGGAAAATGCCACCTCTGCTCCAGTACTGTCAATCAGAGACTGAAGAAGAAAATTATCCATTGTAGACTCTAAGACTCTACCTCGATTAAGAGCTGTGGCGGTTTCGCCAACAACCTCTGAGAGCTCATTCCTATAGGGTGCAAGTGCCTGCTTTATTAAGTCCTCTATTACAGGGTCAGGCTCAATATCCTCTTCAACTTCAATTAGCTGGTGTTTATAATCAACAATACGCCGAGAATTCGCTTGTAAATCCAGACGACCCAGGAAGGAGCCGTGACAACCAGATTGTATAACAAGGGTTTTTCCCTGCAAGACTGGCTTATAAAGACGGTTATGAGTATGGCCACTTAGACATATGTCTATGCCTTGTACTTCAGACAAAAGCCTCATCTCCTGAGGAAACCCAAGATGGGAAATGAGAATAATGAAATCGACATTCTCCTGCGATTGTAGGATATCTATAATTGATGGAAGTTCTTCTCTTCCAAGGGTGAAGGTCAGACCTTCGCTGTATGAAGATGGCATAACTTGATCAACAATATTGGAGGCGATTCCAATAAGACCGATCCGTAAGTTGCCAATCTCTTTTACGATATAGGGCTGGTAAGAGAGTTTTTCCGTCTTTTTATCATAAACATTGATAGCTATCATGGGATAGTTTATTTCTGATACCCGCTTTTGAAATATTCTTGGACCATATGCAAATTCCCAGTGCGCTGTCATAGCATTAAGATTCAATAAGTTCAAAATAGGGACTAAGATTTCTCCTTGCGTTTTTAAAGCAGGGTAGGTACCATGAAATGTATCTCCACAGTCGCAAAAGAGAACTGGTCCATTACTTTCTTTACGAATCTGTTTTATGAGTGAAGAGATACGGGCAAAGCCTCCTGCAGGACGATATACCGCATGGTCACCCTGCCAGAACATCTCCTGGTGTATATCCAGGTAAGCGTGAGTATCGTTCATTTGCACAACTGTAAATTTTGTCCTGCCTTTTTCCATTGTCTTCAGAAGGTGTTATAACTCTCTTTTCCTCTCGATAAACCTCTTCCTGTAGACCATAAAAGCCGCTTCCCCTGTATGCTCCATAATTTCGTGATCAGAGTGAGCGCTTATGGCTATGGTAATTATCGGTATAGGTAATGCGCGCGGTATCATTCTGGTGATCAGGCCTATTGAAAGGCTTTCTATTTGTTCCTGAATGGCCTTGGACCCTATTAATGAGACCGATTTTTTTGATATTTCAGTTTCCTCCTTATCTCTCTCGATCTTTTTCAGCATTTCAATTTCCCCAAGCGCCTTAAATTTGTTTTCCGAACTCCCTATGGCTGCCTCCATTATCCTTAATAGTATATGTTTTTCGACAATATCATTTGGATCAAAGCCGTAACAGAATGCTATTTCTTGAAGCAGGTGAAAGGCCTGAAGCAGAATCGCAGTCAAATCAGCGGGTGCAATCAGGGCTCCTCCTATTCCGGCCACCGCTCCCTGAGCCGCGCTCGCCCTTTCATGAAACTTTATATGCTTCCTGTTGCAGTCATCAAGCAGTTTGAGATTCACTGTCTTTAGTTCAGAGAGGTCATCTATCATTATGCCGTTCTTATGGGCCCTTTTTATCAGTTCTTCCGGCTTGACACTGTAAGTAGATGCAGACATCATCTTATTTAAAGCAGATTCAATAGCGCTTTCAAAGTACCTTAATTTATCCGGCCCTAATTTTTTAGTCAAATAGTCCACGGGCTTTGAAACGGCATCAAGAAGTTTTTTTTGAAGACCCCCATGGCTTTCTTTCTCCCATCTATCTATCCTTTTCAGGCTTAATTTTTCGTATTTATTCAGTTCCATCACAGACGCTCCTCAAGATATGGCAACCGAAAGCCATGAAACAAAATTTATTGCGATAATATCCATTGGTACCTGCTCAGTAAAATTCCCGTCCCGGAGGACCGGGTTCTCAATGTAAAATTGATGCATTCGTAAAAACTCAAAATCTCACGCAAAGGCGCAAAGCTCGCAAAGCTAAATTATCCATATTGAGTGCTTTTTTCTTGGCGCCTTTGCGAGAAAACATACTTTTTACGGGACCATCAAAATTGAATCAAGGCGAATGATTTCGTAATCACCAAATGCCCGGCCCGGTGCGATGGGCTCATGTCAATGAAAATAACCACGGCTCAACTTTTTGTCAATCTTGGACCTATGGCCACGTGAACAGTTACGATTTGAATTCGCACTTACATTTAAAAAGACACGGCCCATCGGTTTTATAGCAGAGCTTACAGCATGTAGGTTGCGCCCCCATCGTTGCGCCTCGAAACAAACCGTAAGCGGCAAACACCCCTAAAACCGAAGCGGTGAAATAGATCAATATATAATCAAAACGCAGCAACAGGGCATCAGGACCGAAAACCCTTGCGGGATTAAGGCCTACGCCTGAAATCGCGGCGAAAAGAACAGTAACCACTATTATATACACCCCAAGGGCAATTCCGGTGAACCGACCAGATTTACCGGAAGACACAAAGGAAAAGACAATAATAACCAGAAGAAAAATAATGATAATTTCAACAAGCAGGACTAACAGCGCCGGATAGTTTAAGCTCGGAAGGGTCAATGCGACAGCGGGATTTTTCCAATCAAAAATCATAAATGCAAACCATGTCCCGAAGACAGCACCTGCAAATTGAGCGACAATGTAGCCGACGGCATCAATGACGCTTATTAATCCGTTAAGCCAAAACGCAAGAGTCAAGGCTGGATTGACATGGCCCCCGCTTCTTTTTCCTATAGGGGAATAAACAACAATTACAAGGCCAATTGCAAAGAAAAGTCCAATGGCAAAATATTTAATTACATCCGCGGTATTTACAAGGCTAACCAGGTAAATACCAGTAATCCCTGAAAAAAGAAGGATCGCCGTTCCCAGAAATTCACAAAAATATTCTGTCCAATGCAATTTGATCATCTCCCTTCACTTCAGAGAGTGGAGATCATATCATTTTTTCATTAAAACTGTCAACTTCTGAACCTTTGAATCCTTAACCTGGAACCGATCACTCTTAGATTCCAGGTATGTCTTTTCAAATCCTTGCAAGAACAAAGATCAATCCTCCAATCTGGATAATGGCGTAGGCAATGATCCCGAATGGCAAAAAGGTCATAAAGTCAAATTTTGCCCTTCGTCCTTCTCTCGTTGTCAACCCCGATTTTTCTACAATCGATTGAGCCAGGGGCCCTGCGGTAGCGGCGGTGAGAAGAAAGCTCGATCCGGCGCACACAGACAGTGCCAGCCCAACATAGACTGTCTCCCCGGGAACACCCCCTTTCAAGATAACCTGATGAGCTATCGGCAGCATGGTCGCCATGCTGGGACCGGCGGAAAAGATTGCAGTAGAGATCCCACAACATATCATCAGGGCACAGACAAGCATCTTTGTGTCCGTAAAATACACAGTCATGAGACCGGCAATATAGTCAAGGATGCCGGAGCGCGCCATACAGGATACCATGAGAAAAAGAGCCGTCAAGAAAAGAATGGATTCGAAATCAATCCCATGCCTGACAATATCCTCCGCCTCTTCGTTCTTGATGACCATAAGCAATCCTACGCCAAGAAAACAGATTACCCCCGGGCTCAATCCGATCCTTCCTGCAATAATCCATAAGCCAAACATGATGCAGAAGACTCCCACGCCGGGGTAAAGAATCGTCTTGTCAATGGTAACATTCCGGTATAATTTTGCCATGGAGATCAATGCGAGTGATCTCTCCAACGGAGCGGCATCCTCACTTCCCTTTCTGTTGTAGTACACTGCAGGCAGGACAAGAATCGCACTGAACAGCAGGATGCAGATGGGAAAGGCCAAGATCAAATATCTCACAAAGGAGATGCTCCCGGTGCCCATAAGGAGTATTGCCGGGAAATCGCCTATGGGGGTGGCGGCGCCTCCCAGGTTGCAAGCCACAATCAACATGGAAAAGCAAAGCGCAACGAATCCCTGAGTAGCGCCGAGTGCCTTGAGGATACTTAGCAGCACAGGCAGAACTAACAAGAGGGCGGTAAGGTTATTCAATGCGCAGGAAAGAAAAAACATGATTGATGAGAACATGATTAAAATCAGGAGATATTTGCCCTGACTCGCACGAGAACACCAGACAGCGAGAGAACTGAAAAGACGACTCCTGGCAAACAGAGACGAAAAGGTTCCCAATCCTAATAGAATAACCAATACATCCCAGGGAACACCGTTATATATGTTCAATATGCTCTGATTCCCTAATGTAGCGGCAATTGTCATGGTAACCGTCGCCCCGCTAAGAATAACAATCATCTTCCTGGCCGGAATCAGGGCCTGGATGATTAAGGTTGCTATCATAACGCTTATCAGAACGGCGCCAATCATTTTCTATCCGGTTCCCCTAAACGATCCTGAATTGATTGGTGAAAAACTGACTCGTCGAATAAAGCGGGGCCATATCACCGAGATATCTGTTATAGCCTGACAGTATATTTAGACCGATAATCCGGTTATATGAGCTCCTGACATCGGGTCCAACGGTCCTGAAGGTGACAGGATAAATGAAGGCGTCCTCCTCCATCCGGCAGAAAGCATATGAAATCAGGACGCTGCGCGCTCCCCCGAGCCTCATAATCTCCCGCACATCAATCAAATGAACATTCGGCGGGAAGTTGGCCAGAACCCTCTCCTCTTCAATGGTCTCTGAGTGGGGAATAATATAGAACCGGGATTCCGGCAGTTTCCGGGTAAGGCGGTCTAAAATCACCGATTCTATGCCGACCACCACAATAGAAGAGAAATCCCTTAATTGTTCGATTAGGGGATCAATCCGCTCATTGATGATCTGCTCGACCTCAGCGGGAGAAAGGCCGCTTTCAGCAACTTCGCCGTAAAGCGGGAAGTATTCGGCCAGGTTTTCAACAAGCCGGGAAGCGCCCTCCCGGTGCGCCAATCGATAGACCGTGTCGTGCAGAACGAGAGCGGCGCTGAAAGCTCCCAATTCCGAAATCAGGGCGGAGATTGTCCTCATAACCCCCTTTGGGTCTACATCTGTTATTGAGGCAACGGCGGCTTCACTCATGGGGATTTCCTTTTGCCTGGAACTTCCTTTTCATGGGGATCGCTTCCGCCCAAGATATGGTGAAAAGACTCATAGATGTGGAGAAGCAAGACATTCATGAATACCTCGTGAGGCGGCCCGGTCAAAAGATTCTTGGCGGCTTCCGCAATTCTCTTCTGGTCTTTTTGGAAGATCTCTGTTAGCAAGCGAGCCGGAATCCCGAGTGGCACTGCCCTGCGTGCATCAATCAGATTGTTTGCCGGTGAACGGGTTGAGATGTCCCGCTCTGTCCGTTTTTGCGGCCTTTGTAATGGTGAAGATGATTCTTGAAGAGCTCCATTGATTGTCTCATATGGATAGGATTCAATTTTCTTCCCCATTCTTTCGGACAGCCGCGAAAGCAATTCATTGAGAATCGCCAGAAAAATACCGTTTGTTTGCCGCCGGTGAAAAGGCCCTTCTTGCAAGATGATTCGAAAGGTATAGGCCCATTCATTGGCATCCGGCACCAGGGAGGAGATTGCACCAAAATTCAATGACTCAATGGGTGATTTTGTTTCTTCGATATGGAGTTTTTCCTTTAGCTCTTCGCTCAATCGACGATAGGCTTCGCCTTCAAGTAAAGAGTCCAGTTTTCTCTTGACAATCTGAGGAGGCGTAGATTTGCAGATAAAATCGTTTACCCCCAATTCGAGACACTCCTGCCATTCGGAATCTCTGATGTCATTGGGTGCGCTCAGCAGAACAACCGGCATCCGCAAAGAGGGTCTCGCTTTCCTTAACCCACGGAGAAATTCAACTCCCGTGTGGTTATCAGGAAAGGAGTAGTCAATTAGAATAATGTCGGCGCTATCCACCAATTCCCAAGGGATACCGGAAACCTTAGTCTGTGAGTCGAATTCATAGCCCTGGTCTTTGCCAAACGATTTGAAAACATCCGCAATTACTTTTGGCGCTTCATCATCAATGAGAAGAAGTCTGTGTGTCACAGTTGCCCCCTCCTTCTAGATGGATTATTTTGGGTTTATAAAGGCCTTATCAAAAACCTCGTATTCATATCTCCCACTTATTTATCGGTTTTCGCATTCTGATTTCGTATTCATTCAGTTCCACTGCCAAACCTCCTAAAGAAGATTTATAAGCGAATCTTGACATTCCGGGGGCAAATTCAGACCTCCGTCTTTCTTCTCCACGCGTTTCAACACTTCGAACACCATCGATTTTATCTCTTTTCTATACTTCTCCACATCTCCTGCGTCTGATAACATAAACTTGGCGCTCAGGCTTAGGATTCTGCCTGCCTCTAAGGTGCTCAGCTCATTGCAGATACGCTGGATATCCTTGTCCAAAAGCGCATCTCGATCCAGGCCTTTTAAAGACCTCGCGCAGGGACTTTCCGCTTCCATTGTATCCATGTCCTTTTTGATTGAATCGGTTAAGAAATTGGCTAGTTTTTTCTTTATTGGATTCATATCATATCTCCTATCTAGAGATTATAGGCAAACTTCGGCTCAGCCTTAATAGCCGTCTTCATCTCGGGAAATTCATCTTTAAGCTTCTCCTGTATGGAGTGGATGATATCATAGCTCTCCTGTTCATCCGCATCTTCCTCTAATGCAATATCGAAGGCTACTTTGCATTTGTCAACATCACAACCAATTATCCTCAGGTCATGGAAAGAGCTCACCCGTTGGTCTCCAGAAATAATTTCCTTTATCCTCTGAGCAATGGCCTCATATTGAGGATGCTCCTTATTTAGCGGGTCAATATGCGCAATAACCATTCCACCAATTTTTCGCCCAATTTCTTCTTCAACCGCTTCAGATAGCTCATGCAGTTTCAATGCAGACTCTTTATCTGATACCTCTATGTGCAGAGAAATAACACCCGTCTGACCATACTTGTGAAAGATTATGTCATGGACACCCAGGACGCCAGGGTGCGTTTTGGCTATCTTTTCTATCTCTTTTAGTGTCTCCTTTGATGGCGCCTCGCCCAGCAAAGGATTGATAGCCCCTTTGGCTATTGAATACGCGGAATACCATATAATCAAAGAGACAAAGATACCCATCACGCCGTCTATGCGACTGTAGCCGAAACGCGAGGCAATGAGAGCTACGACAACCAAACCCGTGGCGATAACATCGCTTCGGTGGTGAAGGGCATCTGCCCTGAGTGCTTGTGAATCGATAATCTCTCCGAGTTCGTAAGAGAAACGCGACATGAGTTCTTTTATTATTATCGTTCCCACGATCACCAAAATCACGCCTAAAGAAGCTGTAGAGGCCTGGGGTCGGGCAATACTGTGGATTGATTTTTCCAAAAGCTCAGCACCCGCAATAAAGAGCAATACTGAAACAATCAGGGTGGCTACAGACTCCATCCTGCCATGGCCGAATGGGTGTTCCTTATCCGACGGCTTCTTGGCCATTTTGAAGCCGATTATGATTACAACTGAAGTGGCGCTGTCGGCCAGCGTATGTACGGCATCGGCAATCAAAGATACGCTCTTGATGGAAAGGCCAATGAGTAGCTTAATGACAAACAATAGTATGTTAATGACAATACTCGCCCAGCCTTCAAGGGCTCCATACCGTGCCCTGACCTTGAGATCGTTGATATTCTGGTGGTTTTTAATAACCTTTACTACTATCCAACGGGTAAACTTTCTCATAGACTACCCCTTATACTCGCATCTATATTTAAAAAGACATCCGGCATCTGTTTTGTAACAGAGCTTGGGACATTCTGGCTTCATGGAAGCAAAAAGAACCGTGACGAATACTATATAGATTTCCACAAATCCCATTCTCTCCAATAACACCTTGTCCTCCCATGTATCGGTTGCATCTTTTGGAGGCTTGAAATACATAATAATAATAATTGCTCTTAGTGTTAATAGCCACAAAAAAATTCACCATGGCATGATGGATCCTCAAATACCCCAGGAAAACATAGGCAAAAGCTCCATTCCAGCGAATCTTACCGTTGTACTTTCAAGATTGGGTAAGAAGGTTGGTGCCATCCTTATTGAATGCATACAGCTTCATTAAGGTGGCTGTGTTCAGGTGGCTCACCTTTTTTTTCAAATACAAAAAATGTTTTGAGATCCTGGAGCTTTTGGAAAGGGCAAAGGATTTTGAAAACTATCCCCACCTAAAGACCATGGAAGGCTTTTTTAGAGAGGCCCATGAGA
>Ga0307420_1000945_pt1 | contig 13050 bp, 9 predicted proteins | sample SalMarWE160240MG_2_FD_202167 | JGI IMG/M metagenome (GOLD analysis project Ga0307420, IMG submission 202167) | Salt marsh sediment microbial communities from the Plum Island Ecosystem LTER, Massachusetts, United States - WE1602-40 | ecosystem: Environmental > Aquatic > Marine > Intertidal zone >... | reverse complement strand
CATCTCTACGGCATATTCACAGAATGGATTGAGTATTGAGTCTACCCCTTCTCTGATAAGTGTCCCTGTTTCGGGATTTATTTTTACATCCGTAATTTCTGGAACCTGTTTTACACAAATGAGTATCTTCATTTTTTTAATTACTCTGCCACAGATCTACGCTGATTATCGCTGATTTTTTTCTTTTATTATCATATACAAATCTTTTGAATTCTGGTTTTCTGCCAAAATTCAATAATAAGCCAACCTCAATATTTGTTGCCTGCCCGCCATCGCGAGTCGCTCAGGCGAGGCGGGCGGGCCTTCAAGTAATTGATTAATTGAGCCTCATGTGCAGGGTCAAGGGCACGGATTGCTCGTTATAAACTTCGTAAAGACTCTTAAGAATAATATCCGTAATTTCTTTGTGTTTAAATCTATCTGCGGGCATCAGCGTAAATCTGTGGCTGAATAGTTACTTCCATTTTGATTATCCATATTGTAGTTACTCAGGTTTAAGGGTTCACGCTTACGATTTATGGTATTATAAATATTTCAGCAAGACTCATGCCATTTTTGATCTTCAAGGCTTGAATTCGGCTAATAAAGTGGAATGAGTTTTGCAGTATTTAAGAAAAAGATAAAGAGGAAATTTTTGTGGCACACATAATAACCCTTAAATGCATAGATCAAGCCATAGCCAGCCTTAATTACAGAAACAAGAATTCATTAAAATATAGGCTTGTTGATAATATACGACAGTTTTATGAGAATGAGAGCTCAATAGAATCCATAGATAGCATTGGCGCGGAACAACTGGTCACATTGCTATGGAATACAGGGGATGATCCTGCAATAATCAAAAAGAAAAGGAAAAATCTGAGCAGCGTTAAATCATCGATAAATACTAATTTAAAAAAACTTTATAAGGAGAAAAAAAATCCTGAGGGGATAATTATCGGTCCTGCCAATATCTTTGTAATGTCCAATGAGGCCAAAGACGATGTCCTTAAGGCGTTTAAAGTGAGCGCAAAAATTGAAGAGACTGTCTCACTGGGTCAAATAAAAGACATCTTAAATATCGTGAATGATATACTGTCAAATCCGGAGGCTATTGCAGGTAAAGAGAGTGCTGAAGACTTAAGAAAATTTGATCAGGTAAAACATCTGATACAGGGTTTATCAGAGAAAGTTGGTTTAGGGGCATCCGAAACGACTGACCCTGCCTCTAAATTATCCATGGCAATATCAGGAGAGAAAGATACAACTGGAGGTCCAGATTTAGCTGAAGTAACCGAAGTTTTCGAAGAGCCTGAAGAGATCGAGGTGGATGATGACATTGAAGAGGTGGAGGTTGAAGAGGATCTTGAAGAGATCGAGGTGGATGATGACATTGAAGAGGTGGAGGTTGAAGAGGATCTGGAGGAGGTCGATGTCATAGAGGGCGATAAAGAAACAGGTTTCTCTGCGGGAGATTCAGGAGGGAAATATTTTGATGGAGGCCATGAAAATGATAATGAAATAATAAAAACCAGGCTTTTGGCTGAAGAATTTAACAATTTGCTTGGTGCTATTGATAAATATTATAATCAGTATATTCTGATTCCGGAAGGGGAATATATCGTTGGAAGCAAGCGATCCAAAAAAGATGAGAAACCTGAGCAGTTGGTTCATTTGTCACCATTTTATATGGGTAAATTTCCGGTTACAAACGCGCTTTTTGAAATTTTTATTGAAAAAACCGGATATAAAACAACTGTGGAAAAGATTGGATACGGAACGGTTTACTATGGACGTTCACAGAAGACAGTTGATGAAAAAACTGGTTTAGAGAGATTTATCTGGAATACTGCAATAATTAGCAAAACAGTAGAAGGTGCATGCTGGTATCAACCGCTGGGGCGTGGTAGCACGATCCATAATAAAAGAAATCACCCTGTGGTTCAGGTCAGCACGGAGGATGCAATAGCCTTTGCAGCCTGGACAGGAAAAAACTTGCCTACTGAAGATGAATGGGAGGCAGCTTCAAGAACTGCTAAAGGCTATGCGTTTCCTTGGGGAAACGAATGGAAAAAAAACTCTTGTAACATTGAAGAAAGCTATATTGGTGACACCACACCTGTGGATAAATATATTGAATGCGCAAACGATGTTGGAATAACCGACGTAATAGGGAATGTATTGGAATGGACACGGGAGAGATCCGAACCCCCTTCTTTCGTAAAGGGCAGATTAAAATATTATATTGTGAAGGGTGGAAGTTGGATATCAGGGAATGAGCTTCGATTATTTAGCCGCTTTCTAGTACAACCCGGATCACACTCTAACATCCTCGGGTTCAGGTGCGTCGCACATTGAGAAATTGGAAAATCTATTGTAACTGGCGCGCCTTGTTTATTATAGTCTTTTGCTATTGTAATATTTGAGGAGCTATTTATGTTGCACAAGAGCTTCCCCAATCAGGTCTGGTCCAGGGATTCACGGTTGACATCCATGCAATACGGCGTGGCTTGTGGCAAGAACCGGATGAACTCCTTATCTATCTTTAAATCAAAAGCAAATACTTTAGATTGATGATTCGGCAGTATTTTATCTCTCTAACCCCTTGTCCAGACCCGCCTGTCCCGATATAATCGGGACGGGCAGGCCCGGTTTAGCAGTTCTTTTCATAGAAACACTGGGCGTAGTGTTCAGAAGATCAGTTTTAAAGCGCAGGTTTCGCCGCACCAGGGCAGGCGTGAATCCCGATTTTATCGGGAAACCTGAGTAGTCACAATCTATTGACCATCTTAAATTCATGCCGGAGTTTAGGAAAAATGCCCTATTTCTTGACCTATTAGCTATCTTTCTGTAATCTTGTATAAGAAATTCAATTCATTTATAGTAATGGGTTAGGTCATTGCAATATGCAAGATTCACTAAGAAATAGCTAACGAGGCCCTTAGAGCCCTTTGTTCGAGACCGTATAGTAGTATGGATAATAAGATATCATCGGATATTCTGAGGCAAATTGAATCTGGATATTCTCTACCCTCATTATCTCCTGTAGCTATGAAGCTGGTGGAAATGGCACTGGATGAAACCTGTTCTGCTGGAGAACTTACCTCTCTTATTGAAAGAGACCCTTCGCTTGCTATACGGGTACTTAGGTTAGCAAACAGCGCCTTTTTTCACACCCGCGAACCCACCACTTCGTTAAAGCAGGCAGTTGTAAAGGTAGGATTCCAGCGTTTGAGGGTCATGGCACTCTCCCTCTCATTGAGAGACACCTTCCCTATGGCAAAAATAGGGGCCCTGGATTACGAAAAATTCTGGCATACCACTCTTTACCGAGCCCTTATCGCTAAGTCATTTGCCACCTACCTGAAAAATTGTTATCCTGAAGAGGCCTTTGTTGCCGGATTGATCATGGAAATCGGCCTCCTCATCCTTTTTGACCTTCGAATCAAGTTGGATACTGAGGCACCCCCTATCAAACTGGAGCCTCTTGAAGACCTTTTAACGTGGGAGAGAGATCGTTATGGGATCGATCATCGACAGGTTGGTGAAGCAGCGCTTAGATACTGGGGATTTCCAAACATCATCGTCCAATGCCAATCGCTTTATGGGCAAGCCGCGCTATCTCAGGATGCCCCATTGCTTGCAAAGATTTACGAGCTGTCAAGAGAGTTTTCGGGTCTAATATCTCAAGGATCTGCCGGTTTTCACACCCTGTTTAATGATGCTGAAAGATTTCTCGGGCTGAACCGGGATGTGATTAATGATATCCTCCTGGCAACATTCGATCAGGTTCAGGACATTGCGGACAACCTTAATGTGGAATTGAACAGGGAAAGAGATCTCATGGAAATCATGGAAAAGGCCAACAAGGCCCTAAGTCAGATTTCAGAGAAAATGCCAGTGTACCAGGAAATCACCGATCATGGATCGCTTCCCTCTTTTAACTCTTTAGATGAAAGAAAGGATGTTGTGGAGCACACCCTCCAGGCTGTGGCCCACGAAATCCGCAATCCACTCCTTGCCGTGGGCGGATTTGCCCGAAAATTATCTACTTTTTTGGACCCTGCCTCAAAAGGAGGCGAATATGCGAGGATTATCCTCGAAGAGGCCTCAAGGATAGAGAAAGCCCTTTTAGAGATGAACAGAGAAAATAGATAAAAGCGGTTTCATCTTTCATTTTTTCATCTACCTAATCCTTTTACTCATCTGCTCTCTATAGTCCAGCAGCAAACCTATAAGCCGACAGACGTTCCTTTTCGTTATGCCACACCATCCTTACGCTTTGCTAGCGAAGCTTTGCCACAAACCGACGAGTTGAGAGGAATCATATCTATTACTTGGGGCAAAGTCCCGAAAGCTCGGGATTGGTTTCGTATGACGTCAACCGATAACCGTTTCGAACTGCGCAACCCTGGGCCAGGGCCTGCCCTGGTGCGACATGCATCTAATATACTGCTGTCGCCGTAATGCTCCATAGGTGAAGTCTATTGCAACAAAGCATGCAATATAGGTCTGGGCCAGGGGCATGATAAAAAAAAGACATCTCCATACTCTTTTCCATATTAAGTTTCTCAGGAGAAAACATCATGTAAAGCATATAATCCCTTACTCCGCACTGTTTTTCAATGGATGATAGATTGATATTGATATGTATTAATCCAGGGCCTGACACCGGCACCATGAACAATGATATTATTTTCTTTCCATATATCCGATGGCCCTGAAGAAGGCCAAAAATAGACCAGCTACTCCACCTACAATAAGAAACCATTTTTGATAAAACCAGATATTTCTATAAGCACCCAACTCAGGCATGATTAAAATTAAGTAATGCATAACTACAGGAAAAAGGATGAGGCCGATAACAAGGTTGAAAAATTGAAATATTAGGCTTTTTTGAAAAAATTGGTATAAAAAATGAAATATCTTCCTGACATTGCCTAACCTTATTAGCTGTACATTAATCTCATCTAAATCCCTGGAAAGCCCTTCAGCATAGTTAAATGAATTCATAAATACATCAGGGGTATCAAGAGTTTCCACTATCGTCTTGATTTCATCAATTTTAGCCTGAATAAGCCTTATTGATTTATGGGGAGAGCTAATTAGACTTTTATAAGGAAAATTGTTGGCGAAAAGAAGATATTCCCCACAGCGATGATTGAGTTCATACAGGACTTCATGTATCTTTTTACTCTTTTCTTTTATGATACCCCCGGCAATAGAGATGATCGAATTAGCGAAGTGAGGAATGTCTATATATCCCAGGTAACTGTCAGTTTTTGATAATTCCTTGATCTTTGACCAGGTGCAGTGGGCTTGCTTCATCTCTTTCTCTTCTTCCCCCATTACCCTTTGTATTCTCTCTAACTCCTCCTGTGCCTTTGGCACGACCTCATTTGCCTCTTCTTTGGCCTGGGAAAAAAGCCTTTTTAGTTCTGGATGGATAATATCATTAAATGGCGCAAGCTCGGGGTCAATTAAGGCATTGACATAGTATTCAGGTTCTTTCTCGATAAATTTGATTAGTTTTGCGAGTGCTCCTCTGCCCATTCCCTTCCTAAATTTGAATATAATGTCTTGATATATAGCTTCTGGGCATTGAGGGTACAGGAAAAATATCTCTTGGATTTTTTTTTCAGCCTCGTTGGTATCATTATTCAGGTCATAGAGGCGGGAGAGCAAGAAAAGAAGAAATATTTTCTGGGGCTTTGTTGTGGCATAACTCAGAGCTTTATCAAGATAGGCCTGAGCATGATCAAAATTATTTTTTTCTATACACAAAAAACCCATAGCACAATAAACCTTATAATCCTCAGGATCGTTTTCTATGTGGGTCTTGAGTAACTTTTCTGCCTGATCAATGCTGGAGACCCGAATACAATCTTGCCCTAACCAGACAAGGCCTCCCTTGACCCTATCAACCTTTTTCTTTTTAACCTTTTCCCAGCCCTCGATATTGGAGTCCCAGATGGTTCTAAAAAAACGGAGCTGAAAGATTGACTTCAATTCATAGAACCCATAATAAGCCAATAGATTGGAACCGCCCTTATTATTCTCTCCCTCTAATCCTGCTTCATGATCTGTATCTGTTCCAGAAAGATAATGATAGAAGAGTCTGTTAATTTTATCTAACGATAGGTATCCCAGCTTTTTCAAGGCATCTGTTGTTTGCATTAACTGTTTTGATGGGCAGTATAACGGCAGGTGCCTCCTGTCACTGCAATAATAACAAGGTGGATTCTTACCCTTAATTAATGCATTCTGGTATCGAAAGAGTGTCGATTTGTTTTTTTTATGGTGTCCATCCAGTATGATTTTATAAAAAGTTTGAGGTTGTTCAGAATCAATAGGAGGAATGGTAGAAAAAGGGTGTGTAGCGTTTACGCATCTATGAGCATCTGGAGAAATATAAATTTCGCCCGGGTCAATTTCATCCCAATTTACTTCAAGGGCTTCAATAGTCAATGTATCAACACTAAGGTAAGGGCCGGAATCAATGATTATCTGTATTGGCGGAGGAAGGGAATTATAGTCTTTTCCAATCTTCTTTTTTAAGAATACCAATACATCCTTAGCCACAGTTATAGAAGAAGGGGCCTCTTTTAGTACTAAAACAACAGATTTATCAGAAAGGACACCCTCCTTATCAATTTTACCCCCCCACAAACCCTCCTTTGACTCAAGTAAGCTATTCCATGCCTCTTTAACATTAGCTTTATTCAGATTCAATAATGGCTTGAGATAGAGGAGTATGTTTGTTGTTAAGGCAAATGCAATTGTTTCTTGCCAGAGAACCTTATAGATAGTAAGTCCTTTGTGGACACCTTTTTTATGTGAAACGTCCACCAACTGGAAAAGCCCATGAGACAAATCTTTAATTAGATCATACAACTCTTGAGACAGAAAGATCTGATCACTTTCCGCTACCTGTACAACTTTGGCAGCTATATTTACCGCATTGCCAAAAATATCTTTCTCTTCAACAATAGCATCACCAAAATGAATACCAATTCTGATATGAATCTGTTTTTCCCGTGCTTTTTTATCATTATAGGCACTAAATTTTTGCTGGATTTTTATGGCTGACTTAACGGCCTCTCTGGGATTAATAAAATAGGCCATAACCGAATCACCCAGGGTTTTTACGAAAATGCCACTGTGCTCAGCAATGGTTTTTGAAACGAGATCCTGATGTGCCTGGAGCATCTTTCTGCCCGCCAGGTTCCCATAATATTTGAAATATGCGGTGGAGCCAACAATATCGGTAAAAAGGACTGCCATCTTTTGGAATGAGTCCTTTGGATACTCATCCATAGGGCGTGGCGGCAAGAATTGAGCCGTATTTATTTTAGACACGGTATAGCGATTCATGACCTCTTTTTCGCCCTCAATTCTTCCTTTTGTCTTTCTAAGACAAAAAGGTGTATTTCCTCCCTTTTGTCTACGCCAAGATTAATAAATATGCAGTGATATGCCCTATCAGTGATATTAACTATCCTGAAGGTGCCTGAAATAACCTCCTTGAGTAATGGCAGGGTTATCCTGAATGAATATTTTTTTCCTCTCTCTAATTCCTTATCCTCGCTCCTGAGGTAAATACTCATGCCCCCGGCACCTATGTTTTTTAATTTATATCTATTATGCCCAACCGTCACAGTGATGGGTTTTTTGCGTGATGGCTCAACCCTGAAGAAAGCCCTCTTTTCTTCATCAAAAAAATCGAGCAACAGATCATTGCTTTTCCCTGAGAACAAACTCTACCCTCCTGTTTTTCCTCCTGCCTTCCGGTGTATAATTACTGGCCACAGGTCGTAAGTCTGCAAAGCCAGTTGCCGTTAACCTCTCCCCATAGATTCCATTTTCTATTAAATATCGCAGCACAGTGGTAGCCCGTATGGCTGAAAGTTCCCAGTTAGATGCAAACTTTGGTGTGCTAATGGGTCGATCGTCGGTATGGCCCTGGATATCAATATCATACTGGGTGCTATTTTGGATTATCTGAATAATATCCGAAAGTATGTAGCTTGCCTCTGGAAGGAGATCAGAGGAACCGCTTTTAAAGAGAACGCTCCCCTCAACCCTAAGAATTATCTTTCCCTCTGTAAATTCAGCATCTACACTCCCCCCTAAGCCCTTTTTACTTATAAAAGATTTAATTTCTTTAAAGACATTCACCTCCCGCATGCCCGTTAGCTGATCGATCTTCTTTCTTTTTTTCATTGAACCTTTGCCAATTACGTCAAAAAGGCTTGTATTCTTGGTTCCATCTCCAACAGCAACCTCAAATGATTTGAGTGCATCTGTTATATTTTTCACTTCCATCCTTGATAAGGAAAACAAAAGCACAAAAAATACCAGGATCAGGGTAACTAAATCAGCATAGGTCAGAAGCCAGGCACCCCTTGCATCAGTCTCGGCTATCTCTTCAAGATCAGTGATTGCAGGCTCGGTCATAACCTATAAACCTCTTTTTCACTTATTGTTCTATTCTTAGGCGGGATAAAGGAAGAGAGCCTTTCAAAAACCATCAATGAATTATTGTTTTGCAGCATTGATATAGCCCCTTCAAAGATGACTTCCATATTGATAACCTCTGTCATCGTCCTTGCCTTAAGCTTGCCAGCTATGGGAAGAAAAAATAATGTCGATAGAATAACGCCGTAAAAGGTTGTGAGCAGCGCAACTGCCATTGCCGGTCCAATACTGGAAGGGTCGCTCAATTGACTCAACATCTGGACAAGGCCTATGAGAGTCCCGATCATACCAAAGGCAGGGGAAAAGCCGGCCATCTTGATAAATATATCCTGAATATTAAAGTGGCGATGTTTTATGGAATCAATTTCAATCCTGAGGGCATTTCTGATTGTATCTTCCTCAGCTCCATCAGCAATTAGATTGCAACCCTTTTTTAGTATAGGGTTATTTGTTTTTATCTCACCTAATGCAAATAGTCCTTTTTTCCTGGATATGTTAGAGAGCTTAATAATGGTTTTTACCATATCATTTGGGTCAATTTTTTGCTCATACAAGACAAAAAAACCGGCCTTAAATGCCTTAATCACCTCCTTTAAGGGAAAAGTGAGCAAAGTGGAGGCAATGGTTCCCCCTAAAACTATCATTACCCCTGATATATTAAAGAAGTTTGTAAGATCTCCCTTTAAAAATATAGCAGCAACAATCAAAGAGATGCCTGATAAAATACCGACAATTGAGGCAATATCCATATTGTTTACCTAAAAAATACTATAAAATAAGTGAATCAACAATTTATGATGAGATTTTCTTTAAAACTTTTGCCTATAACTATTGAAAAATCAGTAACTACTCAGCAATTGACCCCGGCGCTTCGCTCCAGGGTTATACATGAAAGAAACTATACGTTGAGCATGGAGATGTTTTTTTACCATGTCCCTGGGCTAGACCCGCCTGCCCCGATATAACCTGGGCGGGCATGCTTTGAACCCTGAACCTGAATAGTTACGAATATTTCATTACTACCATCGGGAAAAGCGCATATAATTCTTATGTTCATTAATATTTCTGCAAAATATGAACCAACCTTTCTAAAAAGGAAAACTTATTATATTTTAAAATTCAATCTCGCCTTAACCCCTCCCCACCGTCAAAAGTCTGCCTCTATCCCTATGATATACTAAGCCTACAGACTGCTCGGAAATCTTTAGATAAGGCTGCCCATGTGTCAAGAATTTGACACGGGTGGACGCTTGAGCACAGGCTTTCATGGTTGAGGATTACCTCTTTCGTTGTAATCTCTCGTTGAGCAACTTCACGATAATCTTATTACTGCGGTTTAAACGACTCACGATAATCTCAAAAAGGTGTTTGGCAACCTCTGGATACTTCTCAATGATTTCCAAGAGCTTCTCCCCAGGGAATCGCTTTATTGCTGATGTCCCCTTTGAGACGATTGTTGCAGATCGTGGCTGGCCGGATATGGCAGCTGTTTCTCCAAAGTACTCGCCGGGCTGTATTATTTCCCCTATTTTCCTGCCCTGTTTCTTGACATATAAAGCCCCCTGGACAAGCTTGAAAAAGTCAATATCTTTATTACCTTCCCGAATAATCACATCTCCATCTTCATAAGTCTCGGTATCTGGATGAACAAGGTACGCCGGCATGGCCTCTTTGGTCATAATTGTTCGTTTGGCCACCTCATCAACGGAGGTCAATCCCTGCCGAATCTTTTCAAGCCCTGCATCTCTCAAATTTACCATACCTTCATTTATTGCTGTTTTTCTCAATTGCTCTTCTGGAACACCTGCATTTATGACTTTTGCAACTTCCTCAGTGACCTCCATAAGCTCATAAATTCCTACACGCCCTTTATAACCGGTGCCCTTACATTCTGGACACCCCTTTGGACCGTATACAGTAAGGTCCGAAATTTCATTTTTTGAAAACCCCATATCCTCTAACATCTTTTTGTTCCTGTATTCAACCACAGCCTTACAGTGGGGACAAAGCCTTCTCGTGAGGCGTTGAGAAAGGACCATCGTTACCGAAGAGGCCAACATATACGGTGGAATACCAATATCGATCAAACGTCCGATAGTGGAAGGGCAGTCATTGGTGTGAAGAGTGCTGAAAACAAGGTGACCTGTCATGGCCGCTTTGATGGCAATTTCTGCGGTCTCCATATCTCGAATTTCGCCCACCATGATTACATCAGGATCCTGACGTAAAAAGGCCTTCAGGGCTGCGGAAAAGGTCATGCCGACATCATTCCTGACATTCACCTGATTGATTCCCCTAAAGTTAAACTCAACCGGATCTTCCGCTGTAAGTATTTTGGTATCTTCCTTGTTCAGTGTGTTGAGGACAGAGTAGAGCGTGGTTGTCTTACCACTGCCAGTGGGCCCTGTTACCAGAATCAGGCCAAAAGGACGGAAAATACAACGTTTGATGGATTGAAATGATTTTTGGTCAAACCCCAACTTGGTGAGGTCCACATTAAGTGCACCAGGATCAAGGATCCGCATAACAATGCCCTCACCAAAAAGGGTGGGCAATGTGGAGACACGAAAGTCAACAACCCTTTTTTTTCCGAGGCGCATTTTGATTCTGCCATCCTGCGGCACACGGCGCTCGGCAATATTGAGTCCGGATAAAATCTTAATCCTCGAAATCATTGCATTTTTTATAGTAACAGGAAGGTTCATAGATTTATAGAGCGAACCGTCTAATCTATATCTTATCTGTAATGACTTCTCATAAGGTTCAATATGGATATCGCTGACCCCGTCATTGACGGCCTTGACCAGAATGCCATTTACCAGTTTGATGATCGGAGCATCAGAGGCAGAATATTCGCTTAAGGAATCGTCCTCGTGCAGAGGCTCCAGCTCCATTTCGCCGACAGCCTCTGAAACCAGGGACCCAAAGTCATCGACTTGGGTGATGGGCAAATTATCTTCTTCTTTTTCCTTAACATCAAAAAAGCTATTGTACTCTTCATCAGGTAGCTTATAGTGGGTCTTGTAAGCATCGATGATACCCTTTTCAGAGGATACGCAGAGCACTAAGCTTTTTCGAACTTCGTTCTGTAACCCTTCAACCGCAGAGGTATCCGTTGGCTCCGCCATTGTTACTTCAAGCATTTTCCCGTTGATTTTTAAAGGGAAGGCCATGTATTTTTTGGCTATATCATAAGGAAGAATCTTGAGCACCTCTGGATCCGGAGAGATTTTTGATAGTATTACGGCAGGATAGTTATTAAGGCGGCTCAGGACATTTGCGATAGTTTCCTCTTCGATGTATCCGAGTTTAATGAGTATGCTACCAAGCCTGCCCTGGTGGGTTTTCTGGTGGGTCAGTGCCATCTGAAGTTGACCGCTTGTAATATAACCTTCCTTACATAGAAGCTCACCGATCCTGGTTTTCCCGGCACCAGATTGATCCTTGATTGTGGCTTTCAGGCTTGATTTCCTTGACGTAAGCGACCTTAAGGTTACTGGATGGTTTCTTTTTGCTGCGTCAGCCATTTTCGTGGTGAAATAAATTGTTTCGGTTTATTTGTTTCCGCACAATACTCCTGATCTCAATTTCAGCGTAGATAGGGGTTTTAGGGTAAACAATGCTTACACAGACATACTTTGTGCGGCACCAGCAAAGATACTTATTAAACAAAACCATAGAGTCACAGGACGATAAACATTACATAGAATTCATTTAATTTAATCGGCAGGAAATCGAAATCTCTTAAGTTTAAATTGATGGCGTCTATTTGGAAGGGCAATATCTTGTAATCAGGTTATCAGAGCCAGAGGCTTATGAAAAGGTTCATTGCTGGTTGATATTTAACCTTGAGCCCTGCCCGCCCCGATATAATCGGGGCGGGCAGGCTTGAAACACGATTTTATCAGGAAACCTGAGAAGTTGCAATATGGATACAAATGACTGCTTATACGGATAGCTGTCACCACTGATTCCTTAATCTACATGGCATTTATATTGCATTTGATCATGTAAAAGCAGAAGTTATTGCTCCCCTACTAATCTGTATATACTTCGCCGCCATTAACACAAAAAACGGCAAGAAATAGAGGAATGAAAGAGATCGTTAATTCAGGCATAATATAGCACACCGGTATGCTTATCAAAAAAAGGAACATCAGCATATAAGATCTGAGCTTACAAATGTGTGGGTTGTAATCTCGACTGACAAGTAATATGACACAGTCAAATACAGACAAGGAGATATAATTTTTCAGCAAGTCTAATAGCAAGGGGGCGACAAGATGGAAAAAAGATTCGAAAGACAAAATGTAAAAATTATTCTCATAGCAATCCTTTTGGCTGGCTTTTGTTTTTTAACATATTATTTTCATAAGATTCTTGATATCGGTACTGTTTTTACCCACTTCTTTTATATCCCGATTATTATCACCTCTCTTTGGTGGAAGAGAAAGGGTATTATAGTAGCATTTTTTTTAGGAGCAGTGTTAATTGTCAGCCACACTTCATTTAGAGTGGGTGTATCGGCTGCCAATGATTACTTGAGAATGGTGATGTTCATGGTTGTTGCCTTTGTTACCGTATACTTCAGTG
>Ga0307420_1000943_pt1 | contig 13055 bp, 10 predicted proteins | sample SalMarWE160240MG_2_FD_202167 | JGI IMG/M metagenome (GOLD analysis project Ga0307420, IMG submission 202167) | Salt marsh sediment microbial communities from the Plum Island Ecosystem LTER, Massachusetts, United States - WE1602-40 | ecosystem: Environmental > Aquatic > Marine > Intertidal zone >... | reverse complement strand
TGCTCAATTGTCAGGTCATCCTTAATTTGTGTCATCTACTTCCTCATCTCACCAAGAATGGGATATTTAATGCCTATCCGTATGATGCACATTAAATATTCAAACTTATTGATATTATTGATATTTTGTCGTCAATATTTGTTTGAGGCTTGTGTCTTCTAAAATTCATTATTTTGAATATGTTATATCGTTTTTTCCTAAATCTTTGTGCGTTAAGCGGATAGGCATGGGATATTTAACAAATTCAGCGTATAATGTTAATACATGAAAAAGCCAGTTTTGGGTTAATCGGAAAATAATTGAAAGGCTGGATGTTGCTTCTGCTTGCCATCCAGAGCCTCATGCTCTTGCAAGCCTAATTCGCGAAATGGAATAGCCGCACGTTTCCTTTAAGTTTTATTTAACAGTAAAAATTTTTTCAGTTTTTTTTACGACTTCTTAGGCTTAGCCTTGCTGCTACCGATTTATTGTAAATTCCATGAGAAAGATTAAGGACATCCTTCAATGGATCTCTCTCATTTCTATCTATATTGATATCCGCGTTCCACCCAGAGCTACCCCAAAAAGTATTAGGTATATCGAAAATATCTTTTAATCCTGATGAGGCTTTCAAAGGATTTTAAGTTCATGACACCATCATGTTGTATTGCCAGATCTACAAGTACTTAATTAGTATGAGCTCGGGGTAGTCGAGATCCCAAGCATATCCCGGGCCTGATATGGTTTCGCAATCTCACGGTTAAGCTCGTTGGCAATGCGAACCGCTCGCTCAACGACCTGAGCATTGCTCTTCAGCTTGTCTCCTCGGCGGTAGTAGATATTATCCTCCATCCCAACCCGAACGTGGCCGCCCATTAGAGTCGCCAACGTAGTCATTGGAAGCTGATAGGGGCCAATTCCTGAGCATAGCCACAGGGAGCCCTCGGGTAACTCCCGCAGAAGGTTCACAACATTATCGACGGTAGGGAAACTCGAGGTCTGGTAGCCCATGACGGTCTGTATCCAGTAGGGTGTCTCGATTAATTCCTGATCGATCAGGTCGCGAATTACCCATGCGCCGCCGCTATGATAGGTTTCCAGTTCGGGTTTGATGCTACGCTTTTTCATCTCGGATGCAAAATGAGTAACCAGCTTGTAGGAGAATGGAATGCAATCATTATATTCAGCCGATGGGTGAGGGTGAGGTAATGGTGCCTTTCGCTCCTTCATCTTAAACTTGCTCATGTCCGGGACGAGGTTCAGTGAAGCCATCTCGGGACCTGCATCCAAGTAGGAGAGTCTCTCTTCCATGGTCATATCCAGGCTCCCTCCGGTCGTATTATTGATGATGATATCTGGACATCGCTCCCGAACTCTTTTGTTCACATCGTACCAGACTTCTGTTGTGCGAGCACCGTCAGGAAGGCTGTTGGGATCCCGTGCGTGAATGTGGACAATTGACGCGCCTGCCTGGTAGGCCTCGTACACGGAATCGGCGATTTCGTCAGCGGTCTCTGGGAGGTTCTCGTTATACTCCTTTCCCTGCACGCCGCCGTTGCAGGCAACGCATATTATAAGCGGCGGCATACCATCTTGTATTTTCTCCATAAACTCATACGCATCAGCATAATTCCAAAAGTAACCCAATTTTTTTGTCATTCATTACTCCTCGTTGTTAATTTCTTCTCCAAAAGCATGTATTCGGCCAGATTTTGTTGCCATTCAGGCTTTCAATTTCTTCAATTGTAATCGAATATAGGCTACTATTTAAGGCCCTCAGTCTGGTCAGTCCACTTCCTCCTTTTGAGCATCCATTTTGGTTCAGCCTGTCGACCCAATCCCAGTCTTATGTCCGTCTAGCTATGCGGACGTCCAGTGTCAATACACCTTCTTCATAGATACGCACCGGGTTCAGGTCTAGCTCTTTGATGTCGGGCTCATTCCCCACCAAGTTTGAGACAGAGACGATCAGGTCAACAAGCCCATTAATATCGCGACGAGATTGACCCCGAATACCGCTAAGCACTGGAAATCCACTGATCTCTTGAATCATCTCTTCTGCATCAATGGGTTTCAGCGGCACAATACGGAAGGACACATCCTTGAGAACCTCAGTGAAGATACCACCCAAGCCAAACATCACGGTCGGCCCGAAAACATCATCATCCAAGGCCCCTACAATCACCTCCAGCCCTTCCTCAGCCTGACGGCAAACAAGAATGCCCTTAACATCAACTCCAGGAGCAGCCTTCGTCACCCGCGCTATCAGCGACTTGTATCCTGCTTGTACTTCATCCGGATCATTTAGACCCAGGCTGACCCCACCAACGTCGGTTTTGTGAGGAACATCCGGTGAGACCACCTTCAAAACCACAGGGAATCCTATCATATCTGCAATCTCTGCGGCCTCCTTTGCTGAACGAGCAAAGCCATGGGCTGGATAGGGAATCCAATATTTTTCCAGATACTCGATAGCCTGAGGCTCTAGCACGAACTGCCGGCTTTTCTTAGGCATCCTTCTTCTCCTCAATCGCCGAGCGCTTACGTTGATACTGTGCACGCCAAGTCACTGCCGCGATGCCTCTCACAGCTCGCTCAGGTGAGGGGAAGACACCTAATCCCATCCTTTGAATTTCTAAACTCCCCTTCTTCTCTTCTTCCCCACCCCCCATATAGCTCACCGCAAGGCTTGCCTTGAGCTCTGAGGCTAAAGTCTTGATGACTTCAACGGCTCCAGCCACCGGATCAGCAAAGTTGATTAAAATGCTATCTGCTATGTTATACCGGTCAACCATTCGAGCACTTTCCAGAAAGTGATTGGCTGCTATTCCGGCAAGATCCAAAGGATTAGATATATGGGCAAGAGGCGATAGCCCCAGTCGCTCCAATGAAGCCTTCAGTTCGGCCGAAAGGCTTGGGATAATTAACCCCAGGCTCTCGGCCTCGTCCACGGACAATGTGGCCGCACCTCCGGAGGTGGAGATGATCATGATGCGGTTTCCCTTGGGGGGTGCAATGCAGGCAAGACCCTTTGCAGAGTCGTAGAGGGCTACCAAATCCTGAACGGACACTGCTCCATACTGACGACAGGCCGCAGAAAAGATTTCATGGTTTCCAGCCATAGAACCCGTGTGGGAAGCAGCTGACTTGGCCCCGGTTTCACTCCGACCGGACTTTAATATTACCACCGGTTTCAAATATGCTGCTTTCTCAAGTGCTCCCAGAAATCGCCGTCCATCTTTGAGTCCCTCCAGATACATCACGATGGTATGGGTATTCCGATCTTCCGCGAAAAAATCTAGATAGTCCGACTCGCAGATATCGGTCTGGTTGCCCAAGTTTATTGCCGCCGAAATACCCATACCATCACGGTCCGCCCATTCCGATAAGGCAGCCGTGACAGATCCACTTTGCGAGACAATCGCTAGCGGTCCCCTCGTCTTGATGACGGGGAAGAACATGGCACAGAGCTTATTCGGCAAGTAATTGATCCCCTGGATATTGGGGCCCATCAGACGTATCCCACATTCTTTAGAGACCGCCAAAATCTCATCTTCCAAATCAAAACGGCCCGCCTCACTGAAGCCCGCCGACAGAATTGCTGCGCCACAGGCGCCCTTTGCCGCCGCCTGCTTCAACACCCCGGGTACAAATTTGGCCGGGATTACAACCAATACCAGATCCAAGGTGCCCGTTATGTCTGCAATAGACGGATACGCCTTTAGTCCTTGGACTTCTGTTGCCTTGGGATTCACCGGATAGAGGCTCCCTTCATAACCTCCCTCCATGAGGGTATGGAGGGTCATGCCACCGAATTTGTTCAGGTCGTTGGAAGCCCCCGCAATAGCGATCGTACGGGCGTTGAACATCCTTTCGACATCAGAGACGGTTTTGTTTCTGACTGGCATGACTATTCTTTATTTGAAGCGCTTGTTTTCAGGTTTAAGGAGGGGAACAGAACTTCGGTTGCTTCCATCAAATCGCATTTCAGCCATTTGTAGACCACGGCCGGTTTCTTCTGCCTCATCCCTTCCAGTATGCCCATGTGGTTTTTCATAAAAAGCTTGTCTCTCAAATAAAAACCATCTTTCGGAAACATATAAAAATACGGGCTCACCCTTTCCCACAACGCATCGATAAGCTCCAAAAAAACGGGAAGGTTGGCTTCTTTATACATTGTCCGGTGAAACAGTCTGTTTTGTACGAGTATGGTTTCCTTGTCCTGTGTCTCCTGCAAACGCCCCATTGTTTCTTCCATTTCTTTGATCGCCTGCTCACTTCGTTTTATGCTGGCTTCTCTGGCCACATAGCCTTCCAACAGGATTCTGGCATCGAGAATTTGGTGGAAATGTTCGAACGACAGTTCATTGACGAAAATTTGTTTATTACTTTGGACGGTAAGGAAATTCCGGGCCTCCAATTGCCTGATGGCCTCCCGAACCGGCTGGACACTGACATTGAGGTCCTCGGCCAGCTTTCTGAGTGTCAAGCGGGTACCCGGTGCAATCCGATTCGACAGGATCGCCGCATAGATCTGTTCAAAAACATTTTCCTGCAGTGTGGCTCTCATGATGGCTCTTAATACCATTTTAGCTCCTTTTTGATCGATTTGTGAACATCCGTTTCATGGCCTTTATCAATGCCAAAGTTGAGGATTAGCCCTCCTGCCTGGAGGGCATATTGTTCACATATATTTTCCCTTCCCTGATCACCAGACAGATATTCTTGGGCTCCTGCAAAAGGTGAATATCGGTGAGGGGATCACCGTCTACCACCAGGATATCGGCGAATTTCCCCTCCTCAAGCGTACCAATTTTGTCATCCAGGCGAAGGCATTGGGCCGCCGTTTTGGTGGCCGCCATAATGGCCTGCATGGGTGTCATCCCGTTTTCCACCATCAGCTCCAACTCGTAGGCGTTGGTTCCATGTACCGCAGGACCGTAACCGGCATCGGTGCCCAAGGCTATCTTGACCCCTGCTTCGAGCGCCAGTCGATAGCTGGCCCCATGTTTTGAAGCGGCCTCCTTGATATTTTCCACGGCTTGCGCCGAAAACCCAAACTGCTCGCCCCGCTTGGCGATGGATTGGGGGGCATAGAGGGTCGGCACCAGAAAGGTCCCCTTTTTGACCATTGCCTCTACAATATCTTCGCTCAACTCGCAGCCGTGCTCAATGGAATCCACACCCAGCTGAACGCTTGTCCGTGTCCCCTTTGCCCAAACCGCATGACAGGCCACCGGTTTTCCCTTGGCATGCGCCTCCTGGACAAGAGTTCTGATCTCATCATCATTGAATTGCTGTTTGTCCCAGGTATTGATGGTGGCCCCGCCGGTGGCTACAAATTTAATCCAGTCGGTATTCATTTTGATATTTTGGCGCACCGCCTTGAGGACCCCATCGACCCCGTCGGCGGCCGGATAGACAAGATCGGTCCTTACCAGCCAGGGCGGCATGGCATAACCATGTCCGGCGCTGGTATTCAGATAGGGACCGCTGCTCAAAATCCTGGGACCCTCCACAATGCCTCCCTCAATGGCGTCGCGCAGGGCAACGCTGACATAGCCGATATCGCCCACATCCCTGAGGGTGGTGAATCCCATCTTAAGGGTTTGCTCGGCGCGGGCATAGGCCTTCAGGGCGATAAGGGGCAAGGGATGCTCCGGCAGCGGTGGCAGTATGCCCCATTTCCAGACCAGCGTTTCTTCGGTACCGCCGATTAAATGCACATGGGTGTCGATCATTCCCGGCATCACGGTTTTGCCGGCGATGTCGATGCATTCGCATCCCTGTGGAATGGAGACATCGGCCTTCTTTGCCACCGTCTGAATCCTGCGGTCCTCGATGAGGACAACCGAACGATCCAAAGGTTTTTTGCTGGTACCGTCAATCAATGTAGCGTTCATTAAAGCGATCAATTTTTTTCCTCCCCGTATCAGCCCATGGTGACAATCTGGGTTTACATTTGATTTGGCAGCCAGGTACTCAGGCTCGGAATTAAGGCAACAATGAGGAGGGCCAGAATCATCATCAGAAAAAAGGGAAAAGAGCCCCTGAATCCCTCCTCGATGGTAATTTCGTCACCCAAAGAGGACTTCATAATATATACACATATCCCAAAGGGAGGGGTCAGCAGCCCCATTTCCACCGCCAGAATGGTGACGATAGCAAACCAGATGGGATCATAGCCCAGGGCCTGGATAATCGGGAACATAATCGGCATGGTGATGAGTAGAATGGAGATGGAATCGAGTATGGCCCCCAAGAGAATAAAAACAACGATGAAAAGGATAATGACGACATACGGCGGCACCAGCAGGGAGGCGATGGCCTCACTGACAGCGGCCGGAAGTGTGCTCATTGAGAGCGCCCGGCTATACATTTGGGCGCCGATGAATAAAAAGAATATGCTGGCGATGGTATAGCCGGCATCATGGAGCAGGTGCCAGAGTTTTCTAACGTTGAGCCGGCGTCTGAAAAGACTGAACAAAAGGGACCCAAAAGCGCCCACGGCGCCGGCTTCGGTGGGTGTAAACCACCCCAAATAGATCCCACCCAGAACAAAGAATACCAAAATTACAAAGATCCAGGGCCTGAAAATAGATTTCAAGTAAACCCCCATGGACAAATGGGCCGTGTCCATCGGCTTCCCCCCCAGGCCGGGTTTCAGGGTGACCATGATCCAGATACCCGCGGCATAAATCATGGTGAGCAGAAGGCCCGGTAGCACCCCGGCGATAAAGAGCTTGCCGATGGCCTGTTCGGTTAAAAACCCGTATATGATCAGCAGCGCACTCGGTGGGATGAGCATACCCAAAACGGAACTCCCGGCGATGGTGCCGAGAGAGAATTTTTTGTCATACCCCAGGCGTTTCATCTGGGGATAGGCAATCTTGCTGAAGACCGCGGCCGAAGCGGCACTCGATCCGGTTATGGCCGCAAAAACAGCGTTGGCAAAGACCGTGGCAATACCCAAGCCACCGCGGACGCGTGCCAGCAGGGTATTGGCAGCGTCATAAAGATCATCACTGGCCCCGGATAGGTTGCCGAAAAGCCCCAACAGGATGAACATGGGCAGCACCGAAAGCACGTATTCCATACAGGCCGTATTGGCGGTGGAGCCCATGATCGCCAGGGCGATGGAAAAGTTGCCCCGCAGCATCCACATGCATCCGAAACTGAGCATGCCCAGGGCAACGCCCACATGGATGCCGAGCAGGATCATCACTACCAGCAGGACAATCGATAGGATCGCTATGGTGACGGGTTCCACAAGGAACCTCCCTTCAAATTCACAATTAGGTCCTTTATGCTCTCAAGGGTTCGAATGAAATATAGCAAGGCGGTCATGGCGGAACCTAAAACCACAATGGTTCTCACCGGCGCCAGGGGAACCCTGAGGGACCCCGCGCCTTCATAGGTGCCTTCCATCCAGGCATCGATCATATGCGGCCAACTGTAGATGACGATACCGGCAAACATACAGGCTCCCAGCACATAGCGCAGGAGCCTTAAAAGGATCCTTAGACGCCCCTTCATGCGTGCGCTGAGCAGGTCCGAACGGATCTGTCGACCGACCCATAGGGTATGGGGCATATGCAAAAAGACCAGGGCAACCAGAGAGACTTTCACCAGCTCGGGTGTACCGGTGAGCGGATGATTGAAAAATACCCGGCCGCAGACATCGGCGGTTATAAAGAAAATCAGCAAAAAAGTCCAAACCGTGGCAATGGCATTCATGCCGGCTGCGAATCCAATCAGCGGCCTTAATATTTTTTTCATGCAGCCCTCCTGTACAAACCTGCGCGACCTTAGGGTGTCTTTTTGCCGGACGGATCCCTCACGGTTTCCCCCCGGCGTGCGCTTGTTCTTTTAAAAACTGCGTGCGGGCTGCGCACGCAGTTCGAAAGCAAACGTCATCCATCCACCAAAAGGGGGATGGCTACGGGGTCTATTCAATCTCCCAGGTAATGGGCCATTTATGGCCCGCCGCCGCCATTTCGGCAACGTAATCTTTCAACACCTTGGTACCCGGCTGCCCCAGCCCGTCGGCTTCTTTGGCCATGTCTTTGGCCAGGCTTCCCAGCTTTTTCATCCAGAGCCCCTTCTGCTCTTCGGAAAGTGAGAAGATATTGACGCCCTTCTTTTTCATTTCTTCCAGGGCGGCATTATGTTTGGCTTTGGTATCCCGGGCCACTTGCATGGCGTAATCCGGGCCCACCTCTAAAATAATGCTTTGGACCTCCTTGGGCAGCGCGTTGAAAACATCCAGATTCATGGTGAGCGATCCGGCCGAGATGCACCCGAAGCCGATCTCGTTCACATATTTGGCCACGTCGGTGAGTTTAAAGGCCCATATGGCGGAGGTGGGTAGCACCCAGCCCTCGACCACTCCGGTCTGCAAACCGGTGTAGGCTTCGCCAACGTTGCTCTGAACCGGGACGCAACCGACGGTCTTGATCCAGGGCAGGTTGGGGCCGGCAGCGGCGATCTTGTGATTTTTAAGATCATCCATGGAGGCGATGGGAAAACTGGTGACCAGGTCGTAGCTCTCATATGTAAAGGTGGCCAGCCACTTTTGATTGTGCTTCTTTTCAAATACCGTCTTCAACCACGGGTTTTTGTCATAAATGCCGAGGTTGACTTGGGTCGCTATTTCCGTATCGGAGGTGCCGAAGGGCGCATAATAGGAAAAATTGTGGATAAAAAGGGCTGGGTTTTCAAAGATGGGGAAAGCGATGCTCACGTCCAACAATCCGTCCTTTACCGCTTCGAAGCCGTCTGTCAATTTCACCACGCTGCCAGAAAAATGGAGCGTCCACTCGATGGTGTGGTCGGTTTGGGCCTCCACCCGTTTTTTGATTTCAGGGGCCCAGTAATCCCGAACGGCCTTAATAAACGGTAGCGGGTCGGCCGGCAACCCCACCCCAAAGGTTAATTTGATGTTCTTGGCCCATACGCTGCCGCTCAACAGACACACAACGAGCAGCGCAACCAGAATGATCATTCCTCTTTTAGTATAACGAGCTCTTTTCATTAGATCCTCCTCCTTTTTCAGTATAGGGTTACGGTCGCGAAGCGCGAAACGAACTTCATTCAACCGATATCGGCGAACCAAGGGCACCCTCCGGTCTGCGCTCAGTCCGAAAGCCGCATCACAACCGACGAAACGGGCATCGCAACCGAACGACACCCAATGGTTTCGCCTGTGCTAAAACGGCCGGTAAAAATTAACGACCTTGGCCATGGGGGGCTTGGGGAAGCTGGCGGCCAGCGTTCCGGAAAACGGTTTGCCGGCCTGCATGACCAGTTGCAGATTATTGGGATCGCAAAAAATATCGTGGGTTTCAAGGGGATTGCCATCGATCACCAGCAGATCCGCTTCCTTTCCCACCTCCAGAGTGCCCACCAGATTATCCATATGCAATGCCTCGGCAGAACTTTTGGTGCTGGCCACAATGGCCTGCATGGGCGTCATGCCGCATTCGATCATGAATTTAATTTCACGTCCCTGCCAGGGGATCTCAAACGGTTGATCGGTGCCCAGACAGATTCTAACCCCTGCGGCCAGGGCTCTTTTAAAACTCTCCTTGGTCAATTCCAGTGTCCTGGCGCCGATAGGATTCACCATGGGGTTTTGATTGCGGGTGGCGTGAAAGTCCATGATGGAAAACATGGGACAATACCAAATGTTGCGCTTGGCCATTTCCTCAACACAGCGATCATCCAAAAACGACCCGTGATCGATGAGATCCACGCCGGCCTGGATGGCCTCCCAGGTGGAATCGGTACTCTCATAGCCGATGACATGACAGCAGACCTCGGTTCCGGCCCGATGGGCTTCATCGACGATGGCCTCCAATTCGGCCGGGGTGAAACAGGGCCGATCGGGACGGTGCTGCTGGGCCCAAGGAACGCTGGTTTGGGCAATTTTGATAAAATCGGCCCCGTAGCGCAGGACCTCGCGAACCTTTTCGCGCACCCCGTCAGCTCCATTGGCCCAGGGAGTGGGAATGCCGGGCATAAATGCGCTGAGGCCCTGGGGGGTGATGGTGCCGCCCACCCCGGGCATGAAATCCGTGAGGCCATTGGTCGCCTGGATGATGACCAGAACGGCCTTTGTGCGCGGCCCCGGGATGAGACCGGCCTCCTGGGCTTGGCAAAACCCGATTTCCAAACCACCCATATCTCTGGCGGAGGTCACGCCACGCTCGAGGGTAGCCCTCATTCGGCATATCGTTTCAGCCGCCAGATATGAAAGCGGGTGTTTCTGAGAAGTGATCAGCCACTGGGCCCATTCGGCAAAGTGGACATGCGTGTCGATGAGACCCGGCAGGATCGTCCGGCCGGAAATATCATACACGTCCACATCGTGTCCGAATTCCGTCTGTTGAGTGATCTCGACAATTTTACTCTCCTCCACCACGATGGTGGTTTCCGGCATGGGGTCGGCACCGGTGCCATCGATCACGGTTCCGCCGATAAAAGCAATACTCATGGGTCCTCCTTTCGCAAGTCTAGGGTGCTTGCGGTTGCTGGGCATTTTTTTCCTCCGTCCCTACCAGGGCCGCTTTTCGGGCCGGGGCGGGAAAAAGGTCATATGCTCAGGGGGTTCATAAGGGAACTGCTGCGCCATGGGACCGCTGACGGCCTTTCCCGCCTGCATCACCAGCGCAAGATTTCGGGTGTCACCGAGTGTTCGAAAATCGTCCAGGGGGTTGCCCTCCACCACAACCAGATCGGCTTCCTTACCCACTTCCAAAGATCCGATAATCTCGGCAAGCCCCAAAGCCTCGGCGGCATGCAGGGTGCTGGCCGCCAGAGATTTTAACGGGGTCATGCCGTTTTCCACCATCCAAGCCATCTCATGGGCCTGCCAGCCGGTTTCGAGCCCCCCGTCGGTGCCCATGGCAATGGGAACACCGGCCTCCAGAGCCCGCCGGAAACTGTCGGCCGTGAGCTCGAAACACTCGGCGGCAATGGGATTGACGGTTTTATTGGGATTTCGGCTGCGATGAAAATCCATGATTGCAAACATGGGGCAAAACCAGGTCTGGCGGTGGGCCATCTCCTTTATGCAGCGATCGTCCAGGTAGACCCCATGGTCAATGAGATCCGTACCCGCCTGAATCGCCATGAGCGCGGCTTCGGCATTTTTCATGGTGACGGTATGGCAACAGACCCGGGCTCCGGCACGGTGGGCCTCGTCCACGGCGGCTTGAAGCTCTTCAGCGGTGAATAGGGGGCGATCCGCATCGAGGTGCAGCTTGTCCCAGGGAATACCTCCGCTGACGATTTTTACGGCCTGGGCACCATAGCGCAAAACCTCGCGCACTTTGGCGCGTACGGCCCAGGGACCATCCGCCCAAGGTGAGGGAAGGCCGGGGAGGAAAACCGTCTGCCCCTGGGGCGTAATGCTGCCACCGACGCCCGGCATAATATCGGTCAGACCATTGGTGGGCTGGATGATGACGCCGCCGGTCTGCAGGCGCGGTCCGGGAATGAGACCATGGGCCTGGGCATCCACAAAACCCCGTTCCAGTCCACCCAAATCGCGTACCGTGGTCACACCGCTTTCAAGCGCACGTCTCAGGTTCAAAGCGGTTTTGCACATGAGGTAGGAAAGATAGGAGTGCTGCTGGGTGATCATCCATTGAAACCATGATCCAAAATGCATATGGGTGTCAACGATCCCGGGCAAGAGGGTCTTTCCGGACACATCGATGATCTGGATGTCTCCCCCCCATTCAGATTGGGAGGTGATTTCAACGATTTTAGTCCCCTCTACCACGAGAGTGTTTTCCGGCTTGGGGTCGGCGCCGGTCCCATCAATCATTGTTCCGCCAATTAGTGCGAAGGTCATGATCCCCTCCTTTTATCCTCTGTGGAGATAAAATTTGTAATATTGCCCTTCGGACATATTGATGATAAAAAAGGAAATTCCTATACAATTAAATTATTTGAATATTAATTAGACATTAATGGTATGTGATATGTGATCAAATATATTTTGTCAAGAAAAAAATGTAAAAAATTTAAGTGTCATTTAGAGATTAAAGGTTGACTGTTTTTAAAATGTAAATTTTTAGAGCATCATTTCTATGTACTTAAACTTGGGAGTTAATCTTAGGCTTAATTTAAGCAAACAATCTGGGGAATATGGGAAACTTGGGGTGAGAGCTGCCTGTGAAGAGTAATGGGTTTATATGACTTCAGCAGTTAGAGGGGACATATTGACTAAGCTTAAACAGCACAAGATTGATCTCAGGTTTTAAGTCTATTAATAAACCCAACAAGATTTGGATGAAGGAAATGCTTGATGGCAGGCAAATTGAGGAATATAATTATATCAACAAGAGAGAAGCATCCTTCAACAAAATCATTCCACTATTCCATATTCTCTGGCCAACGTTTCATCATAGGGGGCCTTTCGTGCCGAACAGTCTTCCCTCTGGCACAGTTGACAGCTATAAAATGGAATTTCTGTGGGAAAGTAGATTCCAGATAGTGACTTATTCGGAATCATGACAAGAGTTTTATTTAGCCCCACGCCAATAGAGGATTCCACATCCCCAAGGATTGAAAACAGAGACCTTTGCTCTTCAATAGCCCAATCCTTCAAAGACCCTGGGCTCATGCAGGACATTCCATTAAGTGCATATCGGGATCGCAACTGATCTTTGAGATATTTTTGCGTAGCGGTCAAGGCAACATTTCCTATTGCATCGAGATAATACTTTTTTAGCAAATCAGTGTATGCTCGTGTCTTTTCTTCCAGTCTATTGCCAATGGTAACAACATATGGGAAAACCCGCTCTACGTTATTCAGATTCTTACGCAGAACACGGCTCTTCAACCACGTTCCATCTATTGTTATAGCATCTTCAATTTTTGACTCGATATAGCAAACCTTATAAACTGCCTTTGCTGATATGAGCGATTGGGCTTCCTCAACAAGGGTTTGAACTTGACTCCAATCCCCACCCTTCCCCGTGTGAAGCCTTCTCTTGAGTTCCTCCAGATCCAGGTTCACAGGTATGTATTCCAGTTTTTCCATGAGATTATCAATGCTCGTAATA
>Ga0307420_1000942_pt1 | contig 13060 bp, 11 predicted proteins | sample SalMarWE160240MG_2_FD_202167 | JGI IMG/M metagenome (GOLD analysis project Ga0307420, IMG submission 202167) | Salt marsh sediment microbial communities from the Plum Island Ecosystem LTER, Massachusetts, United States - WE1602-40 | ecosystem: Environmental > Aquatic > Marine > Intertidal zone >... | reverse complement strand
CCCACGTAGAGCGTGCTTTCGGGCGCACCGCCCAGTCTCTCGATCGCGGTGAGAAGACCGGTGGGATCGGGCTTGTGCTCCGCCACATCCTCTCCACCGACGATCGCGCCGAAAGCGTCTTGCAAGCCTTCGCGCTCCAGAATGGCCTCTATCCTGTACCGGAACTTGGTCGAGACGATGCCCAAGGAAAAACCCTGAGCCTTTAACGCCGCGATGGTTGCCGGGACCGACTCGAAGAGAACGGTCAGATCAGCCATCACCCCGTCTGCTCGCTCGATGAACAAGCGCGCAAACTCGTCGGCCCGAGCGGCGGGCTGCGGGCCAACTAACGCCCGGAATCCCTCTGCAAGCGACAGGCCAATCGTCTGCTTGGCCGCCTCCGCCGAGGCAGCCGGCAAACCCAGTTCAGCGAGGGCGGAATCGATGCACTCAATGCCCCCTCTTGATGAATCGGCCAGGGTATAGTCAAAGTCAAAAATGATCGCGTGAAAACGCTGTATCGCTCCTTGTTTAGCTCTACCTTCTTCCCTAGGAATCATGCTAAGAACTTGTCCAGGTCGTAATTGCCGCTGCTAAACTCGACAAGTTTCACCCAATCTATTGCGCCTGTACCATCACAAAAAATGTCGATGAATTCTTTTGTAAACCTGTTGACTACTCGGCTTCTATCTTTATGGAATGCTTCGTTATGCTCCCTAGCCTTATATCCAATTGGTTCAACAATGTCCGTGTACAGGTTCTCGTTTTCACTGACCAAATACCAAAAGTTCTGACCTACCACTTTCAGGTAGCCTCGCAGGTAGCGCGTTCTTGTCTTGCCGTAGCAGATGCCTAAGACTGACTGGACGTTTGCACCATGTCGTGATTGTCTCACTCTGGTAACAGCTTTCTGCAAGTCGTCAGCAAGTTTGCTTTGTTGGGAACTGTTTCCCCAGTTCGGCCCCGATTTTACCGAGACAACATAGTAGATGCCTTTGTTCTCAAACTCCAAATCCACACCCGGTGCCGTTGACTTATGTCCATCGCACGTCTGACCCGCAATAAAGATGGCCAAGTCTTCCAAAAAGTCACCAAATAGCTTCTCCTCAGATGATGAGAGAAAGGCGTCAAGCAAACCATTTATCAGCTCTCCAGCGGTAGTGACATTTTTGGCTTTGAACAGATACGGGTTCTTTCTGAGCAACTTCTTGAGCTTCAACTGTTCCAATGACTTGAACCTCTTCTGATGAAAATCCACGACGGTCTCATTGACGTAGGCTCTGACTATATCAAGTTCCAGCTGGTTCATTGTACTCACCTCGTTGTTTCATAGATTTCAGGGTTCTCCAATAACAACGGTTGTCTCTCTACGAGCCTCTCCCGTGCAATATGGCAGTACTCTTCGTTAATCTCAATTCCCACATACCTGCGTCCAAGCTTTTTCGCTGCTACGGCGGTCGTTCCGGAGCCAACGAAGGGGTCAAGGACTATATCACCTGGTTTCGTGAACAGCTTTATGAACCAGATAGGTAGGGACACAGGAAAAACGGCACTGTGCTTTCGGTTTGAACACTCTGTGGCCATGTGGATGACGTTTGTCGGGTATACCTCATCACGCCCAACCCACCTAGAGACATTTTTCCCAAACCCACTTTCAACTTTTGATTCATCTCTGGTTTTGTCTGTTTCGCTCAGATTCGCAAGACGAGCTTGTGCCCAGTCTCCAATGGGTATCATGACAGCCTCTTGGTACATGTTGAATTTGCGCCGCTTGTTGAATTGTAGAAGCCTTTCCCAAGAATCACGAAACCGATTGGGCCATTTTCCTGGGTAGCAGTTCTTCTTGTGCCAGGCGAATTCCTCAGTCCACAACCAACCCTGCTCTCTCAACTTCAGTATTAACTCGATCACGTAGGTGTGACGTTCGCCATCAACAACGCGTTCCTTTATGTTCAGAACAAAAGTACCGGTGGGTTTCAGGACACGCATGAATTGCCCGGCTTTTGGCAAAAACCAGCTAACATATTCATCGGGTTTGACACCACCATAGGTCCTTTTTCTCCGATCGGCATATGGCGGCGAAGTAAAAATCAGATCAACAGAGTCGTCTGGAAAGGCGCCTAGGACTTTTTCACAATCACCATTAATGATCTTGTCTACAAAATCCATCTTACTCCTCCAAGATGTTTAAGCTTGTATCAGCCTTCCACCCTCGCCACCGCAAATACCTCCCGCTCAAAGAACCAGTGGAAAGGTGGCCAACTGAAGAGAACGTGACGCGCTGCCGCCAACACAGGTCCCTCGTCCCGATTCTGCGGCGGCGTATCGAGCCATACCTGAGCACGGAATCCCGCTCGCCTCAACACGCGCCACAGGCTCAACACGCTCTGCTCGTTGACGTGCACGTCGAGGTTGGCCGGGATAACCGCGCGCGGATCTTTGGGATAGCGCCTTCCCTGCCCCATCCGCCTGCGTACCAAACGCACCACCGGGTACGCCCAATGATCGTACCACTCATTGGGCGCCGTGTGAACGATGAGGCGGCCCCCAGGCCGCAGCACGCGCCGCGCCTCGGCCAGCGCCTGATCCAGTTCCCACGGGTGGAGATGCTCAACCAAATCGAACATCAGCACACGGTCGAAGAAAAGGGCCGGAAAGGGCAACCGCTTGGCATCGGCCTGATAGACGGTCCCAGCCTCCCGGGCCATCTGCACCGCAACCGGCGCATAATCGATCCCGTAGGCTTTTACACCCACATCCGCGCAGTGGCGCAGGATCTCTCCCCGGCCGCAACCGACGTCGAGCACTCGCATGCCAGGCTCGACCTCGGCCATCTCAAAAGATTGACCCAGCCGGCGCGAAAGGTGCGCACCCTCGCTGGCGATAAACTCCTCGTACCCCTCACACGAATTCAGGAAATACGCCTCGTTGTATCGCTCTGGGCGAACCGGTTGTTGGCTCCGATCACTCCTCAATTGCGCCTCTCAATACCCGCTTACAAGAGATTATAATCTACCGACAAACCGCCGTCAAGGATGACTTTTGGCTCCGCCAGAAGTTATCCCTACTCACGCCCCGTCAAACGCCGCAGTACCTCGTGCACGGCAGCGCGCAGCAAGCGAATCTCCTCAAATTTGAACAGCCAAACTAAAAGCCCGTAAATCGCCACGCCGGCGCCCCCTGCCCCACTCACGATGAGCAGATTTCCCAGCCATCCATCCAGCGCCAATCGCTCCAGCGCGCGCATCACGCCCCAGGCCGCCAACGCCATCGCCAGCGAGGCCAGGGTAGCTTTCAGGGCGAGAGCCCACAGGCCATGCCCTCCTAAGCCACCCAAACGCAACCTGGTCAGCACCAACATCGTCAGCGCATGCGCGGTCAGCTTCAGCGCATTGATGAAAACCAACAGTGGCAGGGTCAGCACCCCAAACCCGGCCGCGCCGGCGGCGACCATGACGTACAAAATGGTCGTCCCCACGCCTACGAGGGCAGGCGTCAACGTATCCTTGCGGGCGTAAAAGGCGAAAATGAGCGGCTGATCCACGGCAGCGGCAAGCAACCCCAAAAGCGAGTAGCGCAGCACCTGCGAGGTCGCCCATGTATCCACCGGAGCGAATTTCCCACGCTCAAAGATGAGGGCGATCGTAGGGCGCGCCAGCACGTACAAGCCAATCGTCGCCGGGATGACGAGCACGAGAACCAACCGCAATCCCTTGGCCAACGTAGCCCGGAAGGGGCCGATATCCTCACAGCCAGCCTGCTGGGAAAGCGTGGGCAAGATCGCGACAGAGACCGCCGCCGAGACCAGGCCAAGGGGAAATTGGATGATCTGGGCTGCATATCCCATGCGGGCGATGGCCGGGTCGCTGATACCAGAGGCCAGGCGGTAGCTGAGCATCTCCGCTGCCTTGTCCACCACCAGGCTGGTGAGTACGGGAAGATAGAGACGACCAACGCCTCGCAAGGCCGGGTGGCGCAGTCCGCGCACGATGCCGAGTCGCGCATCGCGCATCCCCGGTAACTGGATGGTCACCTGAAGCACGGCCCCAACCAGCGTGCCGACGGCCATGCTACTGAGGCCCAGGCGGCGTTCCAAAAGCAGCGCCGTCAAGATGATGGCACCATTCGCCGCAGCGCCGATAAAAGCCGGAAAGGTGAACCGCCTAAGCGCATAAAGCGCACCCGAGATCAGGCTGGCCAGGCTGGTGAAAATAACGGCAGGCAGGGTCAAGCGCAGGAGCTTGACCGCCAGCGATACATATTCGGGCGAAAGGCCACCAGCCTGCAGCTCGATCAACTGGGGCGCCAGGAGCTCCCCCACCAAGACAACGGCCGATAGGATGAGCAGGGTGATACTGACCAGAATGCTGAGCAAGCGCCACAGCTCCTCCCGGCGCTCGGGAGCCGCATAGTCGTGAAAGATGGGAACAAATGCCGAGCTGAGGACTCCCCCCACCAACAGATCGTAAATCATCGTGGGGATACGGAGCGCCGCGTCCAAAGCGCTCACGTCGCCGCCGGAGCCAAAAAGAGGGGCCTTGACCATCTCGCGCACCAAGCCGAGCACGCGACTGGTGAAATTGCCCAGCGAGAGGATGCCGGCTGCCTGTGTAACTTTTACGTCCTCCCTCGCCACCGTCCCTACCGGTTCTTCCAACCAAGGCCTCCCATCTCCCTCCCCCTAGTTTATTGACATATTCCGCGCCATTCTACCTTAAGTTGGGGAAACCACAACCTTGCGCAAGTAATCAAATCGTGGTAAAATAGCCCGGTGTCTTCGGGAGGGGCACAAGCCCCGCCCGTGCTTAATGTAAGGAGGTTGTGGTGCCATTGAGTAAAAGCGAGAAAGAGACCATTATTCAAGAGTATGGCCGTGTAGCCAGTGATACCGGCTCGCCGGAAGTGCAGATTGCCCTGTTGACTACCCGCATCAATCAGTTGACAGAGCATCTCAAGCTTCACAAGCACGATGAGCACTCTCGGCGCGGCTTGCTCAAGATGGTTGGCCAACGCAGGCGACATCTGACTTATCTCAGTCGCAAAGACCCCGAACGCTATAAGGAGATCCTTCAGCGGCTCGGGCTACGTCGATAATTGTACAACCACAACAAAGAGTAATGCAGACAAGTAGATGCGGGAGCGAATGCGCCCATCTACTCGTTTAGCGTGTTTCAATAACGGAATAAGCCAAGCGCAGGTCCAGGAATTGGGGAGTGTTTCGTAGCAAAGTTATTCGTAACGCAGTTATTCGTAACGCAGTTACGCGATACCCCCCAGTCCCTGACCTCCGCCTTGGCCAACAATACGGAGGTATACAAATGAATATTCACACGTTTAATGCCCAGTTGGGCGACAAAGTTATCACCCTGGAAACCGGGAAACTGGCCCAACAGGCAGGCGGCGCGGTCACCATACGTAGTGGTGACACGTTGCTGCTCGTCACAGCGACTATGTCGCACACGGCCCGCGAGGGGATCGATTTCTTCCCCCTCACTGTGGACTTTGAGGAACGGCTCTACGCGGCAGGCCGTATCCCCGGCTCCTTCTTCCGCCGCGAGGGACGACCGACCGAGTCGGCCATACTCACGATGCGCCTGACCGATCGCCCCCTGCGCCCTCTCTTTCCCAAAGGCTTGCGCAACGACGTACAGATCATCATCACCCCTCTCTCACACGATGAGGAGCATCAGGCCGATATCCTGTCCGTCATCGGCGCTTCGGCCGCGCTCACCATCTCCGATATCCCATTCAACGGGCCAGTAGGCGCCGTGCGCGTGGGATACATCGATGGGGAATTGGTCATCAACCCACCCATCTCGCAGATGGAGGACAGCAAGCTCGACCTGCGGTTGGCCGGCACTGCCGATGCTGTGCTGATGGTCGAAGCCGGCGCCAACGAGGTCGACGAAGCGACGATGATCGAAGCATTGCGCCTTGGTCACGAGGCGATACAGGACGTGATTCGCGTCCAGAATGAGATGCGGTCAGCCGTAGGCAAGCCCAAGCGGGAGTTCGAGCCCTACGAGCTGCCCCAGCAGGTGTACGAGTTCGTCCACCAGCAGGTGCAAGATCGGCTGCCAGATGCTATCTACGGCGCGGCAGACAAGCAGAATTTCCAAGAGCGCACGAGTGCCCTGAAGGACGAGTTGATCGAGCAGTATGCCGAGGCCGAGAGCGAAGAAAGGGATACCAAAATCCTGAGCGAGGCCTTTAACGCAGTGATGCGTGACATCATCCGCAAGCGCACCATCGAGGAGGGCGTCCGCGCCGACAATCGAGACACAAAGACGATCCGCCCGCTCTCAGGCGAGGTGGGTTTGCTCCCCCGCACGCACGGCTCCGGCCTCTTTACCCGCGGCGAAACCCAGGTGCTCTCTGTAACTACGCTAGGCACGCCGCGCGAGGAACAGACGCTGGACGACCTTTCGCCGGAGGAGACCAAGCGCTACATCCACCACTACAACTTTCCGCCCTATTCCACCGGTGAAACCTGGCCCCTACGCGGCCCGCGCCGACGCGAGATCGGGCACGGCGCACTGGCCGAGCGCGCGCTCCTGCCCGTGATCCCGAACGAAGGCGAGTTTCCCTACACCATCCGCGTCGTCAGCGAGGCGCTCAGCTCCAACGGCTCCACGTCGATGGGCAGCGTATGCGGAAGCACAATGTCGCTGATGGACGCTGGCGTGCCGATCAAGGCCCCGGTCGCGGGCATCGCAATGGGCCTGATGATGGAAGACGGCCGCTACCAAATCCTGACCGATATCCAGGGGCTGGAGGATCACCTGGGCGACATGGATTTCAAGGTCGCCGGCACGCGCGAGGGGGTCACTGCCCTGCAGATGGACATCAAGATCGCGGGGCTCTCTTACGATATCCTGGTCGAAGCGCTGGAGCAAGCCAAAGAGGCCCGCATGCAGATCCTCGACGTGATCCAACAGACCATCCCCGAACCACGGGCGGAGATGTCGCCCTACGCTCCTCGCATGAACATCCTGCAAGTATCACCCGACAAGCTGGGCATCGTCATCGGACCGGGTGGCAAGATGGTACGCTCCCTGCAAGATGAGTACGACGTGCGCATCGACATCGAGGACGATGGCACGATCTATATCGCGTCGACCAACGGGCCGAACGCGGACAAGGCCCAGCAGATGATCGAGGAGATGACACAAGACGCCGAGATCGGCCAGATCTATACCGGGCGCGTGGTGCGCACCACCGACTTTGGCGCCTTTGTCGAGATCCTGCCGGGAACGGACGGCATGGTGCACATCTCCCAACTGGCCGACTTCCGCGTCGAAAAGGTTGAGGACGTGGCCCGCGTCGGCGACGAGATCATGGTCATGGTGACCGACATCAGCCCGGATGGCAAGATTCGCCTCTCGCGCCAGGCGGTGCTGGAGGGCTGGACGCCCGAACAGGCGCGCGCGGCCGACAGCAAGGGTGGAGGCCGCAGCAGAGACGGCAGAAGTAGAGGCCGTCGCCCATCCCGACGCTAGTAGCGAAGATACGCCGTTTCCACCAACTATGGAACACATCCCACAAGAGCCCTTCGAAGAACCCGAGGTCGAGCAAGGACCCCGCATCGAACCGATGCGTCAAATTCGATGGGCTCTTGTGCTGCGTCAATTCCTGGGCGTCATCCGCGAGCTGGCCGAGACGATTATCCCGGCCGTCGTCATCGCCATCTTTATCAACCTCTTCCTGGTGCAAGCCACGCAAGTGGTGGGCCAGAGTATGGAACCCAGTCTCCACACCCAACAGCGGGTGCTGGTAGAAAAAGTGTCGTACCGGTTCCTCCACGCCCCACAGCGCGGTGACATCGTCGTCATCGACCAGGACAAGGAAGATCCGACAAACGACATGCTGATCAAGCGCGTGATCGGGCTACCAGGGGACACGATCGAGATACGCAGCGGGGAAGTGATCATCGACGGCAAGCGCCTTGATGAATCGTGGACGACTAACCTGGGCGGGGGCAACTATGGCCCCAAAACCATCCCCCCGCTGCACGTGTTCGTCATGGGCGATAATCGCGGCGCATCCAACGACTCGCGCAGCTTCGGACCGGTGCACATCGACAACCTCGTCGGACGCGCCTGGTTCTCCTACTGGCCCCCGGAGAACGTGGGGTTGATCGAGTAACCGAGACCTCGGAGGTTTTCGAAAACCTCCGAGGTCTTAGAGGTATCTAACTCTATCGTCTCCGAGCCCCTCCTACCCGCACGACCAAAGCCTGCAACGCCCCATCCTCGTTCCACGCCCCCAGCACGCCAACCCTGGCGCCCTCCTCAACATCACCGAGGTCGGCGTCCTCCACACCTGGCACACGGAACCGTGTCTCTTCATCCACCAGCACCGTCAGCGAGCCGCGCGCCGTGCCGAGGGCGAGGTTATCCTCACCGATGTCGATCACGCGCCCGCGCACGGTCCCGCGTGCGCCCGCCCGTCGCCCACCGACTACGCCGACACCTATGGCGTGGAAAGCCGACTCGCTCTCCCAACTGCCGCCAGCGACGATCCGATCGCCGACCTCGACGTCATCCAGTCCGGGCCCCTCGACGCCGGGAACGTGAAAGACAGTGTCCCCGTCGGTGAGGACGTTCACCGTGCCGCCGGCGGTTCTGACCGCCAGCGTTGTGCCTTCGATATCCGTCACCTTGCCGGTCAGCCGCGCCGCGTCATCCGGCAGGACGATCACCAGTGTGGCTCTTGCCGTGCCGCCCCCCTCCACGACGCCCCCGACGGCGACCTTGTCGCCAACCTCTAGATCAGCGATGGTGGGATTCTCCACACCGGGCACACGGAACTCGGTCGCCTCGTCGGTCTGCACCACGACCTCGCGCTTCCCCGCACGCACCGTGAAGGCATTACCCTCGATGGCTATGACCTCACCCCGCAGCCGGGCCTGGCGCGGGCCGGCCTCCGCCGCGCCAACGACCTGCGCCTGCAGGCTGCCGTCGGGATTGAGCGTCCCCCGGGCGATGACGCGCATCCCCACCTCAAGGTCGTCCAAGCCCGGATCCTCGACGCCGCGGATGCGATACGCCGTCTCAGCATCCACGTGGACGGTGGCCGGTCGGCCGCCTTTGGTCTCCACGATCAATGTGTCGCCATTGATCTCGGCCAGCGTCCCGGCCACGGGAAAGAGGCGATCCTCGGCCAGCTTGGCCACGGCGAAGGCGTGAAACACGCCGCCGCCCTCCTCCCACCACCCCACCGCGCCCACGACGTCGCCGACGGCAAAATCACCGAGCGTGACCCGCTCCCTATCGGCAAAGAAAAGAGTGTTAGCGTCAGTGACAAAGTCCACCGACCCGGCGGGCGTGGACACCGTCAGCGTCCCGCCATCGATGGCCTCGATCGCGCCGTAAGCGCGAGCCCGAAAGCGCTGGGGAATCTGTACGTCCTCCAGCGCGCCTTCTGCCATAGGTTGATCCGGCAGCACCGCCGCGCCCCCCACAGAGCCGAGCGCCAACGACAGGATCGTGGCCCCGGCGACAAGGATTAGTTTTGCACTCATTGTTTTTCCTCCATATCAGTATTCTTACCCCGAGCCTCTAAAAGTGGCACCTGGACATCTTTATTCTGCCATAGGCCCATTGCCAGCGGGTCAAGCCCGTGTAAAATCGATGTAAAATGCACCTATAGTCCTAGGGCAATCGCATTTAGCCACCTCTTGGATCGAACGCTCCGAGTCCCCGTCCCGGGGACGCCTTTAGCGGGAATGGATGCTTCGCGGGGCCCTATACGGGCAACCTGCAAAAAGTCATCGTCAGGCACAACCACTTTATCGCCGATTACATCAACTATTACCTCTCCGCCCAGAGGAATTACTCGGACGCGCCGGGCGAGGGCATCTGGGACAAGTCGTACATCTCTCTGCACGGACACTACCCGTTCTCCAACCTGTTCGAGGGCAACATCGTGGGCTGGGCCTATATGGGCGATTTTGGGGGGATATCGGCCCCGACAACACACTGCTCGCACGCTGACCGGCTTGACCAACAATACGTGGTACACCGTTACGCTCAATTTGACGGTCGACGCGACGCCCTTTACGACCAGCACCGTAAACGTGATGCCCACGGACAAATTCACGCACCTGTCGCTGGTATTGCGGGACACCTGATAAACGTCCGCATAAATCACCTTGGCCTAAACGCCAAACCAGGGTACAATGGCTCAACATCGTATCATCAAGGCTAGCAGAGATCAAAACCGGGGCGGTCGCCACACGCCGCGATGTAGGACAAGTTAGCAACTTGCCCCACATACTTTCGGAGTGGACCCGTGGACGCTTCAATCGACGTGCAGGGCTATTACAACGAGCAGACGTTCAAAGGAATTCACCTGGACGGCGAGCAACTCGTCTCGAGCGAGTTCTACGACTGCACGTTTGTGCGCTGTTCCTTCGCTGGATGCACCTTTCGCGCCTGCCGGTTCGTCAACTGCACTTTCCAACGGTGCGACCTCAGCCTGATCCAGGTGCCAGAAAGCGCCTTTTCCGGGACGCGGTTTGAGGATTCGAAGGTTGTCGGCGTCGATTGGACCCAGGCCGACTGGACCGCAATCGGGCTCGGCGACCCCATCGGCTTTTTCAAGTGTGCCATCAGCCACTCCACGTTCATCGGCCTGAGCCTAAAAGAGCTCCAGGTCAAGGATTGCATCGCCACAGACGTCGACTTTCGAGAGGCCAATCTCATCAAAGCCGACTTTGCCAGCACAGATCTGTCCAAGAGCCTGTTCAGCAACACCGATCTGACCGAGGCCGATCTCTCCAGCGCCCGCAACTATCACATCCCCCCGGGCCAGAACACCCTCAAGCAGGCCAAGTTCTCGCTTCCAGAGGCGATGGCGCTGCTGTACAGCATGGACATCGTCTTGGTCGAGCAAGAAGCCAAGTAGCAACAGCATTGACATCGCGTCCACTTGAAGCTATACTTCGGGTGGCATGAAAATCGTCTTTATAACCCTGTTCAAGGAAGGATTTGGCGGCGGAGAGGGGCGCGTTGCCCACGAGATGGCCCGCCATTTTTCTTCGTACCACGACGTCGTGCTGATGTGCCCGGGGGAAAAGACGGGGCTATACGAACTACCGGGCGGGCTCAAGGTCTTTGGCGTCCAAAGCGCCGGCCAGGGCGACATGGTGATCACGACCATGACGGGAAAACACGTCAGCCGGATTTTCGAGTTCCTGGACGAGTTTCAGCCAGACGCCGTGCACGCCCACGAACCGTTCTCCCTCGGTCTGATCGGGCAAGTGTGGGCCAAGATGCACCGCGTGCCCTTCATCCACACGGCCCATCTGCTCCCTTCAAAGATACTAGAGTTTGGCGCCATCGAGGCCGTCAAGCTGCTGAAAAGCCCCCTCATCCCTCTAAGCGAGTCATTGATCAAGCAGCTGTCCGCCAACTTTTTCGAAAACTGTGACGCCCTCGTGGCTCTCAACAGCTTTGCTACAAGGGATATCCGAGAGTTTGGATACACCGGCAGGATTTTCACCATACCCAACGGCAGGAACCTGGAGACATACAGCGCTGGCCCGAACGCAAGCCTATTGACGCCCAAAAAGATTCTGACATTCATCGGGAAACTCAGTAAGCGTAAAAATCAGATCTATCTCCTCGAAGCGCTCAAGCACCTTCCCCAGGCCTATCGGCTGCAACTGATTGGCGAACCGCTGTGTCCCGACTACAAACAACAGCTACAGGGCTTGGTCGGCGCCCACAACCTCGACGTCATCTTCACCGGAGAAATCCCTCACGAGGACATCCCCTCCTATCTCGAAAAGACCCACGTCTTCGTCTCGGCCTCGAAACTGGAGGTTCAGAGCCTGGTCATCCTAGAGGCACTGGCGTCGGGCACGCCCGTGGTCGGTTTGTCGAACGAGACCATCGATGAACTGGTCGATAGAGCGGTCGGCTCCAGGCTGCCAAAGGACACCGCCCCCAAGGCATTTGCGCGACACGTCGAAAGGATCTGCAAGTTATCCCAGTTCAAATATAACAAAATCTGTCAGAACGCCCGCGATAGAGTCAGCGGATATGACTGGATGCATGTGATGCAACTAACCATCGACGCGTACCAGACGCTTCAGCAAGAAATACCCCCCATCACCGAGAAGAGCCGAGCCAGCCTGACCAAGATGATCGCCCTCCTGCCTCAGGGCGAGGTCAGGGACATCCTGCTGGAACAAGCTAAGCAGCTAGTGGAAACCATGCACAGCAAAAAGGGACCCGAGTCAAATTTAGCCGCACTGCTAAAAAGACTACGAAGAGTACCAAGCGTCACATGGTTATTGGTCGCGTTAACCACGGCGATCTGCACCATATGGTACGTGTGCATGAAGCTCGGCGCTTCTGCCACTGACAGAAAGAAACCCAAACGACGCGGTGAAAGCCTGAAAAGCTTTATCAAAAGAAACATTGCTGGAACCCGAGCACCTTGACCATTTACCCACTCTTTCTAAAATTGATGGGCTCAACAGCAGGTCCCTGCTCACAAAGCCTTGATGGAGGTGACTGTATGGATGCATTAGAAGCGATCCGCAAGCGCAGAAGTGTACGCCAGTACACGGGCGCTCCCATACCCAAGCAAGATTTGGAGGTATCATCTCAATATCTTGGGAGAATGTAGGTCGGATTGGCAATCCGACTTACTCTTGCCCCTACTTTTTGAGAAGATACATTGGGAGGCCATCGTGGACGCCGGCAGGCTCGCTGCTACCGGCAGCAACAAGCAGCCGTGGGACTTTCGTGATCACTGAGCGGGAGATGATCGAGAAACTCAAGGTAGCGGCTCAGTGGATGGAAAAGGCCGGAGCCATCATCGCCGTGGTGATGGATCCTGCCTCGCGCTGGTGGCTGGAAGATAGCTCTGCTGCCGTGGAGAACATGCTCATCGCCAGCACCGCCTTGGGCTATGGCTCCTGCTGGATCGAGGGGTACACGCTGCCCCGCGAGAAAGAGTTCAAAGCGGTATCCTCTCAATATTCTGGGGAAAATGGCGAATGTAGGTCGGATTTGCTATCCGACCAGGCAGCGGTTAGCAAAACCGCCCTACATCTGCCCCGATTTAT
>Ga0307420_1000941_pt1 | contig 13060 bp, 15 predicted proteins | sample SalMarWE160240MG_2_FD_202167 | JGI IMG/M metagenome (GOLD analysis project Ga0307420, IMG submission 202167) | Salt marsh sediment microbial communities from the Plum Island Ecosystem LTER, Massachusetts, United States - WE1602-40 | ecosystem: Environmental > Aquatic > Marine > Intertidal zone >... | reverse complement strand
CTGTATCTGGGCATTGGCCTGCTGCCCGCTTGGGACGCGCTTCTGAAGGGGTACGGACTGCCTCTTGCCCCCGAGGTCGTCAGAAGTACGATCATCTTGTTCTCTATCGTGAGCCTGGTGTTCGTCCCGGCGATGGCGCTCTTTATCGTCGGATCGTTCAAGCTGAAGCAGCCGAGCGCGCTCGTGTTTACAGAAGAAGAGATTCGCTTCCGATTCCCCTTCCAGGGCTGGCGGACGCGGGAGGCGGGCGAGTTGAAGAGCGTCTATCTGGACCCGGTCCACAGGACCGTCAGCGCGCGCCACGAGGGCGTCGCCGTGTCTGTGGAAACGACGCATTACACTGTGGTGCTGCGCTTTGAGGACGGGTTGGAGCTGTGGATCGACATGGACCGCGCCCTGCAATTCGGCTCCTCGCCGGAGCGGCTGCACGGGGTGCTCAGCCAGCTTTACGGGCTCTAGTTTCGGTGATCGTTCTCCTCGGGCGCGCTGTTCCGGCGCTCAGCTCTATGGACTGGGCCGTCTGGATAGAGCTTGGTCGGCTCGGCGTCGTGTAGACCGGGCACCACCAGCCAGAACCACTGGCGGCACTTGAACAGCCGCAGCGGGAGCAGTTCTTTGGGGATCCGCGCACCGTTCCGCAGCCAGTGGCCCAGGTGGGCCAGTTGCTGCTTGGCGCAAGGGGGGCACAGGTCGCCGGGTTGGCCTTTATCGACGGTATAGGCCGGATCATCGGGGGAGAGAGGTACCGGCTCGGGCATGCGGCCCGCTTGGGCGTAGGGGCAGGGCCTGCCGCCCAGTTCGGCGGGGAGCACGCCCGAGCAGATCAGATCGTCGGGGTAGATGCCGCCATCGCGAGAGATAAAAAGCGCCCTGGCGCTGTTGGTGTGGTCCCCCATCTTGACACTCCCTCCTTGCGCGTCTATACACGTCCATCCTATAGCGTGTATTTCGTAAACATTATACACGATAAAGAGTGGTTTGTCAAGGAGTTGGATCCGCAGGTCTATGCATTCTCCCCGTAGGTGAACCCGGCATCCTCGGCCACCCGCGAAAGGTACTTGCACATCGCCCGCCGCGGCTCGTAGGCGCCCGTCTCCCACTCGCTGATGGTCTGCTGGCGCACGCCCAGCTCCTCCGCCAGCTCGGCCTGGCTCAGGTTCAAGTGGCGCCGCAGCGCCTTGACCAGGTCGCCGTCCCACAGCACCGTGTCCCCGTCGCGCCGCACCTCGTACAGGCCGGGCTTGCGGAAGGTGACCCGATCCCTTGCCAGGTCCACGTCCTCCACGCGGTACCCGGCCTCCGTCCAGGCGGCGGACTGGGGGGAGCCGGCGGCGCGGTTGCTCCACCAGCCGCGCCGCGCGCGGGCCGAAGCGGGCAGGGGAACCCCCATCAGCGCCTCGACCTGGGCAAAGGTCAAGGTGAGCGTGTCCTCGTCACCTTCGCGCAGGTGGGCGTACAGTGGATGGTATTTGCTGCTGCGTTTCACGCGGCCTCCTTCTCTCCTAGGATCATGCGCTCCACGCGGGCCTTGGCCTCGGCGCGGCGGCGCTGGACTTCTTCCCCGATTCCGGTTTGTTTTCCCAGGTCCTTTGGGATTGGCAGTTTGACGCTTAGCACATCTGAGGCTGAAACCCGAGGAAGCGATGTGCCGGTTTGGAGTGGAACGACTTGATAGAGGGTGATTCGGCTCAACAGCAATGCATGGAGGAATCGGGCGGCGACTCTCTTTGTATCCGGTCGGAATACGAGTGCTTCACCAGAACAACTTCCGTCAAATTCGGCGATCCATACTTTGTTCAGATAGGGCCGCATGCGTCCAAACAGAATGTCACCACGCTTGAAGGTTGGCGACGAGCTCAGGATGGATGAGCCCTTGACTGGCGCAAATTCGGCCAATTCTCCTGTGTTTGCGGCAATATTGCCTAGCCCGATATAATTCACGTCTTCGTCAGGCGAGTCGGCAGCAGGAGTTATGCGATCGTTAATTCGTTGCACGACTTGCCGCAACAAGGTTGGTTGGATATCGTCAAAGTGAATTTCCGGCACGGTTACCACAGCCTCGAAATCAAAGCGTCCCCCTGCAATGGAGTTAATGGGTTTTAGTGCTATGCGGTGGCTTTCTAGTTCTAAAAAATCTATTCCGAGTTCTTTGAGTACATACTCGTCAATTCCACCCAGCAACTCCTCCGCCTGCGCCAACATCTCCCGCCGGGCAGCGTAGGCCGCCTGCATCACCCCTGCGATGCGGTCCTGCACGGGGCGGGGGGGAAGGGGAACCTCGATTCGCCCCACCTCACCCAGGTTCAGCTCCGGCCTCGTCGTCCGGTGTCCCCATCGCTCGACCTGGAATTCCCCGAAGCAGGAGTTGATGAACGTGGCGACGTAGTGCGGATTCGCGCCCTTTGGAAGTTCTATGCCCACGATGTGGCCGGTGATGTTGCCTTCTTTCAAGTGTTTGGGGAACACGGCTGCCGTTCCGAGCCTGCCGGCGATGGTCATCAGCACGTTGCCGGGTACCACGCGGCTTCGCCCGAGCTTCTCGTGCTTTTCCTCAGAGATGTAGGTCAGGCCATCCGTGATTATTCCCTCGGGCAAAACGTCCTTGACACGGATGTAGGGGATGCCGTGATCCCGGTACATATCGACGGTTCGATTGCTCCCAAAGGGGCCGTCAAACATGCGCGGGCTCAACTTGGCCAGAGGTTTCAGTGGATAGGGACCGCTGCGCAGTTTGTGGAGAAGGGCCTGATACTTGGGAAGATAGAACTCGACAAAGAGCTTGAGCGTCGTTAGCTCGCTGCGGTTGATGAGAAAGCTTTTTTCGTCTGTTTGCTGTGTGGTTAGCTCCATCCCAGCTTCCTCGTGAACTCGGCGACCGATTCAGCCACGTCCGGCGGAAACGGCGCGTCTTCCTCGGATACGTTGAGCCGTCCCGTCGCGTCGTGCCCAATATCGTCGATGCGCGCCATATAGACCGGATAATCCTTCTCCTCCTCTACCTCCTCGGCCACCTCCTGCCCCAGCGCGAGCTGCTGCCCCTCGGCGGCCAGCGGCCGCTCCCGCTTTTCCAGGAACACCACGCTGGTCTTGACCCCCGCCCCGTAGGGGGCAAAGGTCTCCTGCGGCAGGCTGACCACCGCCTTGAGCCGCGCCCGGCGCAGGATCCAATCGCGCACGTACTGCATGGAGCTGTTGGCCAGCACGCCGTCGGGCAGCACGATACCCAGCCTCCCCTTTGGCGCCAGGAACTCCAGGCAGCGGTTGACAAAGGCCACCTCCTGGGGGATGCTGCGCACCACCTTGCCATTCCTGCGCGTCACCCCGCCGCGGGCGGCGAAATCCTCCAGCACCCGCTTGCTGGTCACCTTGGAGCCAAAGGGCGGGTTGGTCAGGATCATGGTCAGGCCGCCGGGGTAAAAGCCGGGGCGCTGCGGCAACCCCTCGGCGACCCCCCCGGTGATGCTGGCCAGGCGGGCCAAGCTGTCCAGCACCTTCAGGTCGGCGTACTGGGCGCCGTTCATCAGCGTGTTCACCCGCGCCACGTGCATCACGTTGCGCGAGATCTCGGCCCCAAAGAGGTGGTTGTCGCGAAATTCGACGAAGCGTTCCGTCGGCTCCTCGGGGTCGATTCCATCCCCGTTGGCCGCCGCCGCTGCCTCGTACTCCCGTTGCCGCACGTACTCCAGCGCGTGGGTCAGCATGCGGGCCGAGCCGCAGGCCGGGTCGCCGATGGAATCGTCCGCCGTGGGCTGCAGGATGCCCACCATCAGGTTGATCACCGGCGTGGGGGTGAAATACTGCCCCAGGTCGTCGCGGAAGGTCTTACCCAGGAAGTCCTCGAACACGCCCCCCTTGACGTCGGCGGTGGAGCGGCGCAGGCTCCACGGCTGCAAGCGCTGCGCGATCTCGCGGGTGGTGTGGGGCTTGAACTGCAGCACGTCCGCCTCGCCAAAGGCCAGCCGCACCCCCAGGTCCTCCCCGAACTTGACCGCCAGCGTCTCCCGCTCCCACTGCTTGGCCTTTTCGAAGGTGGCGCGCACCTGCACCATCAGCCGCTCGGGATCGGTGTCGTTTGTCACGCTAAAGACGTAGGCCCGTTTCTCCCCCGTTTTCTTGACCAGGTCTATCGTCGCCTGCTCGTCGTACCACTTGGCGAACAGGAACTTGACCATGGCGTCCACCGCCTCCTGGGGCTGGAGGCCCTCGTTATCCCGCAGGATGGCGTGGCAGCCGGAGCGGGTGTCGCCCAGCACCTCGCGAAACTTGTCGCGGCTCAGGGGCTGCAGGCCGGTTTCGACGCCGTCCGGCTCGCTAGGGTTGAGCACCACGACGTAGGCGCTGCGCTCGGCGGCCTCGCGGGCGCTCTCGTAGCGGGGCAACCGGCCGATGGGCTCCAACTGGCGCGGGTACTCCAGGTCGCGGCGGTAGAGGGCCGTGTGCTCGCCGCTGGTGAGCACGGCGTAGCGGATGGAGGGCGAGTTGCTGCAATAGGCGTTGAGGCGCTGGAGGTGATCCATCCAACCCTCCGGCTCGGTGCCCTCGAACTTTTTGCCCGGCTCCATCGCCTCCACGGCGATAAAGGCCACGTCCAGGCCGCCGCCCGCGTCGATGTAGCGGTCGTCGTAGATCACCATGTCCGCATACCCCAGCCAGCGCCGGCCCTGCCGGTGCGTGCCCTCGGAGGCATCCACCGCCAGCTCGAGCTCCATCGCCTCCAGCGGCACGTTGTACTCCCGGTGCAGCACGTCGATGACCCACAGCGTCACCGGGTCCTCGGCCGGGCGGACGTAGCTGCCGTCGGTCTTGAAGAGCTTGGCCAGGTTGGGGTGTCGGCGGTATTTCTCCTCCACTTGGGTGGGGTCTTGGAAGGGGTTGGTGAACTGGTCAAAGGGCATACGTTTCTGCTCCTGAATGTGTTGACGAATCACACGGTAGCGGTATTGTACACCATGGCGCGCATGTTTTCAACTCTTGACGCCTGATTGGAATGCTGTAGAATGTAGGTAGAGGGTACCATGAAAATCACGGGATTCATCTGGCTCGAGGAGTTTGAAGACAAAATCCTGCGCAAGCACGGGGGTGACGCCAGAAGAGGCGGAGCAGGTCTTTTTTAACGAGCCATACTTTCGATTTATGGAACGTGGAAACAGAGCAGGGGAAGATGTATACGCGGCTTTCGGGCAGACCGGAGTTGGACGATATTTATCCGTGTTTTTTATCCACAAGCAAGGTGGAGAAGCGTTGATTGTCAGCGCTCGTCCGATGACTGAGCGGGAGCGTAGAGCGTATGGAAGACGATAAATTGACATCTATTTCAAAAGCACGCACGTTGCGAGAAATCGGCGACTTCTGGGACAGCCACGACGCGACAGACTTTGAGGGTGAGACTTACCCGGTGGAGTTTGATGTGGATGTTCAAACTCGGCGGCATTACGTGGCCGTGGATCCCGATCTCTTGGAACGCCTGCGCCAAGAGGCACACGCTCGTGGTGTCAGTGCAGAGAGCCTGATTAACCTCTGGTTACAGGAGCACTTGACCCTTCGGCATGCCTGAACCTCTCCCTCCCTCTCGATCGTGAAGCCTCTGTGAAATACTACCTCTCTACTATTGGCTGTCAGATGAACGAAGCCGACTCGCGACGGCTGGCCTCAGCATTGGAGCGGTTGGGCTATGCGCCTGCGGAGCGCGCCGAAGAAGCTGACGTGGTCGTGCTCAACACCTGCGTCGTGCGCCAGTCGGCGGAGGACAAGGCCGTCGGGCGGCTGGGCGCACTCAAGTCGCTGAAGGTGCGCCGTCCGGAGATGATCCTCGGCGTGATGGGCTGTCTAGTAGGTGTGCGTGACCCCGCCCCGCTGCGCAAACGCTTCCCGTGGGTAGACGTCTTTATGCCTCCCTCCGAGCCGGAGCCACTGCTGGTGCTTCTGGCCGAGCGAGGATTGGTGGACGAGGGCCGCGCGCTGGAGGCGCAGGCTACTGCCCGGCGCTACCACCTGCCGGATGGAGGGCTGCTCCTCCCGGCCCGCGAGCAGGGCGCGCTCGTCTCGGCCTATATCCCTATCGTGCTCGGTTGCTCCACGGGCTGCACCTACTGCATCATCCCCTACCGCCGCGGCCCGGAGCGCAGCCGTCCGCTAGAGGAGATCGTGGCTGAGGCGCAGGCGCTGGCGGCGCAGGGAGTGAAAGAGATCACGCTGCTGGGGCAGATCGTGGATCGCTACGGACTCGATCTGCAAGATGCAAGATGCAAGAAGCAAGAGAGCCTGCCTCCTGCCTCCTGCCTCCTGCCTCTTGTATCTTTGCTGCGGCGCGTTCACCAAGTGGAGGGGCTTGAGCGCATCCGCTTCCTCACCAGCCACCCAGCGTGGATGACGGACGAGTTGCTCGACGCGGTGGCCGATCTACCCAAGGTGTGCGAGCATATGGAGGTGCCGGTGCAGGCGGGCGACGACGGGGTGCTGCTGCGTATGCAGCGCGGCTACACTGTTGATGACTATCGCCATTTGGTCGCTCGTATTCGAGAGAGAATCCCCAACGTCTCCATCGCCACCGACGTCATCGTCGGCTTCCCCGGCGAGACCGCCGAGCAGTTCCAGCGCACATACGATCTGCTGGCCGAACTGCGGCTGGACAAGGCCCACATCGCCCGCTACTCCCCCCGCCCGCAGACGCTGGCCGCCCGCAGGTATCCCGACGACGTCCCGCCAGAGGAGAAGGAGCGCCGCCGAAAGGCGCTCGACGAATTGCAGGCCGAGATCGTGGGCCAGATCAACGCGCGCCTGCTGGGACAGACGGTCGAGGTGCTGGTCGAGGGGCGGGACGAGAGGAAGGGACGCTGGTATGGCCGCACGCGCACCGACAAGCTGGTTTTCTTCGAGGATGCCGATGACTGGCGGGGTAAGCTGGCGAACGTGCGCGTGACCTGGGCCGGGCCGTGGTCGCTGATTGGGGAGGTTGGGTAGCCTGTTACAACTCTGCCCCGCAGCGTTCGCAAAAGCCATAGTCGGGCGGGTTCTCCGCGCCGCAAACGGAGCAGACTCTCCCTGAAACGGTCGTTGGTTCAGGGCTGGCATCTATTGGAGAGCCTGTCTTGGCCTTTTCCATGTTGCGGGTAACGAGGTGTATGAGGGTGCCACCCAGAGCAACCAGGAAACCTACGAATTGCACTCCGCACCCGATAGGGAGAAATATCGAGATATCGAGGACGCCGGTTACGGATAGAACCAGCAGCGTAACGGGCATGATGATGATGGCTCCACCGGCGACGTTCAGAGTCCGGCTCAACCAATGTCCACGGGTGGGAGCGATGGCTCCAAGAACGAGGATCAGGGCCATCGGAAAGCACGGCACGACGGCGCATATGACGGTGATCGGGGATTCAAAGCCGATGTCGCTCAGGTTTAGTACGATCACGGCAACCCAGCCAAGTAAGGATAGAATGAAAAGTATCCCGGCTGTGATTCTAAGCGCTACGGTGGTCTCTTTTTTCATAGCGGCATCTCCTTGCTTAGTTCAGTTCTGTCCCGCAGCGTTCGCAAAAGCCATAGTCGGGCGGGTTCTCGGCGCCGCAGGCCGCACAGACTTTGCCCGCTTCAGGACTTGTGGGCACGGCCTTTTTCCCGGCGGAGGTGGCGATGAGCACGACGCCGGCAATGATCAGAATTGGGCTCAGTATGTTGACCAGAAGGGCTATGATGAATAGGACGATCAGCACAGGGGCGGGCTCGGTGCGCCCTTGGCCCAGGAGAAACACCAGGCTCCCGCAGGCGGACGTGATGATGCACACGAAAATGCCGGCGACTGCGAGTAGGATGCCGGTTGTCTTTTTTCCTGTCTGTGTTCCACGCACGTCGTTCATTTCGTGACCTCCTTATCCTGGCAGGCTACAGCCTGCCCCCACAGCGGTCGCAGAACTCGTACCCCGGTGGGTTGCGGGTGCCGCAGGCGGCGCAGACCTTGGGCGGCGGGCCTGGCCTGGGGGTTGGCGCGCGCCTCTTGTTGAGGACGATGACCAGCACGACGATTCCCCCGACGACAACGGCGACGATGAGGAGAGAAACGATACAGATGATCAACGGAATTAGGAATTCAAAAGGGGAAAGCATGTGTATCTCCTTTCGGGGTGCTTGCTTGTGGGCCCTTCTCCGGTAGTGCTGGTGGAAGATCCGTCTCGCAGAACGGACACGTCTTCCAATCGTGCTGCACGCCCGCGCCGCAGCCGGGGCACGTGAGGTTCAGAGGCGTGGCGCAGGCCGGGCAGACGGACCAGTCGGGCTGCACCGGCTCGCCGCACACGGGGCAGTCCTTGGGGGCCTCCTGAACGGGCTCGGCCTCCTCTTCCACCTCGGGCTCCGGCTCCATCGCGGGCAGCGCCGCCTCGCAGAAGGGGCACGTCTTCCAATCGCGCTCCACCCGCCCGCCGCACTCCGGGCACTCAAAGACCAGCTTCTCTCCGCACTCAGGACAGACGCGCCAGTCGTCCTCAACCTGCGCGCCGCACTTGGTGCACGTACGGGCTTCTTCGGAGGGCTCGCCCAGGCGGGCGCCGCACTTTCCACAGACCGTAGCGCCGGGACGCGCCGGGGTTCCGCACTTGGGGCAGACGGGGCCTGCGGGCTGTGCTGGGGCTGCTGGAGGTTGTACCCGTGCAGGAGCCGGGGCCTGTGTGGGTAACACGGGCTCAGGCGCGGCCTCAGCCGGTGCTTGGCCCTGGGCTGCCATGATCCGCAATCCCAGGGCTGTGTTCATGATCTCCTTGGTCACGTCACGCCCCCCTGAGAGGTTGCGGATGATGGCAATGGGGGTGTAGATCAGGCCGAAGGGGATGCCCCACCACCCCAGGAAGAAGGTGAGGAGGATGTACTGGAATCCCTTGCCCAGGGCGCTCTCGCCCGGGCGCAGGTAGTAGATGGCGCTGGAGCGTCTGAAGGTGACGACCAAGACGGAGATGACGTAGTCGAACATGACAAAGCGCCCGCCGCGCCTCAGCTCATCGGCTAGCTGTTGTACGGAAATTCCCTCTAACCCGTTGATGTCCATACTTATGCCCCCTTTTCTTCGCCTGTGTCTGCGCCCTCCTCGGTGAGGGATAGCTCGGCTTCGCAGTAGGGACACACCTTCCAATGGCGCTCCACGCGCTTGCCACACTCTGGACATTCAAAGATCAGCTTGGTGCTGCAGTACGGGCAGGCGCGCCACGTGTCTTTGACGTCCCGTCCGCAGTTGGGGCACTTGCCGGGTTCGGGTTTGGAGGAGGTCGCCCCTTTTGGTGGGGATGGCTGCAGGGAGTGACCGCACTTTCCACAGAAGGTCGCTCCCGCCCGCAGCACCGCGCCGCAATTAGGGCATCGGATATTGAGCGGCGGCTTGTCGGAGGGCTTTGGGACCAGGGCTCCGCATTTTCCACAGAAGGCGGCGCCCGGCCCAACCCGGTGACCGCATTTAGGGCACACTCGCCCGACCGGTCTTCCACTAGATGGGTTCATTGTACACCTCTTGGGCCAGCACGGCGAGAGGCGCTGGCAACCAGCTTTGACGCCATAATTCTATACCGTATCGGCATGTTTGCCAAGTCTGTTGCGCGGAATGGACAAAAATAGAGCGCACCGTTGAGATGCGCTCTGTATTTTGTGGTTTGGAATTACCGCGTGCGGCCTATCCTACCACCTGCGCAAAATCGGCTGGGGTGACGCCGGGGCTTTCGATGCCGTGCTCGGCGTAGAACTTGGCGATGGCCTGCCCGGCCTCCTCGACCGACACGCCTGCCAGCGCCGTCTCCAGTTCGGCCAGCTTTTCCTCTGGGAAAAAGAAGAAATCGCCCGAGATGGAGACCGCCGCGATGGCGCCCTCCTGCACCTCCGTCGTGGCGCGGATCAGGCCGCCGGTGGCCTTGTGCATCTTGTGCCGCACCTCCACCCCGGCGCGAATCCTGACCTGACGGTCCGCGCTGGGGCGGCGCTTCCGGTAGAGCCACTCGTCGGTGAGGAATTGGGCCGCCAGCTCGTCCGCCTTGGCCCGCCACGCGTCGTCCACTGCTGTCTGCACCTCCAGCGGCCCCAGCACCTCGGCAAATTTCTCCGCCAGCAGGTCCCACAGTTCCTCGTGGGGTGGGGCGGAGCCCAACTCGCGCTTGACCGTCGAGAGATTGTCGTGCAGTGTCTTGTAGACCTTGTCGCGGAACTTTTCGTCGGGGACGCGCAGCACGCGTGTCATCATCTCATAGTCAAAGTCCACGATCAAGTTGCCGACAAAGACGATATATTCGCCGATCTCGGCCACGCCGTTGCCCGAGACCTTGCGCCCGTTCGCGATAATGTCGTTGACCGGTTTGTACTCGGCGGGGATGCCAAGCGCGCGATAGACCTCGATGGGAGCCTGTAGGAACTTGCGGTAGAAGGCATCTTTGCTCGCGGGGGCCAACGGATTATCACGTCGGATCACGAGCTGGTAGAACAGTTGCTCACCGTCCAAATAGACCGCGCCGCCGCCGACCTCCCGCCGGAAGATAGGGATATCGTTCTCGCGGCAAAATGCGACGTCCACCTCTTGCTCCACGTTCTGGAAATAGCCAATGCAAAAGTAGGGGGTTTCTGGCGAGAGCAGGTTCAGTCCTTCGCGGTTCAGGCGCGGCTGAGCGTGGTACAAAAGTTGCGAGTCCTGCCAGGGAACAGTTTCGAGACGGTTAAGCTTCATTGGGCACTCCTTTTGATAGAAAAACAAGTAGACAAGTGGTGAGTAGACGGGGAATATGCCCCCTTGTCTACTTTGCCGCTTGTCTACTTATCACGAACGGATCGTCTAGCTCAAAACGTCCTTGTATTTCTCTGCCTCTTCCTCGATAAAGGCCTTGAACTCGGGGGAATCCGCCTTCATCAGGTTCTCAAGCTCGCCGGTGTCCGATGCTTCGATCTTGACCAGCCAACCATCCTCGAAGGGGGACTCGTTGATCGTGGAGGGCTCCCATTCCAACTCGTCGTTGACCTCGGCGATTTTGCCGCTGGTCACGGCCTCGACGCGGCCTACCCATTTGCCCGATTCCATGGACATAAAGGTCTGTCCCTGTTCGACATCCCGGCCGGTGCGAGGGATTTCGACAAAGACGATCTCCTGGGCGATCTTTTGACCAAAGTCGCTCAGACCTTGCGTGACGATGTTCCCATCTACCTTGGCCCATCCGTGTGTCTTGTCGTAGTACAGATCATCGGGGAACTCGAAACCTGCAATCTCCATCGTTGCACCTCCTTGAAAGATGTATGAACCTTCTACGTTCCGGACATACAACACAAAGAGCGCCGCTGCTGATCGCAACGGAGCTCTGGTGGTTACATCGCGGTTCCTCCGGCCCTAGGCGGCTTTTTCTGCCTGGTTCAACTGCTGCATCAGGCGTGATTTGCGCCGGGCGGCGTTGTTCTTGTGGATGATGCCCTTGGCCGCTGCCTTGTCCAACGCGCGGACTGCCACCTGCACGGCCTCGCGAGCCTCTTCGACGTGCCCCTTGTCTATCAGGCTGCGTGCCTTCCGGACCGCGGTACGGGCCTGCCCGCGAAATATCCGATTGTGCTGCCGTTTGCGTTCCGAGCTGCGCAGGCGCTTGATTGCTGATTGTGTGTTAGCCAAACTCTACCTCCACGTACTGATCTATCGAGGGCCAATTTTACAACAACATGGCTGATTTGTAAAGCCTGCGCATCTGGCTTATAATCACCGCCTGAGGCGGGTGGTTTTGGAGGCCCGTAGCTGACTGGGGAGGAGACTTATGAGTGATGTTGAAGCGTCGCCTGGGCACGGCGAGGTTGTCGCTTTCGATCAGATCGAGCGAAAGGCCAAGGCAGTGGGTGGTCTGCTGCGGCAGGCTTTGCCGGCTGACGACCAGGCGCGGGCCGACCTGAGGGAGGTGACTGCTGCGCTTGCCGCTCTTGATGTCCAATTGGCTGAATGGGTAGCGCTGCATCGGCTGATCCACGAACTGCTCGCCGCTCTGGCCCCTTTCCGCGCCTTGCTTGCCTCGGTCGGCGGGAGCGCGCTCGGTGCGACGGAGTGCCAGGCGCTGTTGCAAGGCTGGCGTCCGTGCCAGCGGTGCATAGATGGGCTGGCTGCCTTTGCCGAGGAGGTCACGTGCATCGGCCGTCCGCTCCGCCGGGATGGCCGCGAGTTGGCGGGCGAGCGGTGGGCGGTGGATGTGCTCGCTGTGCAGGAGATGATCGAGGATGCGCTGAAGGAAGAGGATCTCGATCCGGGGAATCTGTTTGAACTGGCCGAGGAACTGGACAGCGCCTGTCATCGTCACCTGGCTGTGGCCGATCGCGGGCTGGGGGCGGCCGCAGATAGGTTGCGACGTTTGAACACAAGTTTACTGGGAGGGCTGGAATGAGCGATCTTTTGAACGCCTTTCAACGGCGACACAGGGAGAAGCTGGATCAACTGGAGCATGGCGAGGACGCAGAGGCCCTGCTGGACGGGGTGCACATACTCATCTCCGATCTGAGACAGGCCGGAGCTGCTGTCGCCGATCCGGCCGAGCGCGGCCAATTGCGGGCACTGGTGCGCTTCTGGGCGGACGTCGCCTACGGGCGCACGGGCGTCTATCCCGAGACAGTGCTACTGCCGCTCGATCCCGCGAACGCGCGCCCCTTGGAGGAGCCTCAGCGGCGCGCGTGGCCGCCCCTCATCTGGGTGCTCGTGGGCGGAGCGGCGATGATCGTTATCGCGACTGGGCTTGTAGCCATTGGGTGGCTGTCCTCCCGTCCCCGGGAGAACGTCGCGACGCCGCCCACCTCCGCGCCGACGCCCGTCGTGCGGTACGCCATCGTGGAGGTGATGACGAGTGGCGGGATAGCGACCGACCCCTTCTGCCTGGGCACGTCCGACATCGTCGCTGAGTTTACCCTGAAAGGCGTCCAACCCGAGATGGCGTGGTACTGGGAGTTGCAGCGCGACGGCGAGGTCGTGGATGCCCAGCCTGCGGCTGCCTGGGGCCTGGAGGCGGAGCAAGTCTCTCTGGTCATCCTAGCTGGTGGGGCGCAAAGTGTGGCCCCGGGCCGGTACGATCTATTGGCTTACGCT
>Ga0307420_1000939_pt1 | contig 13067 bp, 16 predicted proteins | sample SalMarWE160240MG_2_FD_202167 | JGI IMG/M metagenome (GOLD analysis project Ga0307420, IMG submission 202167) | Salt marsh sediment microbial communities from the Plum Island Ecosystem LTER, Massachusetts, United States - WE1602-40 | ecosystem: Environmental > Aquatic > Marine > Intertidal zone >... | reverse complement strand
GTAGCGACGATGGTGGGCACCTTGGCCACTAATCGTATGGCTCTTTTTTTGTTCGCTTGCTCCGATTTGTAATCGGGGTCTGGGTCGTACATGCTTAGGTGCGAGGTTGCAGTGCGTAAGACTTCCATCGGATGGCTGTTTTTGGGGGCAGCCTTTATGCATTCAATAACCGCGTCGGGCAGGATCATTTCAGAGATGAGTTGCGCCCTGAACTCGTCTAACTCGTTCTTGGTGGGAAGTTTACTGTGAAGCAGGAGGTAAACTACTTCTTCATAGCACACGTGCTCCACCAAATCATCTATGTTATAGCCCAAATAGTAGAGGGTGCCCATGGGGTCCACGAAGCTGATTTTGGTTTCAGCAGCGGCGACATCTCTTAATCCACGGGTTACTACCCTATCGTGATTGTTAATCATATACTGTATTACATTCCCCTTTTTTGTTCGATTTTTTTCTTCCGAAACCTGCTTACACACCTGAAGCAGTTACCAGATGGCTTTTTTGCGAGAACAGCGAGTGTGGCAAGACCCTTGAGATTTCCCCCTTAATCAAAATTCTTGCAATCAACTCGTAAATCATAGGTCGAAAGATCAGGGAAGTAATATGCCGCAATGTTTTTAAATTTTTCTTTGAACACGTATTTTTTAGTTAAAACTCGTGTTTTTAAGCATTTAGCCCACAACTCTTTTAAATGATAAGCCGCTGATATACACAAGCCAGTAAAAAATGTACCTAACTGCATTTTAGTCGTTTCCAACTGGCGCATGAATAATAAGAGGATGTTTCAAAACACATGACAGAACATAAGAAATTAGAGGACAGCATCTGCTCTGTAATGCAGCTGCCCTTTTATGCAGATTTATCATCTGATGAAAAGGAACAATTGACGCAAGTGGTTCAAGCACACCCCATGCGCGTCAGTCCATATTACTTGTCTTTGATAGACTGGAACGACCCGCATGACCCGATAAGGGAAATAGCCGTGCCGTCCTTGGATGAATTAAATCTTGAGGGTGTTTATGACACGAGCGGTGAAGCTGAGAACACGAAAATGCCGGGTCTTCAGCATAAGTACGCTGAAACCGCGTTAATATTGGCTACAAACAGGTGCGCAACCTACTGTAGACATTGTTTTAGAAAACGCCTTGTTGGATTGCCAACGGCGGAGATTGTGAGTCGTTTCGAAGACGCCGCGGATTATATTGCGAAACACGAGGAAATAAATAACGTGTTAATCAGCGGCGGGGATCCGCTTGTGCTTTCTAACGAAGTTATCGAGACATTCTTGGAGGCATTGTCAAAAATCGATCATCTTCGATTCATTAGATTCGGCAGCCGAACTCCAGTTACTCTCCCAAGCAGGTTCAGCGACCCGGAGCTTTTGGCTCTTTTCAAGAAGTATTCGCAGATTGACAGGCGACTTTACATCGTGACGCAGTTTAATCATCCGCGAGAAATAACCCCGCAATCTGTGACCGCAGTAAACAATCTCTTGAAAGCAGGCGTTTTACTCAGCAATCAGACGGTTCTGCTTCGAGGAGTTAATGACGACCCTGACACGCTCGCGACTTTAATGAATAGGCTGGTGAGCATCGGCGTGGCGCCTTACTATGTTTTTCAGTGCCGCCCCGTTAAAAGAGTAAAAACTCACTTCCAAGTTCCAATATGCAAAGGAGTCAAAATAGTGGAGCAGGCAAAGGCAAACTGTAATGGGCACAGTAAACGCTTCAAATACGTTATGTCGCACAAAACCGGTAAAGTGGAGATACTGGGCATACTTGATGATGAGGTATACTTCAAGTATCATGAAGCCAAAAACAGGGAAAACTTGGGTGTTATGTTTAAACGCCGAGTGGATGGGAAAGCGGGATGGCTGGATGATTTTCGTGCTGATGATGGGCTAGATTAATAAGGAACCAGAATTTAGAGTTGCAACAATTTAAGTGAAACGCCATGTTCAGCCTAACGTTAGCCTTGTCCAATTTACTGCAGCAATATTTGGGCTTAAGTCAAATTGTTAGTGAAATAATTGCTTTCGCATTGATATTCACACTGGCAATTGTTATTGCTTGGATAGGGCACTCACTTTTCAAGAGGTACTTATGCAGATGGGCTGCAAAAACTGAGACAAATCTGGATGATGAGATACTCCGCAATGTACGTGCGCCAATATTTCTTCTAGCAATCTTGTTTGGCTTATATTACGGCTTAACGGGTATTGCTTCGCTCCAAGCTTACTCTGGAGACCTCGCCACAGCATTCACAGTTGGCGAAATTTTAGTCGTAGCTTTCATAATAACTCGCATAACTAATGTTCTAATAAGCTGGTACGCTGAACAAAGAGCAAAACGCGAAAAAAACGTAAGCAACCACATATTATTCATTCTCAAGAAAGTTTTACAGATTATAATTTACGTTTTTGCTTTGGTCATAATTCTCGGAGTTTTTGGCCAAAACCTCTCAGGCGTCGTCGTAGGTCTCGGTGTAGGAGGCATAGCCATAGCATTGGCTATACAAAACATCTTAAGCGATGCACTCACCGCTTTCTCCATATATTTTGACCACCCATTTGAAATCGGCGATTTCATAGTTGTCGGAGACTATGCAGGAACCGTTACTAAGATAGGCATAATATCAACCCGAATCCAGCTATTGCAAGGAGAAGAACTGATAATTTCAAACAAGAATCTGATTTCCTCGTCTGTGAGGAACTTCAAGAAGCTTGAGAGAAGAAGAATCGTGTTCGCCGTTAAGGTGACTTACGACACGCCTATCGAGAAACTTCGAAAAATACCAAAAATAATAGGAAAAATCATAAACAACACAGAACAAGCCGAACTGGACCGGATTCATTTTCAACAGTTCGGAGATTTCAGCCTTGACTTTGAAATAGTGTATTACATAACCACAGCCGACTACAACACATACATGGACATCCAGCAGAAGATAAATTACGAAATCATGGAAGATTTTGACAAAGAGAAAATCGAAATGGCTTACCCAACTCAAAAAATCTTCTACGTGAACGAAAAAGACGCCGCGTAACCAGCTAAGCTTTCAGCTTTTTAATAAGCCACGCCATATTTTCGCCTAAAGTCTCCATGGTTTGCATGCCTTCCTCATCGTCCGCGACATCTCCTTTCTTCCGTCCCAACCCAACGTTCCAGTATGACGAGGCTGGGATAATCATCTGGCTTATCAGGAAAAAGTGGTTTATGGCGTCAAAAGTGGGAATTGCACCCGCCCTTCTTACTGCCACTACTGCCGCGCCTACCTTCCTCTTGAAGACGTAATCATTTGCTAGAGCAACATATCCTGCCCTGTCAATGAGCGCCTTAAGTTCAGGCGACATCATCGAAAAATAAACTGGCGAACCCAGGATTACGCCGTCTGCATCAACCATTTTCTGTATGTACGCGTTCACGTTGTCGTCTTCGATTACGCATCGGTTGTTCTTGGTTGAAAAGCAGGTTCTGCAGGCGTTGCAGCCGCGTATCTGTTCCCCTGCAAGCTGAATCAGCTCAGTCTCTATGCCTTCTGCTTCGAGAACACTAAGAACACGACGTATCAGCACAGCCGTGTTTCCATCTTTTCTGCCGCTTCCATTAAAAGCCACAACTTTCATGTGAACACCTCAACGGATTAATCGAAGGATAGCATAAATACGTAACGGCTAATCGGAACCTTTAACCGGGTATGCGTGTTTGGCGGTTTTTCCGTCTGCAAAAAGCGGGTGCAAGAGAATTTAAGTTATTAAGAAGCGACCATACTCATACAAAGGGCAAACGAGGGCGCTTTGAGGTTGAGTTATAAACGAAATATGCATCCGAAAGTCAGCAAAGCCGAGATAGAAGTGTTTAAAGCGTTAAGTGCAGCTGGCTTAACGGGCGGCATGGTTACGCAAAAACCTATAGTGCTGAAGCTTACTGTTCCTGATTTTTGCTGGCTTAACAAGCGGAAAGCGGTGTATCTGGACGGTTTGCAGGCGCATTCAGGTGATAAGCAGCAGGAGCGGGACGAGGAAATCTGCGAGTTGCTGGAAGCTAAAGGCTGGGAGGTGCTTCGGATACCGTATGACCCGCCGTTAAGCGCGAAGGAATTGCTGAGAATTGTGGCGTCAATTAAGGATTTTGTGGGTTTCGATGAAGAGTGAAGCCTTTTCTTGCCAGCGGTTGACGTTAGGGCAATGTTTCAAGTTTTGAAACGCTCATTCCGCAGTGTCCCTTAACTTAAGAGGGCAACATTATCTAAGTTGTGATTTGGCATGATGAAAAAAAGGCAGCTTGTCGCGTTGGCCATGTTAGTATCTGTCATAATGACGGCGGCGCCAACTTCAGCGATACTCTATGGGCAAGCCCAAGTTCAAGAGGCTCCCGCGGAAGAACTGGTTGAAGTTGCTGACAAAGCAGAACAACAAGTGAAAAATCTAATAGACCTTGTGTATGCAAATGAGACGGCTCTGCAAAAGATTGATGCTGTTGGCCTTCTTGACGAGTTGGAAGGTAACGTGACGCTTTACGGTGAAGGCGTGGCAAACTTGACTGCGGCTTATGATTCGCTTAAAACATCGGATTATGACGCAGCGGTTGATTACGCAACCGAGGCTCTAGGCGTTTTCAGAGAAGTGTACAGCTCCATACATGTCATACTTGAAGCAGCGGGTCTTCAGAAAGGACATTTGGTTGATAATCAAGGACTATTAGACGCTATGGCACGTGAACTGCAAAGAATCGATCAGCTGAGAGATATGCTGCCTGAAGATGCGCCCGACAACATTAAGCAGTTGCTTGACGACGCCGAAGCTCTGATAGACGTAGATGCGGCCCGCGCTTTGCTATTGGAAGGCAACGACGCCGAAGTAAGAGCTACCCTACAGGAGGCAAAACAGCTCATATCCCAAGTTTATCAGTACTTGAAAGAACAAGCTGAAGAATCTAACACTTGGCGGGTCCAAGGCTACTGCGAGAGAGTTCAGGAAAGAATCAGGGAACGGTTCAGAGCTGGAAACCAGTCGGGAATCAACTTCACCCCTGTTCTGGAATCCCTCGGATACCAAAGCGAAAACCAGTTCATGGAAACTCTGCAGAACATGATTCAAACAGCCCAAGGCAGCACAGGCAACTTCCAGAACGCGTTGCAAGATTTGGAAGCGATTGGCAACATGGTTCAACAGATGGATCAAGCACTTAACCAGGAGATGCAGCGTCATCAAGGAGGCAACGGTTCGGCTGGCGGAGACAGCGAGAACGGTTCAGGCGGTATGGGTTCAGGAAGCGGCGGCAACGGTCCATAAACAAAGCAAAACTTAACCTCTCTTTTTTATCTTTTAAGCTGCACTTGATTCTCAAGACCGATTCTTTTCACTTCAACAATTTCCAGCCTCTCAAGCCTTCTAACCAGCCTCCACAGGCTTGTTCGCGCCATGTCTGGAAACCGTTCTCTTATCTCAGCCTCAAAGGCTTTGCCGTCTTTTTCTGCAAGGAAAAGTAGAACGTCCTTGTCTTCCTTTCTAAGTTGAGGGTTAGCTTTCACTATTTTATCAACGTCGGGTCCTTTCCTTCGCTTTACGATGAATAACGCGGAAAGAACAACCGCAGCTACCGCAACTACGGCTGCGATCAAGTATTCGATTGGGATTGGAGCTGCAGGGGTTTCATCGCCACCTAATTCGTCTTGCGGAACCAAGGGCACAGTGTAGCTTATCTCCCAGGCGCCTGGATGCAAAGACAGAGTTATTCCGGTTCCGCTTGTATCTATCGCGGTTGGCATCTCGCTGAGGTAGATTACTGTTGAATTTTGCGGCAGAAAAACCGTTAAGTTGTATGGGTTATCCGCGATCAAGGTCCACACTTCGGCTTCCTTCTTTGTAAGCGAGATTGTGTCGTATTCGACCAGCACGCGTTCAGCGCCCAAAGTGTAAATGGTTAGGTTACCTCCGACGATTTGGTAGTCTACTGCCATCTGGTTTTCGTCAAGCACTATCAGGTTCTCTATGGATGGAGACATAAGAGGCAGGGTTACTTCAGGAGCCAACTCGTCCACATTCAAAGTTTGCGTGACGTGAGCTAAGCCGTCTCGGTACACGTTGAGGTTGATGGATTCAACTTCGAACAGGGATTCGGCTGCGGCGGTTGCAGTGGAAAACGCGGCTAGCGTAAAGATGGATATGGCTGCAAGGAGGATTCTTAGGTTGGAGCGCTTCATGTTATTCATTGCCGAATTAATGCTGTCCAGAATTATAATTTTTGTGCATCTGGAGTTCAGGACGTGATGGTGCACAAACAGCTTGACGTGGTGAAACGGGCGTTTCTGATTTTGGAATGCTTTTCTCGCAGTGTCCCTTAAGTTACGCATTAGCGTATATTGTGTCAGGTGATTTAAGATGGTAAAAACAAACTTCAAGAAAAATCGAACAAAAATCGCGGCTTCCGTTATTACATTGCTTATGGTGATGTACTTTGCGCCCCTTTGCTTGGCTTCTGATGGGACTGGACAAGGCTCCGACGCCGGCAAAATCGAAGTCCCAGGCGTTCCCGACAGCGCTCTGCAGTACAATAAGACTGACGTAACGCCTGTGGCTCAAATGGAACAAGTTCAAGCAGGAGAACCCGCTCTGTTCCAATACAGAAACATGACCATGCTAATGAACTGCACCCGAAACTGCGACCTGGTGGTTACCGTAGACCCAACAGTTAAGCCTCAACTATTCGGGCTTTCAATCGACCCGAACCGAACCATGACGCTAACCATGAACTTAAGCGGCTCACCACTTGAAGGCGCAACGGTCATGGAGCGAACCACCAACTGCTACTTCGGCATAGAACCCAACGCAACGCTACAGCTCAAAGCTCAGCTGAGGCTACACATCAACCAGACGGAACTCAGCCAAGAACTCAACAGGGATGTCAACGCGTCAAAGCTCACGTGGATGTACTGGAACCGAACCCGCGCCCAATGGGAATCCGTCGAAAGCTACATGGACCAAAACGGTTACTTGGTGTGCAATACTGACCACTTCTCCACATGGACGGTCGCTGAAATTTCAGAGTCAACAGAAGCCTCTCCAGAACCAGAACCAACAACCAACGGCATACAAACCGCGTTCGTCTACGCTGGAATCATAGCAGTTGTCGCGCTCGCTCTTGCAGTGGGCATATACGCGAACTCAAAACGCAAAAAATGACCTCACCCTCTTTTTTTATTTTCTGAATTACAGAATCAAGTAAACTGGTCTTATATCACATATGCTATTATGATGGTTATGGCGTAGACCAGCATAGCTAAGTGAAAAAGGGGCAGCGCCTTCATCCCGGCATCAGCGTTTTTTCCCTTCAGTATTATGAAGTTTCCGGCGGATATCAGCAGAAACGCCACTGCAAAACCTGCGATTGCTATGGTTCCAAGCAAGTTCAGAAAGAGAATTGCGGCTGCAAAATGGATGATGCTGAAAAGAAGTATCCAGTAGGCTGTTCCTTTCAGCCCGTACAGAACGGGGATCGTGTTCATTTCTTTAACTTGGTCATTAGCCACATCGCTGATGTCGTTGACTCCCAGGTGGGCTTGGGCTAATGGATAGAAGAAAAAGGCGAAAAGCAGGGTATTGATGCCTGGGCTGCCGAGGCAGAGGTAACCCGCTAGTGGAAAAAGCGTGAAGTCTATCCGTCCGATCAGTTGGGCGGCAGGGAAATTCTGTTTCCGTTTTTTAATTTGGTAAAATGCTTCTAGGCAATAACAGGTTATCATGATGCTGAACACGTAAATTGACTGCGGAAACGGCAGGGTGAAAATGATGAGTGTGGTAACGGCTACGAGCAGGGTAAAGAGCAGTGACGCTTTTTGCTGGGAGATTAAACCTTGGGGGATGGGTCTTGTCCCGAAGACCCGCCAGTACTTTGTCAGCTTGTCAAACTCTACATCTTTCTTATCTATGTCTGTGTCCACAATGTCGTTTAAGACGAGACCAGCTTCAAACCCGAGGAAGCCGATTAACACCACTTGCAGTATGAGTAGCCAGGAAAAACCATCGTTATATTGGAAAGCAAGGAAGAGTCCTGCGCAGAAAAGGATCGGCCAGACAAAAAAGAAATGTAACCTTGTTAAGTCAATGAAAGCTTTGACGCTCTTTTTCATCCAAACGCCCCATCTTCCACTCTTACTAGGATTAGTTTAATTATTAAACTGTTCTCAATAGAAACTAAAATAGCTGAGAAACCGGTAATGAGCATTCCGAAAATTCTGAAAATAATACGTGTTCACATCGTGGTGGGCGGAGCTCTGGCGTTCTCGCTCGGGGGGCTCTTGGCTGTTGCTGGCGGCGGCAGCCTTGACCCTGCACGATTCGTTTTAGGGTACCTTGTTGTGCTGTTAGGTGATCTCTCAACGCATTACAGCAACGATTACTTCGACGTTGAAGTGGACAAGTACATTGAGCAGAAAAAATTTTTTGCAGGCAGCGGCATCCTCGTAGGCAACCCAAGTCTTCGTTCATTATCACGTCGTATCTCGCTTGGGCTGCTTGCCGTCTCGAATATTCTGGCGGTCGGGCTTGTTCTTTTTCTCGGTGCACCCGTCGAATTTTTCCTCGTCATCCTAGGTGCGGACCTTGTAGGATGGTTTTATTCAGCGCCTCCGCTGCGTTTGACTTCAAGAGGCTTCGGCGAGCTTGCTGTGGCTTGCGTCACAGGCTTCGCGATTCCCGGATTAGGTTACTTGGCGGTGAGAGGCCAGTTTGATCCTCTGTTTTTCTGCTTCGCGGTTCCTTTCGTGATGTACGGGCTAATGCTCAGCCTTAGTCTTGAGGCTCCTGACGCTGAAGTTGACAGGAAGGGCGGAAAACAAAATCTTGTTGTTCGAAAAGGTGCGCGGAGCGTTTTTTCGCTTGTTTTTGCGTTGGCGGTCTCAGCTGCAGTAGCGTTCTTTGTCTATGGCTGGTTTATCACTTCGGGGGTTGTGGATTTTGGGGTTGTGTTTCTTTTTTCCTCGGTGCCCTTAGCGGCGGGGCTTCTTGGGTTTGCAGGCGTTTTGAAGAAAAATGAGGTTAACCGGTTTAGCGCGTTGAATGTGGGGTCGCTTTTTGTCTTTAACATGCTTATGATCGTGTATCTGCTGGCTCTCGCATTGTCGGCGTAATGGGTGTGAAGCAAGAATTATAAGATAAACCGTTGCAATATGAGATCATGAAGGCTTGCGTTCTATACATCTCACGCACCGGGAACACCAAACGTTTGGCAGAAGCCATAGCAGAGGTGCTGGAGGCACCGGTTTTTGACATAGCCGCTGCGCCTGACCCCTCGGTTGCCGATGAATTTGATTTGTTGGCGATAGGCACGCCTGTTATGGGTCTTAGACCGACCCCCGAGGTGCACTCGTTTGTTAAGCGCCTGCCAGAATGTGCGGGTAAGAAGGTGATTCTGTTCTGCACTTATGCCATTAGAAAAGGTGGAACTTTGAACGTGTTGGAGAAGGAGCTTGCCGAGAAGGGTTATGTCACTATCGTAAGTGTGTCTAAGAGAGGTTTGAAGCCGAGTAAAGCTGATTTCTCGGATGTTTTAGCTGAGATAACTAAGGCGGTGGAAGAATCAAAAACTGCTTAGACCTTAATTCAGGCTAATGATGGAGTGCCCGTTTCCACATGCAAATGGGGTCGGGTCCAAAAGTTTTCTGTGTAGATGTTTGTTTTGCTTGTGCTATGTAAAAATAGCAATAGTATAAGTGATGGCGACACCCTATATAGATATATCACGGTGAAAATTATGATTTTAAAATGTTCGGAATGCGGAAACACCTTTAAAATTGACGCGCTTAAGGACGGCGACGTGGTCACCTGTCCTGTTTGTGAAGCAGATTACAAGGTGGTCGCCAAAGATGGAAAAGTCCTGCTGAGAGAATTCGTCTATGAAGATGACGATTATGGCGAGTTGCTAAGATAGGTCAAACGGAAAAAAGGTGATGTTTGAATTGATTACTTGGGAATACAAGGTGATTCCGATAAAGACGCGAATTCACTCCAACCATTTTGAAGGAGGCAGCAAGCCTGTAATGGAAGATGTCCAAAAAGACCTGAACAGCTTTGGCAAAGAAGGCTGGGAACTTGTCGGCGTCCAAGATGTCAGTCTTCCAGATGGCAGAAGGTTTACAGTCGCCTACCTCAAAAGACAAACCGAAACCAAATAGTCAGATGCCTGATCCTCCGTTTACGCTACCCACGTGTTCCTGCAAGATGGACGATGGGAGCTAACTTCAAGCCATTCTCGTTTTGGCTATGCCCCTGTGAAAGAATGCAACAAAAAGATAGGGAAAAACAAGTGAACTTCCTGGTCTAAAGTGTTCTAAAATTCTCCAAGTTGTCTTCTTTTCCAGTAACATTCTTGGCAATATATTGGTTTGCTTGCATCGTGTTTGGCTGAAATTTGCCATTCTTGACCGCATTCAGAGCATGCTATTTTGTATTTTTCTTTGTACTTGAACATTCAGTATCTCAACTCCTTAAATTGACTTTGCAAAAAACACTTCTTGCAAGCTCCATCAAACACTAACTCGACACTAATAAACCAATGCATAACTTTCCGCCAAAGCTTGCCTGTTTCAACATCAAAGCCGTCTCATGAAGTTCAGAATATGGTTTGCCGGCACCTATCAAGTAAAATGGGAAAGAAAAACCCAAATTTTAATCATTATAGAAGAAGAAATCGGCAAGCTGAATAGATATGTTGATTAACTTCGCCTGTATTCCTTGTCTCAGGCGATGGTTGATGTGGATTTTAAGCTGAGAATATTCAAGAGAGATTACACTAACGACCATGTTGCGTGGAACCATTTGCGGTTCGCTGTTGTAGACTTGCACAAATCAGAAGATTATCCGTCAAACTTTGTCAGCATGTTGCCCATGAGAATAGATTCTGATGGAAAGATGCCGAGTATTTTCACGAAGTTTTTCGGACCCAAAAGCCTAGAGACTGCCCGAAGACTATTGACGGAAGCTTTGAAGACGGAGGATGATTCTGAAATCAAAGCAGAGATAAAAAGACGGCTGAACCTGCTTGAACCTAACCCTGTCATTCAAATTAAATGTGTTGTCTGCAAAAAATTCTTTCGCACCCAAAAAGAAAGAGCATTCAAACAAAAAATCTGTCCAGAATGCATGAAAAGGTACCGTAGCCAAGAATAACAGAACTGTCAATTATGAAAACGAGCTGCCTTCGGTTTAGCGTGAGTCTTGAAATTAACTGCCGTTACAGTCTAACTAGCGCCTAATTCAACGGTTGTTCCCAACGCCTGACCCGGCACTCCCTTCTTGAATCTAACCTTAACAACCCCGTTCTTTCCGTGAAAACCCACGATTTTGCCGATAAACTTCTTGTTTTCGCCCTTCCAAACCACTTTCTGACCTAGGAGGTGTCCTGCCTGAGCGGCAGAATCCACGTTGGCAAATTGAATTAAGCATTCGCGTGAAGACTGTGTTCTGATGCCTATGTGATAGTTCATTATTTTTCCATAAACTTGTTGAGACAAAACTTTCACCTTTAACAAGGCTTACTTAAGACGCCACTTGCTCTTAAACATGCTTCATTTAGCTTTAACCTTTTACTTGACTCGTTTGAGCCGCTTGGAGGCGTTTTCTCTCCGCTGATTTTTGCATGAAAAATCATCGTGTAGATGAAGAATGCCCTTGAACTTTTATTCGGTTGTTTTTGCGTGCAGGTTAAAAAGTAGTCTTCGGAGAGTTCTCGGACCGTTTTTTCGTCTTCTGCGTATTTCAAGTGCAGTAGCTCGTGTATTAATGCCGCCCTTGCCCTGTTCCCAGCATAGACCAATAAAGTGTTCCGTCCAAATTTTTGCTTGAATGTTTGGCAAAACTTCATTGTTTTTGGGTAAATCCGAATTCTTCCTCTGGACGTGTTGCATGTTCCAGCAAGGCATTTTCCATTCTTTCTTCTAAATGGGAGCACCTTAACATGTACGGTTCTGACTGCATCTTCTTCTATTTTTTCCTTTTTCAACATCCAGTGGAGGAAATTTTGGAATGAAGGTTTTTTCAAGGCTCTGAATACGAAAGAAGAGTATTTCAGGTAAAACTTAACATGGCTCTGAGAGAAAACTCCAAGTTTCTCATGGTCAACGCTTATTCTCATTTTGCTGGAGAGCGGGAAGCTTTTTTCTAACATAAGCATCTACTGGTTTAAACAAGCGTGTGATTCTCATTCGATTTCCGTTATAAAAACCACGTTTCTGCTGGTTTTAGATTGGGTGCGTTTGGCTGCACCTAGTCTTGAATTGGGGCGGCTCGTTAGGTGATGGCTTGCGGGGCATTGAATTCCTGCTGTCTCCCCATCTTTCGAAATCCACACGACGCGGCCTATCCTGTGGCATTCTGGGCATTTCGCGTGGTCACCTACGTTGACTATGTTTTTGTCTCCCCCTTCCTCTTAATATCTATGTAAATCTTGGACTTATTTCTTAACGTGCAAGCGTTCCGCACGGGTGACCTGAATCTTCTACAGTTTTCCAATAAACCTGCTCCCACCATACACAATTCTATTTCCCCTTGATTGCTTAATTTGAAAAGGTCCAGTTACTCGATAGGTTCAGCCCAAAGGATAAGAGAAACTCTTCAAATAGAAGTGTGACGCCGCACTAATAAATGCATATTACCTAAGCATTCTAGAAATCTAGCAGCATCTGGTAAATAGAGTTCGAAAACAAACTAAAATGATGTAAGAAACTGTTTTCTTTGTGGTTAGCCTAATATAGTTGGGCGCGTACCCTATTATAACTGTTAGAATTCTTTAGAGGAAGAGTCAGATCGGCGATACGCACAGGACGGGTGCTCGCGCTTTCCTTTTTCTCCAGATTATTCTAATTGGCAAATGACTGGCGCGGGCAAGTGTGGCTCGTAATTTGGTGTTGGAAGATGGGTAAAAGAAAAATCACAAATGAAGGGAACCTTGAAAAAATGGTGTTGCCTAGTGGTAGTGACGTTTTGGGTACGGCTGTTAAGATGTTGGGTGCTGAGCGTATTATGGTGAAGTGTCAGGATGGGAAGGAAAGGTTGTGCAGGGTTCGTGGCA
>Ga0307420_1000938_pt1 | contig 13081 bp, 10 predicted proteins | sample SalMarWE160240MG_2_FD_202167 | JGI IMG/M metagenome (GOLD analysis project Ga0307420, IMG submission 202167) | Salt marsh sediment microbial communities from the Plum Island Ecosystem LTER, Massachusetts, United States - WE1602-40 | ecosystem: Environmental > Aquatic > Marine > Intertidal zone >... | reverse complement strand
AGCTTTGAGTCACTGACCCGCCGCGTCTACGATGCCTTTGGCTGGTTCCCCATCCCCGGCGACGAGCACCTGTGCGAATACCTGCCCTGGGTCAGCGATCCGCTCACCCGTCCCTGGGAGAAATACGAACTCAGCCTCTACGATTGGGAGTTGATGGACCAACTGCGCGAGGTCGGGCACGACGACGTGGCCAAGATGGCCGACGGTAGACGGAGCATCGACCACCTGCGCCAAGCCAGCAGTGAGGGCGCGCTGGAGATGATCGAGAATATCGCCGGGGCGGGCAACCACACCCATCTGGCGGTCAATTTGCCGAATGGTGGGCAAATTGGCAATTTGCCCTACGGGGCCATCGTTGAGACGCCCGGTCTGGTCAGTGGGGCCGGTGTTCAGGGCGTCAGCGTGGGCAGCTTGCCCGCAGGCATCGCCGAACTGTGCCGGCGCGAGATCGCCGTCGTGCAACTTGGCGTGGATGCCGCCGTCCACGGCGACCGCGAGCTGGCGTTGCAATGCCTGCTGTTGAGCCCCTGCATCACCGACCTGGACGTGGCCGCACAAATTCTCGACGATTACCTGGAGACCTACCGCGAGTACCTGCCCCAGTTTTGGTAAATACCAATCTATTTCCCTAGCCCGGCAAGGTTGCTTCGCTATCAAGTCGGAACCAAAAAGTCAAAACTACGGAGGGGCAGAGAACGCAGAGAAAAGATAAATCTTGAATCTCAGTGCTCTCCGTGTCTCTGGTAAAATTCTTACCGCATAAGAATTACATTCGCTGGGTTCTAGGAGGTCACACGTGACGACGTTAGGAAAGGCAGTCCACATAGAGCGTATGAAGAACTCCAAATCGGGGCGCATTCTCACCGTAGCGATCGATCACGCGCCGAGCTATGGCGTCCTAGAGGGGCTGGAGCACATCCAGCGGGTGGTCGACGGGGTAGCGAGCGCCCGCCCCGACGCGATGCTGATGATGAAGGGCGTCGCCACGCGCTGCTTTGCTCCACACGCAGGAAAGGTCGCGCTGATCATGAAATGCTCCTCCATCTCTCCCTATCACCCCGAACGCGACGTGTGGGTCAGCTCGGTGGAGGACGCCCTGCGGCTGGGGGCTGACGCCATCGCCATGGCGCTGACGGTGGGCAGCGCAGAGCAGCCACAGCTCGTGGCCAACGTCGGGGCGCTGGTGCGGGAAGCGGAGCGGGTGGGGCTGCCCGTCGTCGTGCACGCCTATCCCTGCGGCGAGTGCGTCCCGCCTGAGGAGCGGTACTCGATGGAAAGAGTGGCCTACGCCTCGCGGTTGGTGATGGAGCTGGGTGTCGACATCATCAAGACGTTCTACACTGGCTCGGTGGAGAGCTTTGCCCGCGTCGTAGAGATCGCGGCCCCGGCGCTGGTGGTGGCCGCAGGAGGGCCGCGGCTAGAGACCGACGCCGACGTCCTGCAGATGGCCTACGACGTGGTACAGGCGGGCGCGGCGGGCATCACGTTTGGACGCAACATCTGGCAGAGTGGGGATACGGGCGGCGTGATACAGGCGCTCAAGTACGTCATGCACGAGGGGGATTCTGTGGAAGAAGCGCTGGAAAAGCTGGGCGGAAATCTCTAGGCCTTGGCTGACCCTTCCACCAGCGCCACGATGCGCCCGTAGCCGTTTTCGATCAGTTCCTCCAATTCCTTGGCGGTGGACGCGTACTCCATGCGCGAACTGCCGTATGGATCGTAGATGTCATACGCTCTGCCGGTCATCTCGCTGAGCAGATGGATCTTGTTGGCATGGTCAGGAAAGGCCGTCTTTACGGCCTCGGCGTGATTCTGCGTCATCACCAGCACCAGGTCGACCTCGACCACCATCTGGCGGGTGATGGGGCGGGCGCGGTGATAGCTCAGGTCGATCCCGCGTTCGGCCATCTCTGCGATGGCGTGATCGCTCGCCGGGCGACCCTCGACTCCCCAGGTACCCGCCGACTCCACCTGCCAGTCCCGGCGCGCTTCGTCTTGGCTCAGCTTATCTTGCAGCAAAGCCATCGCCATGGGAGACCGGCATAGGTTTCCTGTGCAAACGATGAGTATCTTGGGCATGTTGTTCCCTTTCAGCCGGTCTCGGCAGACTCGAGGGGTGCCAGCGATTCGACCAGCGCCATCAAACCTCCGGCCACGATTGAATGGCCCCCCAGGACCACGGGTATCTGCGCCTCCGCCGCTGTCCGCGTAAAACGACGCAGGAAGGGCTCCTCAATCTCCTCCCAACGGTGCAGGTCGGAGTTGAAGCGGTCGCGCTTCGCGGGCCACAGCCCGCGCGCTGCCAGGATCACGCGGCTGTCGAGTAAAACGCCGTTGGCCAAGCCTGCCAACTCATCGAAAAAGCCCGCGATGCCCACCTGCTCCAGATGATCTGCCAGTAACGAGCGCACTTTTCCACCTGCTTGCCGACCGCTGGCCCGCATACCGCGCTCCTCGGCAAAGACCCGTACCCAGCAGCGGGTTGCCCCCTCCAGCGCGGCCCAGGCCGCCTCCGATACGCGGCCGGCGATCGTCAGACTGCCGCCCTCGCGCGCCATCTCTGCCAGCACGCCGTCCAACTGCGGTGCTTCCCAGCCCAATCTGTCGAGGTAGCGGCGCAGATTTGGCCCGATGCCGGGGTGGCGTCCGGCGATCAGCAGGTCGACCGGCGTGTCCAGGTCAAAGCGCGCGGCGGCCGAGGGAGGCATGCTCTCCACGGGCCAACCTACCTTATTAGCCAGCGCCCAGGCGATCCCGTTGTCGTTCGCCTGCCCAGCGATCAGCGGCAACGCCTCGGCCGCGGGGACGAACGCCGCCCAATCGCTGGAGTGTACGTTGTTGGTTATGGCTAGTCGCTGTGCCTCTCCCAATCGGGTGAGCACGTCGAACCAGCGTCCGGCGTCCATCAGCGGAGCTGAAGCGCCGCCGCTGTAGAGCGCGCGCGGCGCGTCGTGCTGCTCGATCAGTTTTGCCAGCCGCTGCCCAAAGTGAAACGCTTCCCCCGGCGAATCGACGTCTATTTCAACCGGGAGATCTCCCAGGACATCACGCCACGCCGAATCGTCATCGGTGGCGACCACGGCTCGGTCGATCAAGCCGGTATCCAGCAGCGTGTTCAGCAGATCGCGCGCGGCAGCTCGGTGAGCCCCGGCCAGTGCTTCTTCTACCTTGCTCTTGCCCCATCCCCCGATTAGGAGGAGCAGTGTCGTTTTTCGTGTCAACCGACCCCCATTGTATGCGGAAGAGGCTCGGCGTCAACCGAGCCTCTCTGGGTAAAGGTCTCGAGCCCAGCCTGGCATCGCCTCAGGCTAGTTCCGGCTGCAGCAAACCGTAGTTGCCATCGTCCCGCTTGTACACGACGTTTATGGCATCATCGTTTGCGTTCAGAAAGACGTAGAACCGGTGGCCCAGCAGTTCCATCTGCTCGATGGCCTCCTCTGGCAACATCGGGCGTATCTCGAAGCGCTTGACGCGCACGATCTCGCCTATGGGTTCTTCGGCGGGCTCCTGAATGGGGAGTTCTTCGGCAGCCGCGTGCCAGCGGTCCTGGCGTTTTCCCTTGTAGCGGGCGATCTGGCGGTACATCTTGTCCAGCACCGCGTCGATCGAAGCGAACATGTCATTGGTGCGTTCCTCGGCCCGCAAGATCGTGCCTCGTACACGCACGGTCAACTGAGCGATCTGCCGGTGGTTGGCGCTGCGGGTCTCTTCTACCTTCAACTCCATGCGCGCCTCGTCAACCGAAGGTAGATAGCGATCGAGCTTGCTGACTTTTCTTTCCACGTATTCCCGCAGCCTGGGGGTCATTTCCATGTTGCGGGTAAACACTGATACTTCTGCCATCGCTTGCCTCCTCAATTGATTTGGATGTAGCTAAAATCGGCCAAGTCGTCACCCTGAGCGTAGCGAAGGGTCTCTGCTTTTACTGTAGGTGAGGTTCTTCGCTTGATTTTTTTGCTCAATGTGCCCGGGCCAACGTCAGTGCTTGCACGCTGCGTACTCCGCTTTCGTGCAGGGCGATTGCGCAGGCCTCCAACGTGGCGCCCGTCGTGCAGACGTCATCGATCAGTAGCACGCGCTTTCTGGCCAGTTCATCGTTGCAGCAGCAAAATGCGTCGTGCACGTTTTTCCTGCGCTCCCTGGCGCTGAGTTTGACTTGTGGAGCCGTCGCGCGTTTCCGCACGAGCGTCTTCTCGTCCAGGGTTAGCCCTGCCTGTTGGGCCAACTCGCGCGCCAGCAGCGCCGCTTGGTTGTACCCCCGCTCGTGCAGGCGGGTGGCGTGCAGGGGAACGGGTACCACGACATCGGCGGGCATTGGATGCTGCTGCCAGTGCGTCGCCATTAGATTTCCCAGTGGTTTGACCAGCGCGGTGTGTCCCTTGTACTTGAGATGGTGTATCGCCTCCCGAAGTGCGCCTTCGAAGTATACCGCCGCGCGTATGCGCTCGATTTGCAGGGGAGAGGTGCGACAGCGGGCGCAAAGGTCGTCCGCTGCAACTTTGTCTCCACAGCGGGCGCAGAAGGGAGGCTCAACGCGGGGAATCTGACTCAGACATTCGGGGCACAACCACGCGCCGATCCGGTGGCAGCCGACGCAACGCGGGGGAAACAAAAGGTCGAGTAGTTGACCGCGAAAATCACGCCATTGAAGACCGATTGTCTCAATGAGGGCCGATACAGACAAGGGAATCTGTCCCTTTTCCTAAAGAAATTTCAGTATAGCAGCGTTGGGCTTTTTTCGGCGGCTCGTTTCTAAAAGCCAAACAAGCCTTGCATGTTTTTAAAGGTGATGATCGCTGGACCGAGCAGGATGACGAGGAGAGCGGGAAAGATGAGAAAGACGACGGGAGGCAATATCCTGAGCGTGGCGGCGCGCGCCTGCTCCTCGGCCCGTTGCCGCCTCCGCACGCGCATCTGATCTGATTGGATGCGCAGGACCCTGGCGATGCTGACACCCAGTTGATCCGCTTGGATGATGGCTGCTATAAAGGTCGACACGTCCTGAACTTCCATACGGTTCGCCATGTCGCGGAGTGCCTCGCGGCGCAGCTTGCCCAGTTGGATCTCTTGGATGACGCGCATAAAGGCCGCACTCAGTTCGTCTTCCCACTTTTCGGCCACTTTGGCCATGGCGGCGTCAAAGCCCAGGCCTGCCTCCACGCAGATGGTCAGCAGGTCCAACGCGTCGGGTAGCGACTTGACGATTGACCTCTGGCGCCTGCTGATCTTGGTTCGCAGCCACAGCATCGGCATAAGGAAACCGGCTGCGAGTGCCACGCCGGCCACTAGAAGCTTCCGTGTGCCGGCCAACGGACTGACGAAGAATACAAAGCCCGCTATTGCCGCGAACATGGCAAAGACCACTCCGCGAATCCCCAGGTATTCCGTAGGTCCCCAACCGTAGGGGTTGCCCGCCAGGTCAAGTTGGTGCTGAACGTTTTCCATACTTTGGCGCGGGGTGAGGCGCGACACGAATTGGGCGATTGTTCTCAGGACGGGCAGCAAGATGCGCTCGCTGAAGGGTTGCGACATCTCGATCTCTTCCAACGAGGGCGGCCGCTCCAGCGTTCCGAATTGCTCCAGCCGCTCCTCCAGCACGTCAGGCTGGCGTGACTGCCGGATGCCCAAAAAGATCAGGACTGCAGCAATTACCAAAATCGCGATTATGACGATTGCCATCGTTCGCTTCTCCTGAAAACTATACCTCGATGTCTACGATCTTTCTGATAACCAGGTAGCCTACCACGATGCCTGCGACAGCGGCACCGATCATTATCCACCCACAGGGATCGTCGAATAGCTGTGATATGAAATCGGGCGAGATGAGGTAAATGACCACCGACAGGATGACCGGGAGAGCGGAGAGCAAGTTGCCTGCGCCACGGCCGTAGGATGTCAGCGCTTTGATTTCGCCTTTGATTCGGACGCGCTCACGGATGGTGTAGCTTATCGCGTCCAGCACCTCGGCCAGATTGCCGCCTACCTCACGCTGCACCTTGATCGCAGTGATCATCATGTCCAGGTCGTCGCTGGTGATGCGGCGCAGCATGTTATCGAGCGATTGTTCCAGATTGAGACCGAGTTGTACCTCTCTGACCACGCGGCCAAACTCCTCGGAAATCGGTGGCCCCATCTCCTCGGACACTGCCTCCATGGCCTGCATGACACTGTAACCTGCCCGGATGCCGTTTACCATCAGGTTAATGGTATCGCTCAGTTGATTGTCGAATGCCCGCAGGCGCTGGCCACGCATTAGCTTGACGTATATCCACGGTCCAAAGAATCCAGCTAGGCAAGCGATGGCTGTGATGACAAAGTCTCGCCGAAGGATATATGCCGCCGCGCCAAGGCCTATGACCAGGATAACGGTGAGAGCCAAGAACTCGCCGACGGTGAACTTGAGATTCGCTCGCGCTAACTGTGTCGCCAGGCTGGCTCCCACGCCTCGACGGGCGAGCGCGCGATTTAGCGAGTCTGCCAGAATAGATCCTGATATAGCAGTGGATTGAGCTGACTTTTCCGCTGCGGTGATGCCCAGCCGCTCTTCGATGAGCGCGCTGCCAGACCGGCGGGAGATGATTACTCCTGCCAAAATGGCAACGATCCCAACGACAAACAAAAACCCAACGACGATTTCGGCCATCGGTTCCCTCTCTCAGATTCGTGGACTAGTACCGTCCTCTCTGACCCGTCATGCCAAAAATACTAGGAGGCAGGTGGATGCCGGACTGTTCGATTTTATTCATGGACTTGGGGCGCAGTCCCGTCGGTCGTAGTGCTCCAATGACTCGACCGTTTTCGAATCCGGCTGTCTCGAATTTAAAGATATCGGACATCGTGATGACGTCTCCCTCCATCCCTTGGACCTCGGAGACGGAAACGACCTTGCGGGCCCCATCTCGCATGCGTTCCAACTGGATGATGACATTCAGTGCCCCCGCGATCTGCTCGCGGATGGCCCGGTGGGGTAGCTCCATCCCGGCCATCAGCACCATGTTCTCCAGGCGGGCCAGTGCGTCACGGGTAGTGTTGGCGTGAACTGTCGTCATGCTGCCCTCGTGGCCGGTGTTCATCGCCTGCAACATGTCAAAGGCCTCCTGTCCACGGCACTCGCCCACGACGATGCGATCGGGACGCATCCGCAGGGTGTTGATCACCAGGTCTTGGATGGTAATCTCGCCACGGCCCTCAATGTTGGGCGGGCGCGATTCCAGCGTCACGACGTGTTCCTGGCGCAATTGCAACTCGGCAGCGTTCTCGACCGTGATGATGCGCTCGTCGTTGGGAATAAAGCCAGATAGGACGTTCAAGAAGGTCGTCTTGCCGGTACCGGTACCTCCCGAGATCAGTATGTTCAACTTGGCGACGACGCAAGCTTTCAGCAGTTCCATCACTTCTGGCGTCACGGTGCCAAACTCGATCAGCTTTTCGACGGTGAGCGGGATCTTGAAGAACTTGCGGATTGTCAGCACCGGTCCAACCAGGGAGATGGGGGGAATGATGGCGTTCACGCGCGAGCCGTCGGGTAGGCGTGCGTCTACGTAAGGAGAGCTCTCGTCGATACGCCTTCCCAGGGGCGCGACGATCTTTTCGATGATGCGCATCAGGTGTTCGTCCGACTCAAAGATGGCGTTGGTGCGCAAGATTTTCCCGTCGCGCTCGACATAGATGTTCTTGGAGCCGTTCACCATGATCTCGGTGATCGTCGGGTCGGCAATCAGCGGTTCCAACGGCCCCAGGCCCAGTATCTCTGAGACAATCTGCTCGAACAAACGCTGTCGTTCTGCCCGACTGAGGACGCGCGCTTCTTCGGCCAGGATGTTGTCGTACAGTTCCTCGATCGTCTTGCGTACATTGTCCGTTTGAGTGACATCCATCGTCGGATCTAATTCTGCGATCAGCTTGTTCTGAATGCGCGTCTTGAGATCCATGTAAGCGTCACGGCTGGGCGCCGCCCGACGCCGCACCTGCATCTCGCTCTTCTGTGCTTGCTGCTGTGTACTCGATTGCTTTTCTTGTTCGATTCGCCTTAACAGAGACATCCCAATACCTCCCGGTGAAGCCGGCCCCGCTGGGTCTGGGGACGGCAGGAGACCTCACGTGTCGTTAACGGAAAAGGCGTCCCAGTCGAAGTCCTGCCTCGTCAGCTTCTTCCTCTAGTTCATCCTCTGCTTCTTTGAATCGCTCGATCACGTTGTCGGCCAATTCCTTAATCCCCTGGGCGATAGGCCGGTTCGGGTCTTGCATGATGAACGGCACGCCGCGGTTCGCAGCTACCGTCACAGCCTGATCGTCCAGCGGGATTTGTGCCGCTACCGGGATCAGCGCCTGCGCGATCTGCTCCGCGCGGATACTCGCCCGTCGGTCGACGCGGTTTACCACCAGTGCGATGTTGTTCGTCGGATAACCGAGTTTGCCTGCCACCTCGAGGAACAGGCGGGCGCTTTTGATCGACGGGATGGTCGGCGTCACGACCAGGACGGTCAAAGCGGCTGCGTCGAGGATGGCCAGCGTCAGGTCATCCACACGGCTCCACATGTCCACGATGATCAAGTCGAATTCTCGGCGCATCAAGTCCAAGACCGGCTTGAAGGCCGAAATGCCCCCAATGCCTCCATCTGATGAGGGAATCATCAGCATTTCGGCCGCCTCTGGGTGCGGGGGGGCCAACAGGACTTTGATTCCTGTGCCATGGGGAGATAGAGCGCTGCTCAACATGTCGTCATCCATGGTGTCGAGCTGTGTCACCAGGTCGGCGATGCTGCGGCTGGCCGTCAGGTTGAGCATCACGCCGACGTCCCCGAACTGGAAGTTGGCATCCATCAGCCCGATCTTTTTTTCGGTGCCGATCTGTTGCTGTAGCGCGATCGCCAGGTTGACGGCGACGGTCGTACACCCGACGCCCCCCTTGGGGCTATATACGGCGATGATGTTCCCCGGGTGTTCCAGTTTCTCTCTGGCGGTTGGCGCCGCCGCTCGCGAGCCTTGCTGGGTGGGTGCTACAACTGCGGCACGCTTCTTTCCCGTTTCATAGACCTGTCGGATGGTGCCCATCAGTTCGTCGCCACTGGGCGGCTTGGTGAGAAAATCCCGTGCGCCGGCCAGCATGGCCCGGCGTAGGTAGTCGCTCTCTCCTTGAACGGAAAGGACCACCACCTGCGTCATGGGCACCTCTTGCAGGACTGCCTCGGTGGCGGCAATGCCATCCATGCCCGGCATGTTGATGTCCATCAGGATGATGTGAGGCTGGAGCTGCTGGGCCATCTCGATGCCTTCTTCGCCCGACGCTGCAGCCCCAACGACCTCTATGTCGGGAGCGAAGGAGAGCAGCTTGCGCAAGTTCTCACGCGTCTCAGCGACGTCATCAACGATTAGGATTCGTATCTGTTCTTTTGTTGACACTTCAATTCAAACCTGGGTCGGATGTTGACCGTTCTTATTCTTGCGGTAGCGGTTCCGTTGTTATCGTCTCTTGCACTTTGCCCAGCCGACTGTACTCGACTACTCCCGTGGGACCCTCTTGGCTGGTTATTTCACCTGCTGCGCCGTTACGCAGGTTTCTGACCGGCGGAGTGACGCCATACGGCAGCTTGGGCGGCGTTTCGATGTTGTATCTGGTAAAGATGTACTCGAGCGTGACGGCCGTGGTGTTGAATTCGACACTGGCCGCGTGATCGTCGACGGAGCGCAGTACAAAGTCGATGCTGGCCTGGGTCTCCTCGGCGTATTTGAGTACGGCGGCCTCCTGAGGGGTAACGGCCAGCGTCACCCACTTAACCGCTTTTTTGGGGGGCGCCGCGGGTGCAGCTTCTCCCTCGGGGGCTTCCTCCGGAGAGGGGGCCTCTACCTCTTCCTCTTCCTCCCAGGAACCCACCCGGAGCACCTGTGCGTTCTGCACGGTCATTTGGGTGATCAGGCGTGGGTTTTGTGCTCCAGTGGGCACCAGGTTGACCACCCAGCCGTTGGGCAATACCTCGATCCGCCCATAAGCCCCGGGAGTACAGCCTTCTTCTTCCGTCGGCGATACACAGTAGGCATTGTTGGGTATCTCGGTCTGGAACTCTTCGTCGAGCTCTGTCACCAACAGCGAGATGAGTACGTCCACGTGGTCTCCCGGCTGAAGGGCCCAGGCTACGCCGGCGTTGCCTGCTGCCGCTATCGCGTACCCCACTCTACCCGAGGGGATCAGCAGGGCCGCGTCTGACCCGATGGCTCCCAGTTCGCCGGCGTCTTCGGTGAGCATCCCCTCTGTGACGGGCATGTTCAACACGATATCCACGCGCGCTATGCGGCCATACACGCTCTCCAGCTCGTACAAGGCATCGGAGGGCATCGCGTCCTCGGGCCACAGCGCCAATCGGACGGCCAGGTTATCCTCGGTGATGGGAGTGCCACGGGGAATGTTCTGCGCCGCTACCACGATCTCGCGCATTTCGCCTCTCGGGGGAGGTTCTTCAGCGCCCTCCGCCCCGCCTTCTGTAGTAGGGGGAGGGGCGGGAGGGTTCAGCCTGCGTATGATCAATATACCCCCCACGATTAATGCCAACACGACTCCGATGATTCCAACGATTAGTAGTATCCGACCGCCTCGCATGTTGCCTCCTTTATTGTCACTGATTTCCCCCGGCCACAGGCACCCTGGCTGCCCGTTAGGGGGCGAGAAAAAGCATGGTAGAGGTGCAACCTTGCACCTTAATGATACTATTTACGACTAGAATGTCAAGCTTCATTGAACAGTAGGGCAATCGTATCATCTCAATAATCCGGGGGGCGGGGGGTGTGAGGGCGGCTACCCCCCCCACACACCCCCCAACATTCCCTATTTATTGAGAAGATACAGGCAATCGCATTTGGCTTCAAGCCTGCCACGATTCGTCATTCCGAGGAGCCGCGCAGCGGCGACGAGGAATCTCGGGGCACGACAGCGAGATTCCTCGCACCCTTCGGGTGCTCGGAATGACGTTGCCAGGAGTACTTTTCCAAATGCAATCACCCTAGAACAGGCAGGCGTGTTGTCAACGGCTGGATGACAGCAAAAGGGAGCGCCGAGCGACGTTGCTGAGATAGAGAGGCGCTCCCGGTTTTCACCACCGGACCCTGCCCGCTTGCTTGATAACTTGATCGCTGCAATTCCGCCGCCGAGCGGCGGCGGAATTGCCTTGGGTCTCCAGGCCTGGCCTGGAGACCCACCTAGTCGGTCAGGCGCACGAAAATGCGCTCGAACAGCTCGTCAAAGATGGCGTCCAGCGCTTCGGGCGAGGGCGCCCACCGGTGCTCGCCGCCCGTTATGGTGGCGACCTTCTGCATGATTTCCAGGTCGGCGGAGTACCCCAGGCTGATGGTGTAGATGACGATGCCGTTTCTTTGGGCCTCGTGGGCGTAATAGATCACACAGTCCTTGGCGTTTGGCCCTCCAGGCCATTCGCGCCCCTCGATGTCAAAACATTTTGGGTCCCCATAGTCGTTAGGATACTCGTTGGCCTCGCCATCGGTCATCAGCACCATGATGTGGGCCGCTCCCGGCCGCCCGTAGTGCTCTGTATAGGGCCAGGACGTCTCCTTCTTGTTGCTCAACACGGCGATGCCGTCTTTCATCCCGCCGGCTATGTTCGTCCTGAAGCTGGAAACGGTGCTGTTCAACTCGTAGATGACCGTGTTGTCGATGACGTCTGCCGTGCAGTCTTCCGGTCCCAGGCGGCGCAGGCATTCCAGCTCGTTTCGAGTATGTGGGTTGGTGTCGTAATCCACGTAGCCGACCTGGTCGAGGCTGAAATCCATGCGGTCGACAAAGTTTATCGCGGCTTTCAACGCGTCGCGGATGGGCAGCTCGCCTTTGTAAATCGGGTCATTCCGCTGATCGGGGTGGGCGCCCACGCTGCAGTCGGGCAGCCACCACCAGTCCTCCTCTTCCGGGTCCGGGTCCATGTCCACTTCGAGCCCTCCGGGCATCCCGGCAAAGCGCGGGTCGCAGCGCTCGCAGGCCCAGCCGGTGCGGGCGTTGTTTGCTTCCGAGTTCCTTAGCGGCAGGTTGGAACTGGTGTTATCGTTGGTGATGATGATGCGGTCGATGTCAAAGCCGGCCCCGCCGCCCCAGAAGCTGAGGACGTATGTCTGGTTTGCCAAGAGAGAAACGCCACCAAGGCGCTTCCACTGCCACTTGTTCCCGCAGGCTCCATCAAAGGCCGCCCCGGTATTGGAAACTGCCCCTTGCCCGGTGGGATACCGCAGGGGGGTAGTGCCCGAGGCCACGCCCCAAAAGATGTCTCTGTCTGACCAGGTGGCCCCTCCCTGTGCCCGTATCCAAAAATAATAGGTGCCGCCGTCGTCGGGAACGGTGAACTCGTAATCCACCCTGGGGACGGGGAAGGGCCCGCCAAAGTCCAGAACGTCCGAGTCGACGCTGTTGCAGTAGGGGCCGTTGCCGTCGTGCCCGGCGACGATCACGTCATTCCACCGGCAGTTTATGCCGTAGCTGGTAGTGGCGCTTTTGTTAGCCCAGGGGTGGTGTGAGATGTAGGCTCCGCGGCTGTCTCTTCCTTTCGCCCCTATCATACCGGGGCACGTCACCCAGTCCGGGCTGAAATTGTACAGATTGCGCTGTATTACCCAAAAGGTCCTGTACGGCGAGTACTGCCACAAGTGATAGTTTGCGCGCAAGTCGTAGGAAGAGTACTCTTCGGCCTCGATGATGATGTAATAGTCTCGATCAGCCGGGGTGGTTGACTCTCTTTGGTAGTACTCATCCCGCCACGTAAACTCGTAGCCACTGACAGGATCTTCATAGGGATCGTCGGAATCGGCCCAAACGTTGCCGGTGCGGCAGTGGTTCGCCGTGGCCGTGGGGCCGTCCTTGGACCACTTCAGGGGGTAGAGGCAGCCGTCGGGGTCATTGCAGTCGCCCTCGCTGGTTCCCGGCACGTCTGTCCCCGACGGGTCCCAGCAGCCGTAGCACAGTGTGTCGTACTCCATCGAGCCGGATTTATCGTAGACGATGACGACGTCCAGGTTGTTGATGTTCTCCGCCTCGGCGGATCCCTCCACCGGGACGCGGCGGAAGCCGATGAACTGCAGGAAGGTCATG
>Ga0307420_1000937_pt1 | contig 13089 bp, 12 predicted proteins | sample SalMarWE160240MG_2_FD_202167 | JGI IMG/M metagenome (GOLD analysis project Ga0307420, IMG submission 202167) | Salt marsh sediment microbial communities from the Plum Island Ecosystem LTER, Massachusetts, United States - WE1602-40 | ecosystem: Environmental > Aquatic > Marine > Intertidal zone >... | reverse complement strand
CTGTCAACCACATAACAAAAACCTGCATCCCCAACCTTTATACTATCAACCATATCCCACATAAATTTCAGGTTCACTTCAGCAATAACTGTCCCTTGAAAATTTCCAAAGATATCTTCTACTGGGCTAGCTATTGCCACCATAGGCTCACAGGTTAATTCATCAATGTATACAGAACCGATAAATTTTTTTCCCTGTGCTGTCAAAGAAAACAATTCATTATCAATATGATTTCTAAATCTCTCAGATGATAATAATGATAAACGAGAGACTTTTACAATCTCCTGGTTTTGTGAATCAAATAAAATTAATTGACGAAAGGAAGATTCAATACCCATAAGTTTCTCCAGAATCATCTTCTGCTCTTTCGGTTCAAGTCTCGCTAAATTACCAATAAAAACTGAAGAATCTATAAGGGAAAAATCCTTCTTAATGAAATCACCAACTGTATTTGCCGTATTCTTGGCAATCGTCTGCTGCTGCTCGAAAACGTCTTCTTGCAGATGCTGCGATGAAATATATATATTTAAGCCCGTGATAATCAGTATGATTATAGTACTAAGAGCTATAAAAGAAACAGCTAAAGTTATTGTCAAACCCCAATGATTCTTCAATTTTTAAACCTCGATCTAATAATACATTTATTCATAACAATAATTTATTGTATTATCTCATCAGCCATACTTAACAAACCCTCGCTCACATTCAAACCTAGTTTCTGAGCTGCCCCATAGTTGATTTGCACATAATTCTCAGCTGAAACAACTGGAATGTCACCAGCATGGGCACCTCTAAAGATTTTATCTGCAATAAACGCAGCTTGCATACCCACAGCAAAAGAGTCGACATGAACACCAAAAACAGATTCATAGTCTCCTTCAATCATCAAAGCACCACCAATTGGAATATTATACTCATCTGCAAACTTACCCATCACTTTAAAAGCATCATTTGTAACAGCAAGAGGCTCAGCTAAAAACAAAATAGCATCTATACCAATATCATCCAAATTCGCCCTCGCATCCAAATAAATCTGTAGTTCCGATGCATTGTCAGCAGGGGCCTCTATTAATGATACACCTACAGCTGAAGTCGCTGCGTGCAAAACATCTAACTGACTAGAAGCAATAGGGTAACCACGCTGATAGGGTATCCACATACTTGTAGCATTTGGCACCAACTCATTCATAATCTCAAAACGCTTCAAAGCTATATCTGGACCAGGGTAGCGTACACCGGTAATATTTCCACCAGGTTTTTGTATACTATCAATCAGATCTGTTCCTTCAATATTTGCAATGGCGAAAACCACGGGAATACCCGTTCCTTCAGTAGCCAACTTTGCCTCTTGAGATGCCTCTGTGGGAAACACGAAAATCAAATCAACTTTATCAGATACAAACTTCTTGAGAATATTTTTATAAATACTCATGTCAAAGTTAGTTTTCTGCAGATCATAAACAATATTTTCACCCTCAATATAACCCAGCGTGGTCATCTTAGTTTTGAAACCATCTGCTGCATCATCTATATAATCCAGACCAGATAGAATTCCAACATTGTACAACTCTTGTGTTTTTTCATAACAACCGCTAAAAAATATACAAAATGCAATTAACAAAACCGTACACAATGTTAGTTGTTTACTCAAATTAATTTTACAATCTTTCCAATTATTTTTTTCCATTGTTCATCATTCCACCTTATTTATTACTTCCTCTTCTACATCATATCTTGGTTTTTCACCAAGTTTTTCACAGGGTTCATTAATCTCCTTTTTTAACTCAATCATTTTCATCTCTCTATCAACATTAATCCCATTGAATAATTCAAGATCATCAATTTTTTTAATTCAATTTTTTCGTTCTTTTCACATTTCTCTTTTTTCAACCTATCAGACATCCACCTCTCTGAATCTACCTTCAATATCCTTAACAGATTCAACCGGCAAGGTAAATCTAAATATACTACCCTCGTTAAGATTACTTTCAACCCAAATCTTTCCTTTATGAGCATGAATTATATTTTTGGAGATTGAAAGACCAAGACCTGCACCACCAAACGATCTCTTCATACTCGAATCGACTTGATAAAATGTTTCAAAAATTTTCGCCTGTTTATCCTTTGGTATTCCACAACCGAAATCCTGTACTTCAAACAAAATGTCATCTACATTCTTTTTTGCTTTTATGTTAATAATAGAGCCATCGGGTGAAAATTTAATCGCGTTATTTATCAGATTTATAATCACTTGTTTTATGCGCTCTGAGTCAATATTTAAACTTGGCAAATTTTCTTCTAATTCTCTATTGATTTTAATGTTTTTTAGACCAGCTGATGACTGCATGGCTTCCTTTACTTCATCTATCAATTTTTTTACATTCGTTTCTTCAGTTACAAACCCCATAGTACCCGACTTCAATTGTGAGAGATCAAGGACATCTTGAATAAAGCAATTCAAACGATTAATATTCCTAAGAACTACTTCGAAACTTTCTTTCTGCTCCGCAGTAATCCCACCAAGAGACCCCATCGATAACATTTGTACATACCCTTTTATAGAGGTCATGGGAGTCCTTAGTTCATGAGAAACCACATTAAGGAAATCTGATTTCATACGATCTAGTTCCTTCAGTTTAATGTTCTGTTGTTCGATCTCCCACTGATATTTTTCAGACTCCTCGATCATCCGCTTGCGCTCGGTGATGTCACGGACAATGCTTTGAACACCGTAGGGTTTTCCATCTTTATAAACTACAGATGCTTTGATTTCGACCCAAACATATGTCTCATCCGCCCTTTTCAAATGATATTCTGTTGTTCCCTTATCAGTCTCAGTCATTACTAATTCATTAATTGCATCCCAGACTATTGGAATTTGCCCCTCATCTAATAACGATGAAAAATTGAGAGAACTGATCTCTTCTTTTGTGTAACCAAACATCTTCAATGCAACTGGATTTGCATCAATGAAATTTCCTTCGAAATCATGGATGTATAGCCCGTCAAGAGATTGTTCAAAAATAGCCCTATATCTTTCCTCACTCTCCCGCAACACCTCCTCCACCTGCCTACGTTCAAGTGCACTTCCTATTATCTCAGAGCAAACACGAAGAATGACAAAATCCTCGTAACTCCATTTTCCTGTAACAAAAACATTATCAAGTCTAATAAAACCATTGAGTTTCTCTCCAATTTTCAAAGGAAACACAAGAAGGGATTTGACATCCTGAGTTTCCAGCATTTCCTTTTCAAAGCTTGCCTCTGAATGCATCTTTGAAACATCTTCAATATGAATATTTTCCCCATTTCTCAATTTCCCCATCCACCATGGTAAAATTTCGGTAGAAATGTTTTGTAAATTATCCTTTTGAGTTTTCACTTCCGTATTGCACCATTCATGTGTATTATCCATGATAGTTTCATTGTCACGTAAAAGAAATAGGTGCACGCGACTCGCTCCAGTAAAACTACCTATCTCACTCAGTGACATATTCATGGCATCATCAGTATCATAATTAAGGGCAAAAAGAGAAGATACAACAGAAACAGTTTTTTCAAATCCCAAATTGTGCTTAATTGCTCGTTCTGCTTTTTTTCGCTCGGCAATATCAATTATGGGAATAAGTTCCCCTAACTTTTCCCCCTCGCGCAAGAATTTTACAATATTAGGTATATCTCTCATCAAAAATCACCATTAAACAACATATGAACAAGGTTCGTACGTTTTAAAATTGTAGCAAAATCTCCAGTAATATCAGGTTGTAGTATCTTACACCTCTTCATTCACCTCACCTAAAGTATTTTCAATTACAAAACCATTACAAGATAACACCTTTTTAATATAAAACTTTGATGGAAAAATAAGTTTTAGTAATGCTAGCTTGACTTTGTCAGATTTATCAATAATCCCGGTTGTTTTATCTGTGGGTCTTACGCTACGCTATAGACCAACGTAGTATTAACAGCCTGGATTACTGATAAGAATGATTATTGAAGAAAGCACTGAGCAATTTGCTGATTTTATATCAAATATTGCAGGTGATAAACCACAATATAATCAATCTTACACACTGAAGGATTGTAATATCCTTGGGATACAATGGTGCTTCATCAAATAATAATTGAAATTGATAGGTATCTTTATCAGAATTTAGTATGGATTCCGCTCCCATAAATATTATGTGCAATAAACGATTTCATTATAAATAATGTTTCATTGTATTACTGACTGTAAATTTCTATTTTAAAACCCCATTTGTTGAACCCCAATCAAATCCAGATTAATTTAATGGATATAATCAAATAAAAGAGGTTTTAAACACCATTTGCCCCCATTCAATAGGTTGACCATTACAAAGTATGTTTTAGGTGATTCAGTTCCAATATTGGAGTATCAAAATACCAATTTTCTTCCAAATATGGCATTATTTTTATCACTCAAAATCTCTTACTACCTTCTTAATCGCCTCTTCGTTTATATAGTAAAAAATCCATTCAGAGACGGAGTTTGTACGTCAGAATGCTTGTATGGTGCCTTTAAACGCAAAATACAGGCAGGCTTACCAACTTCACCTCCATTTCCTGTGGAAAATGAAGAATATTAGAACTTGTCAACAATCTTCTTTATCTTCTTAATTGCTGCCCCCCTCCCAATTCAATTTGTATTTTAATAAATCAATTTAACGTTTTATGTGAATCTGAATTAGGAGGATATTTATAAGTATCATAGATAAAAACATTATAGTCATCTTCATTATAATTTTCGTCATATAAACCGGATAAATCTTTTTTTTGAAAATTTTTCATAATCAATTTGAGATATATGTATTAATGTTTTTGCCAAATTTCTTGATATCCCCAAAGATATAAAATGTTCTTCCAAAGTTTCATCAGAGATGTCAAGATAATTCTTTTTCAACATATTCCACCTCTCACAACATTATTAATGAAATCTGTATATAAATATTTTTCCTAACAAATATATATACATAAAATTAATTATGCATTACCTTATCATATATCCTCTTAAGACCCTCTTCACTCTGGCAATTACAATTACAAAAAATAAGTAGAAGGACAAGACTGAACGAGAATCAGCCTGTCAGCGGGGGTTCAGTTCATATTTTAATTTTGTAAATTACATTTTCGGATAATAATTGTCAAATAAGGATTATAAAGAAGACACGACAAATTGGATATGGTAGGTGATATTTCATTAAGCATTTAAAAACGTTATTTACTATTATTGGCCTGGCGTGTCTTGTATCGAACAGTTTTGTCTTATATATAGCATTTTTATGGGCGTATTTTTACAATAATTATATATTTATTGCAAAGATTAATGATTTTGGTGAGGCTCATCTAGAATTCATTATTTTACCAGCATCTATTGCCATTGGCGTGTATGCTATGATCAATTTTTTTAAATATATACAATCTGAATCAAAGACGGCGAAAGTTGAATTATCTAGAAATCCTTGATACATTTTTTATTGGATATTCATCAGTAAGTTATAGAGGCAAAGGATTGTATTTGTCGAATTTCTAAAAGCATAACTTCAACAGAAGAAATGTCATGAATGTCACATTTGATTTTGATCGTGAAATACTCCCCGGCATGAACAGGCTGTCCGATAATTCATTAGTTTTATATGCTTTGATATCCTTCAGGATATTATAGATTTTATAGAGGTGGGATAGTTATGGTTTACATTCATTCTTTTAAAGAACAATCTTGGTTGTTACCTCCAAGTATTGAAGATTTAATCTCAGAGGATCATATTTGCATCCTTGTTGAAAGTCTTATTGAATCCCTGGATTTCAGTTCATTTGATATTAGATATAATGGTCCAGGCCATCCTGCATATCATCCTCGTATCCTTTTGAAACTTCTTGTCATGGGTGTCCTTGATAAAATCCGTTCCTCACGCAAACTTTCACGAAATGCTCGTGAAAACATCGTCTACATGTATTTAGCCGAGAAACTCACTCCTGATTTTAGAACTATAAGTGATTTCCGTAAGAACAATCCTGATCTTGTCAAGGAGGTTTTTAAACATACTGTTACTCTTGCAAGGAGTGAAGGAATGATTGATCTTTCTCATCTTTCTACAGATGGCAGCAAGCAGAAAGCTAATGCTGCAAATAGAAGAGTTCTTACAAAAGAGGAATTGGAATTTTTGTTGAGATTTATTGATGATGAACTTGAAGAATGGGCAAAGCAGGATGATATTGAGGATGAAATGTTTAAAGATATGAGAGGCAGCGATCAACTCCCTAATAAAAGCAGAAAGAAGATACAGAAAGCAGTAAAACACTATATTGAAAAAATGAAGAAAGATGGTAATCTCTTTAAGGACAATATCCACGATAAGCTTAATCAAGCATATCAAGAGCTAAAAGAACATGAACTAAAGAAAGTTAATGTAACCGATCCTGAAAGTCGATTTATGAAAAACAAAAAAGGAAGAATCGAAGCTTCATATAATGTTCAAATCACTGTGGATAAAAAAAACTTCATTCTTGCAAATGATGTTTGTAACGAGGAGATTGATGTAGAGCAGTTACAACCTCAAATTCTTCAGGTAGAAGAAAACATTGGACCGTTGCCTGAAAAAATCCCATGGAGTTTTGACAATGGTTATTATGAAAGTAGCAATATAAAATTTTTAGATGATAAAAAAATCGATGGATACATCCCTTTTAATGAAAAGAAAGAAGATTATCCCTATGGTAAAAAACATTTCACATATGATCCGGTTAACGATAGATATATTTGTCCAGATGGTAAATCTGTAACATTTCTTGGAGAACGCTATGATAAATACAAAAAGAAGACTACACAAATATATAGAGGACAAGAATGTAAGATTTGCATTCATCAAAAAATGTGTACGAAGCAAAGAAAAGGGATAAGATACATCAAATCGTTCCCTTATGAAAGAGAACGTGATGCAATGAATGAAAAAATGAATACAAAGAAAGGAAAAGAAATCTACAAATTAAGAGCTATAACCGTAGAACCAGTATTTGGAGATATCAAAGAAAATAAAGGAATGCGAGCATTCCTCACAAGAAGTATCGAGACAGTGAAAACAGAATTCAACCTTGTATGCACAGCAAGTAACTTGAAGAAAATATGGATCGAGTTGCAAAAGATAAACAACAAAAAAGGTATATTTTTGGATGTTATGTAAAATTCTTCAACCAGTTTGTTTAATACTTGTTTAATCTATCCATCATTTCTAATTGCTGGACAGCCTGTAAAAGGCGGGGATTTAAACCCTAAGCTGGCTAGGAAAAATTCTTAACAAAAATAATACTATTGAATGTCCTAAGTCGATGATTTGTGTAATAATTTCTTTCAAAAAAAGTAATTTTTATATTTCCATTTCAATTTTACTATCATCTGGCGATATATCTATTGGTACATCTTTACCTTCTTCTCTAAGTTTATATACAACACAATTTACATTATTATCGGAAAAACAATAAGATTCACCAACTTGCACCATTGATTTATATGGTACAGAACCACCAGTATTGTTAAGACATAAATTTATGCATTCTTCAGTATACTTGCAACAAGCATCTGGTTCATCTATAACTCTGTAAAAAGGACATTTTTTATATCCATCTTGTGATTGACAGACATCATAGTTACTAACTTTGAGAAGATCTTTAAACTTTACAATACATCCTCTAGAAAAATCTTTATACAAGATGCAAGCCATATTTCCGTCTCCTCAATACAATTACAATACAATTACGTAATTGTTACTAATTTATTAAACTTACACAACAATTTCACTATTATTACACAAAAAATAAAATCTGTAGAACAGATAAGATGAAAATTAATACTGATACTGATAATTCATTTCAAATTATTTATTAAAAAATAGACGACTACGTTTACTCAATAAGAGACCATATAAGGATGTGAAAAATCAATCAACAACAAAGTTCTTACTTGCCAGTTCAATGAAACTCAACAACAGAAGTAATGACAATACATTTTCTCCCCTATCAACCTTATGCAAAGAGTACTATGATTTATTTAATATCAAACATTACGTTCGCTTCTAGTTTATCCATTAAAGTTCCAGACTCTTCTTCAACTACCTCAATTTTAAGAATCAGATCAACGATTTTTTTTGGTAGATTCTTCAATAAACTCAGTTTATCGTCATATAATAAAACAAAAGTCATCTGAGTATCATTAAGTGAGTTATTCTTTAACATATTTAGAAATTCATAGAGGCTGTTTAATTCCTCGTCGGCTGTTTTTGAAAAATTTATGAAATGAGATAATGAATCTAATACAACAATATTTGGGTTATACTGATCGATTCCATAATTAATAATCTGTTTTAATTCATGTAGATTTTGAGGGGGTTTATGATACAGCATCCCATCAGTGTCGTCCTTGTCAGGAAATGCATAACCTGAAACACAGTCGATGATTGATATCGTCTTTTGTTCTAGAGGTTGAATATCCAATGTAGATTTTATATATCCCTGACTCCTAATTAGTGAAATATATAAAACATTCGAAGGCTGATTACTCTTAATTCTATTTAAAATATCAATAATATGCTTAAACATAATAGAGTTATGGATTAGCAGCACAATACCATTCAGATCTCCTAATATTTTTGCTACATCCCCATGTATCTCCTTCCAATAGTTTATCTCAACATATTTTTGATTCATGCATCTCAACAAATTTCACAGGTTTTTTTGATATGTGTTTTTTAACAGTCTCGATAAATTCGCTTAAGTCAAACGGTTTGGTTATGTAATCAACAATATTACCCATTGCAAAGATTTTGTTCTTTTCCGCCTCCAAGAATTGAACGACCGATAATAATATAATTTTAGGGTTTGTTTGCTTTTCTTTCAGTTGCTCAAGAATATCCTTTGTCGTCAATCCCGGCATCATCACATCCAAAGTGACTAAATCAGGTTGGAACTCATCAATCTTGTTAAGAAAATCAGAACCGTCTTTAGCTTCCTCAATTTCATATCCTTCTTTTTCCATCATGAGGCTTATCATCTCTCTCAAATCCTGCTCATCATCTACGACCATAATTTTTGACATATCTTTCCTCCTTTCACAACCTTCTTTAACTTTCCATAAATTTCATATTAATTTTTTATAAGCTATTTACATTCGTCTGTTTTTCTCGAATTTATTATTCAACATATATTGTACTTCAATATACCTTATTTTTTCCTTTTATCCTCCCATATTATTTCGAGGAATTTAGCCTTAAACAGAAACACTATCACGAGAATCGATACAGATACAATTAGTCCAATGATTATCAAGACAAATGGAACTCCTTCTAATGGTGTTTCAGGTTCGATTATAAATACTGCATTTGCCCTTGACACTTGCCCATCGCCGTAATTATATGTAACCTCAAAGATGTATTCTCCGTAACTTAATTCCTTGGTCGTTATAGTTCTATTTGCAGTGAACTCTTCGATAAGTAACAGCCCATCCCCCTCATACCAAATAGTGGCACCATTCTTTGAAAGCGTATAAGCTACTCTTCCATTAATAATTTTGAGTTCCCCCATATTTCTAATTTTGATTAAAGCATTCACATCATCCCCAAGATTAATTGAATTAGCAGAGAGATCCAAGCTGACATTAAGCAGGATATCTTGTGGTTCGTAGGCGTATACCAGTAAGTATTGAACAGTTGGATCGTCAAGAATTTTTATCACATTGTCCTCGCGCCAGATTAGATCTGATGAAATAGATCTACCATCTGATGCTAATATGATAGGCTTCGATGCTTTGGGATATGGGTCAGTAATTTCAATGTAGGTCCAATTTGCTTTTTCAACCCTAACTGTTATTACTACAATTTTATCAGCTGCGTTGATTTCAGAATCAGTGATAATTCCAACATTATGATATATTGTAGTTATGTTATCTCCCGTAGGATCCCAGAAGAACTCAGGGATTCCATCCTCGTCCACAGATATTAGGAAACAGGGATTTCCGCTAATGTTGGCAGTGTGGATTAAGGTGAGTATTCCATTTGGATCGATAAACGAATCTAGGATGCCATCGCCATCAGTATCAGAAGCATTGAAAGGTTCCTCTAAAATGACATCGTATAGATCCTCTATAGTGGTCATTACTTCACTTGAAGCCTCGCTCTCACCCGCTTCTTCTACTGGAGTGCCCCCTCCACCTCCTCCGCCCCCAGCTGAGGAAACAGAGAACGTGGTTGATTCATCGGATTCGTATGTATAAGATGTTGAATTTACAAAAAGTCTAGCATAAAAAGTACCGGTTGTATGTGTTGTGTATTCAATGTCATACAAAAACGTTATATCACTATATCCATCTTCACCATATCCGTAACCGTATCCATAACCAAAGTACTGAGAATCTCCCCCATATTCGTCATATCCATAACCATAGCCATAGGTATACCAGTCATCACTGATAACCGTTGTATTTGTCACCAAGAATTTATTTGATGGATAATCTTCAATTTCAGATCCATCAACAAAAAACGTTACAAATGCAACACATTGATCATTTGCATTATTAAAAATTGAAAAATTAAGAAGATCTACTGGAATTTTTTCCTCCCCGCGTATAGTAAGATTGACACCAGTAAAGATAATTGTAGTTCCAGTGTTAACTGATGAATCATCAGGGATACCGGGATCCAATTTCACTGCCGTCGCTGGTGGAATAAGAACAAGAAAAATCATGACCAGAAACATCAACGAAATTATTGACCCGATAATTTTTTTCTTTAAATTCCTATTTACCATCTAGCATCAACCATCCATCATCATACTCTTTATAGTAATGTTTAACAATTACTAATGTAATGTATTATTGCATCGTTGGTATTTATAATTTGTTCTTTATTCAATATCGATCGCTTTGAAAAACTAGTCGATCAATGAAAAAGGCTATAATCCACCATGAGAAATGAATTGACTGATATAGTAAAATTCTGAATACAGGCGGATTTGTCAAATTGCGTGCCCGCACCACCAGTCAAATAGACTGGTGGCATGCTCGGCTAACTTTGTTAGCCTCGGCGGTCACGCTCCACATGGTAATAAGGTTCGACTCTCAGTATTGATTCTCTGGGACGCAAAATCATCGAGATGTGATTGACCTGGTTTGAAAGAGTGGTTTCTTGGTAATCCCTGGTTTCGCGCATACGCATCCATATCGGTGATGGTTCTTTCACCGAGGCTATCGAAAAAGATTGTTGGGCTCCAGAACCCACTTCCCCAAAAGTAGGTTTTCTTTATGTGGGGAAACTCCTTCAGAAGTTTTTTCCCAGAAGTTCCTTTGAGAGCTTTTGCAACATCCTCAGGTCCCTTGGTTCCCGCGTCGATGGTGATATGGACATGGTCTTGATCAAATCCAATTTCTCTGAGGACCCATCGATGCTTTTTGCAAACCTCTCGGAAGATCTCTTCGCAACGTTTTTGCACGTCCGGAAAGTTAAATATGTTGTGGCAGTATTTGGTCTTGAAGCTTAGGTGCAATATATTTCTTCCGACACTTGAGCTGTGGTGTCGAATTTCGGCATAGCATTCGCTAACACGATCCATAAAAATTTCTCCTGATGGTGTCTAGCTGCTGCTCATTCGGATCAATAAGAGCAGTGGCACCACCAAAAGTTATCTAATAAAAACAGGTTTTATTGTTGTTTCTCTGACCACCGGTCACCACTCACTTCGTTCGCTATAGACCGGTGGAATTCTTTCTTTAAAAGCATTCCAGGTGTCAAAAATCGATAGTTTTATAATACTAAAAAATGATGCATTTATAGTCTATAAGTAATTTACATGTAATTTGTTATTTAGGGTACACCCCTGTTAAATTTTATTATGTCACACTAAGCCAAAGATGGGTTTCTCTGTAGGCGTCATCTATTTTTTCTTTTGCAATGTCTTTGTAATCAACATCATGATAATACTCTTCAGTTTGTTCTGTAAACAAAAGAAATGCCAGTTTGAAGTTTCCTTTCTCACTTATGCCAAAGGTATAATTGTATTCCCATTGCGGCTCCCACGCCCCCTCTATATCTATGGGTGTATGATTAAGCATAATGTTCAAATTGTCAATAAACCACATGTGACTATAGCTAGTTTCATTCTCCCCTGTTGTTTCATTGTAAATAATTGTTTGGTTGACAAGCCATATTTCAACAGTATAATTAATGATTCTGTATTCGTGGTTTACTATCCCTATCATTATTGTCGCGTTCTGTCCAACAATAAGATTTCTTGGATAATCATCTGCCATGCCCCCAGAACCTAGTATATAGAATTCTGTGAATTTTTCTCCTGTTTTTGGGGTGACTATCACATAAACTAAAGAAACAACAGCAATAAGTATCGATGCAGCAAGTATGACGGTAAGTGCTTGATCTAGCCTACTCTCAGATTTTGGTAATGATATATCAAGAGATATGATAAATCTTTCATCTGGATCAGTATTAATCCATCTATAAATTGCTACAGATCCAACACCGATTATGAAGATGAATATTGAGAGGAGAATAGGTTCGAGCCGTATGCCCCATGGCGTATAGTTGAGACCTAGTCCAATGAGTGGAACAACAGCAATTGAGAGACCAAAACTCAGTGCAATTCTTTCTATTATGTCTATGCTCCGGTCTGTTTTTCTGGCAGGAAACAATGCAAAAATTAGTATGTATCCCGGTATGAAAAGGATGAATGGAAGGCCTAGGATGATTCGAATCGTATCATTGATGTCAAGTAGAATGATTGGTATTAAAAGAAAACTCCAGAGTATGCTGATGATGATATCGATTGGATACTGTTTAGAAGATATTTTCATTCTATTCCTGCTCCTAGACTGCAATGATGGTTAACACTTTTTTACCAACTATTACCATAAAGATGATAAGGAAAATATAGATGAATATGTTCATCCTGTCTTTCAAGTTTGTTGAGGAAAATACATCAGTCAGTTCTCGTATTATAAGAACGCCAATAAAAATTAAGATAAAAAAAATCTCCAGGTTTACATCACCTGTTATGATAAGAACAAATAGAATC
>Ga0307420_1000936_pt1 | contig 13102 bp, 9 predicted proteins | sample SalMarWE160240MG_2_FD_202167 | JGI IMG/M metagenome (GOLD analysis project Ga0307420, IMG submission 202167) | Salt marsh sediment microbial communities from the Plum Island Ecosystem LTER, Massachusetts, United States - WE1602-40 | ecosystem: Environmental > Aquatic > Marine > Intertidal zone >... | reverse complement strand
TGAGCTGATCGGCGCCCGACTGCGGAGCCGGCGGCTTTTTCTTAAACTCTATTGCCGATCTGAGACTAATAATGAAAAACACTACTCCGCTCAGGAGCAGATAGCTGCCTTTGCGCGAGCGATCCAGCGCCCGAATCCGCTGTTGTCTGACCTGTAAATCGAATTGACGGATCCGGGACAAAAGCTGCTCATCATCGGGCTTGCTGCGTATTTCCAACTTGAGATCCGCCAGTGCCGTTTCTTCAGCAGTGCCCAACATTTTGCTCCGGCCATAATTCATGAGAACAAACGCACAGACAACAATGGAGAACACGGCGCTAAGAACAGCCGTTGCGACTGCACATCGGTACCACGAGCTTGTCGCCTGAACATGTTCTGAAGCACTATCATTGTGAGAGTTTGTTACCATTTGTCAGCCACTTCTTTCGTCTTCTTTAATCGAAGGTGCTCCCTGGGACAGTAGGCAAAGCATCGGCCGCATGCCAGGCAGCTTGCCCGGTCGGCTTCGTAATCGGTCCTTTGACGCCAGACGGAAAGTCCGATCAGTTTAAGTCCGATTACCAGCCCGATGAAACCTCCAAGTATCCAGCCGCCAAGTTCGAACCTGGCCCGGATGTTTGATGCTTGCTCATAAAGCTTCTTGATTTCCTGTCCCGTCGCTCTGAAAGCTGTGCTGGAATCTGTAATCTCCTCAGTTTTGCCGGTCTCTTCCAGATATATCTGCTCAGCCAATCTTACTGTTTCGTGCGCGCGTGATGTTACGCTTTTAAGGCTGGAACCGGCCCATCCGCCCAGAAAAACCAGCACGGGCAATAGTAACAGCAGAAACGACAGCCTTTTTTTGGCTACGTGATACTCTTGCGCCGGCCACTGTGTTGCCGGCTTTCTTATCGCCCCGAAGGGACAAGAATCCTCGCAGAGCCTGCAATGGATGCACTCATCCGGGGTAATTGTCACGCGCCATTTCGAGAGCCGCGAGAGTTGCCTGAGGATAACGCCATACGGGCAGATAAACCGGCAATAAGGGCGACCAACGAACACGCCGATAAGCAACAGGCATCCCCCGAGGATTAACATGTTAATGCTTCCGCTCAAACGAAAGATTGAAATGAACGGATCATATCTGCATATAACGAAAGCGCTGCCGGTAGCGGCAAACAGGACCGCCAGGGCTAAATAAACATATGCAAACAATCTTAGTCCACTTTCGAGCCAGCCCGGCACTGAAATCGGTCGCGACAGAACCATATCCTGTATCGCGCCGAGAGGACACACCGCCGCACAGAATGTCCTTCCGAAAAAAAGCGTGAAAACAAGCGGCAGCAGGAAAAATACCAAAACCACAATCGGCACCGCGTAGTTGCGGTCAAAAACGGACAAAACAATATTCTGAATAGACCCTATCGAACAGACACAGCCCTTTCGCCAAAAACCGAAATAAAGCAGCGAAAAAATTGTAAGGGCGAATATTGCTCGACGGCTGCGCTTTTTTAAAACAAGATACGAAGCCAATCCCAGAGCGGCCAGCAATACCGCGGCATCAATATACTCGTAAACGTCCTGACGTGGACCCGGAGAAGTCGGGCTTGGGATGACATGGTCGGTTTCGACGAAATCGGGTGGAGGAAAACGCTCCAACCCCGAAGTCACGCCGGATAAAATCAGGGAGATAGCCATGCCAATTAAAATATTGCTAAAAGGTTTCATCAAATGTGGTCCACCTTCTTAAGCAGGTATGGCTCGTCGGCGGGAACCCGCTTAAACGCCCCTGAGGGACAAGCCACGGCAATGGAACATTCATTACAATTCAAACAACGATCATGACGCACCTGAAGATAAATTGAGCCGTTTCCGAAAGCGGCACAGCCCTTGACACACTTGGCACAACCAATACAGAGAGATTCATCGATGTCGTATTCATAGTACGGATCTTCTATGAAGGTTCGTTTGATCGCCCCGGTCGGACAAAGCTCATTTTCGGCGCCGGTATCCAGAACCGATGCTCCCAGCTCGAAATAACCCGGACAGAAATCACAATATCCGCATATATCGTATTGCTGAATACATTTCACGGCAGAATCTTCCAATACGCAATGCGTTGCGCATATATCGCAAGCTATGCATTTGTAAGGATCGATCTGCCAGACCATGTCATTTTTCCTGTTCTTCATGGCCGAAGCACCGGCCACGACCCCCAGGGTGGCTAGACACCCTCCCCATAGCCCGTCTCTCAGGAAATTACGTCTGTTAATTACCTTGTCATCTTTTGTCATTATCAACTCTCGCCAGGCTTCGTCTTGCCGACGATGCCCGAGGTAAACTGCATTGTTCTAAAACCTTACAACCGGCACAGATTCCACTGTTTATGCATTCACCTTTTCGTACAAGTTTCTGCCTCTTTGCAAACAATGCGGCTGAAGCCGCTGCCATTAGCCCTAAAGTGGCGTACCTCAGAACTCCGGCAAACAGCTCTCTGCGGCTCCGTAACTCTCCGGATTGTTCTCTCACGATCGGCCTTTCACTTTGGTAAATACTTTCACGATATTGTCAACTGTGTCCAGTACGAAGATGCGACCTTCTCCGTCTACAGCGACATCAAAACCACCGGTCTTACATTCCTCCGGAAACATGCAGATACCGGAGGAACCGCCTGCGCCGAATTGCTCCGGTCCTGCAACCACACCCACAAAACTACCATCGGAATTATAAATCTTGACGCGTACCAGGCCCTTCTCGCAGGTAACATAGCTGCCGTCCGGCAGCACGGCAATATTCACGGGATTGCAGCATCCGCAAAATCCCTCAATCGCTGCAGAAGGCCCGCCCCACCAAAACTCGATATCACCTTCGAGAGTGTATGCCTCGATACGAAGACGGCCGGGATTAACCACCCGAAGCAACCCATCTCTCGGCATCACCACATCGAAATAAGGACTCGGAATCACAAATCCCGGGATATTTCTGATGGAGTCTTTTCTTCCAATCTTATTAATAATGTTACCTTCGGTATCGTAGCGGATAACAATACGATGGCCTGCATCGGCGACAAGGACATTGTCCTGCGAGACAATGATACTGGTTAGAATTGCATCCTTGCCCAGACTGTCCCAACTCGCCTGGCGTTGACCCTGGGCATCATAGAGCTCAACATGGTCCTTCATTCCGGCGTATATCGTGCCGTCTGCTGTCACAGTCAGGCACCTGGGCATATCGTCAAGTTTTATTTCGCCGAGTCGATCGCCGCTCTGGGCGAAGATACGGATGGCTTTATCACCAGCCACATAGACCGAGCCCTTTGAATCCACCGCGATTCCGTGCGTATTGGTCAAGCCGGTCTTAATAGCCTTTGCCGATTCTTCGTAGAGAATCAGGTTCGGATCGATGCGCGCCAGCTCATTGACGTTATACTCAAACTCTTTACCAAGACCTCCGCCCTTGCTGCCGACCACGTCGAGTCTTACAACCGCAACGACGGCAATCACAACCGCCAGGGTAATGAGCACGCCGATAATTATCCTGATATTTATTGTTCCTGTTATTCTATTCATCTTAGCACCTTTGGAAACCATTATAGCACGTAATTCTTTTATTTCAACGCGGCAGTTTTACTTCTCGGATATGTCAAGGCATATCATTCGCTCCGTGTCGCGCACAATTAACCGGCCGGATGCAATTGCCATTGGGCCCCATGATCCGTGTCCGTCCAGGACTTTCGCATGGGCCAGCGGGAGATAGCCGGAAGGGCTGGCCTGTGCTAAAGTCAACTCTCCGGAATCGTTCATAAGGTAAATGAGTCCGCTCACGATTGCGAACGGACCGTTTCCGAATTTGTTGGCGCTAGTGCTGGTCCAGACGACATTGCCCTGCAGGTCGAGGCAGACCAACTGGCCGTCCGTCCTGACTCCGTAGATGTTGCCGCCGTAATAGATCGGGGTTTGCTGAATCGAGCCAAACACTTCGGTTGTGTGGAGAAACTCCGATTGCACCGTTATGTTACCATCGGTCTCGGTCAGCCGCAACATTGTGCACCCAAACTCGTATTGGCCGTAGCCTGCTGTAAAGAATAACCTGTCGGTACCGACAACAACGGGCAGCGGAACGTTGAAGCGTACTTTCCATTCGTCGGTCTTCCACAGAACACTGCCATCTTCAGCGGATACTCCAACCACCCCCCCCTTGATCTGATTGCCGCCGCAATACACATAGAAACGCTTGCCGTTAAATTCCATAGGCACGATGGACGAATGCGTCATTATCCAGCCGTCCGGGTTCGGTGTTTCCCAGAGAATTTCGCTTGTCTCGCAATCCACGGCCATCATCAGCACATCGCCTGCCGGGGCGATAATTGCCCTGCCGTTTTCGATGATCGGGCATTGCGCCGTGTACCATTTCGGAACCTTGGTTTTGAATTCCCTGACGAGGTTGAACATCCAACGAAACTCCCCTGTAATTGAATCCAGACACGTAACGTGACATTTTGGCCCCATCGTCACAACAAACTTTTCTGTAACCGCCGGCACAGTCCGGCTCATCCCATGGTCCCGTTTTACCTTGACAGGATAAGAATACTGCCAGATATCCCTGCCGTCTTCGAGTGACAGGCACCTGACGAGGTCCGCCTGCTGCTCGCGGTCGTAGTCGATAAGATATACGCGTCCTGCAAGAATCGACGCTCCGGCGAAACCTTCTCCGACATCAATCGACCACAGGACTTCGGGGCCTTTTGTCGGCCATGTTCTTGCGGGTGAGATATCTTCAGAGCTTATTGCGTCGAAGTTCGCTCCTCTGAAACGGGGCCAGGAACCGGGCAAATCCGCCGGGGCACCGTCTAACTGCACCAATGTCCCTTGTATTTTCACCGCAGTACCTTCGCCTTGAAGCGTCTGGGTATCGTCCGGTGGAGCCGGGATGCGCTCGGTCAGATCCATCGCTGCATCGGCGCTGAGCCAGACATACAGCAATACAACGCCTAAAATAGCCAATCCGACAGGTATTGTCCGTGCAATGGTAGATTGTCTCATACTGTCCTCATTGTGACCTTGTATCAATCACTCACTTCTTAACGCATCGAGCATTTCGCCGCCCAGGGCAAAGTTCGCTGCAATCCATATCCATATCATGCCGCTGATTCCTATTGCTCCAATTGTCAAAACCAGCGAAAATGATGCTGCTTGTGCTCCCGGGGATTTCAGGGCGGGGCCGACAGCAACCAGCGCCGCGATAACTCCACACGCCAAACCGCCCAGCATCAGGCCGCTGTGCTCGTGAAATATCATTTTTCTAAGTGTGATTTTATCGAATCCCACGGCCCGCAGCATCGCAAGCTCGCCGCGTCTGTCCAGTACATTGCGCAGCACTACCAGCCCGAGCCCAATACTGCCGAGAATCAACCCTAAACCGCCCAATAACTGAAAAATCGACAGATACGTGTTTTCCACGGAACTAAACTCCGCCAATCGCTGGGCCGCCGGCATCAGGTCCAATCCGAGATCCTTCAATCCGAACGAGAGTTTATCCGTCACGGCGTCGATTTTCTGCTCCGGACAATCGATAAGAAGCATTCTGTATCCTTCCTCGGATGGGAAACGCCTTATAAACTCGTCCCCGTCAATAAGTAAACTGCCCTGCAGGATGGAATTTTTCAGCAGTCCGACGATTTGCAGCTTGAAACTGTTACCCTTATCGTCGCTGTATTGCAATTGCTCCCCGACGGATTTGCCAAGGGCCCATATAACAGTCGCATAATCGCCGACCGCCGGGACCACATCCTGCCCCAGGTCGCGATTGAGCAGATTCCAGGCTTCTTCACTCGCCGTCCCTTCAATCACATCGGTAAACGTAAATGAGCCCCGCTCCTGAAGCTTCTCCGGCGGAACCCCCAGCAATTGTGGGCTCTGCGCGCGATTCAAATTGAAGCAACTCGCATCATCCCCATCACGAACCCGCAACTGAACCACCTGCATATCTTCGAGACTGGGATCGTTCAGGTTCATGGAACGACGTCCCGCCTTGCTGCTCAGATCGTGAAGAATCCCGATAGAGGACTGGCCAAAGAGCGCAAAACCTCCCGTTCCGGAATCTCGTTTGTGGGCGTCCGCCAGGGGATCGTGCCTATTGGCTCCCACTGCAATTACCAGGAAAATCCCGCACGCCAGCAATCCGACAACCGCCAGGCTGCGGCCGCTGCGCTTGGTTGAATTGCGTAATCCAAAACCGGCCAATGACGTGATTGTTCTGTTCCAACTGCCAGCAACAATTTTCAGCAGGGCATGAGTTAATCCAAGACCGGCTATTAAGAGCAACGCCCCGGCTCCAAAAAATGCCGCGGAGACGGAGCCGCTGTTGACGGTTCCGAGTACGGCGAGTAAAACTACCGCGCCGACTGCCGATGTTATCGCTATTCCCAGTCCTGTTCTGCCTTTGGAAACTCGCATAGCTGCGAAGAATTGCCATTCCGGATTCCCGGCAAGAAGCTCGCGGGCCGGCCGGGAAACCTGTTTGTGCAAGGTTAGCCATATTGCGATTAGAGATACTATTACCGCAGCGGATGCTCCTGCGAGCAAAGTTGCCGGCTGGGTATGAAATTGTATTGTCGAACCGGCGACCGCTGATTGCCAGGCGGTTGCAAGTCCGTATATCATTATCTTTGTATAAAACAGTGCTGCTGCGCTTCCGACAATGGCGCCAAGTACCGCCAACGCCCCGCTTTCAATCAGCAGCAGTCGCCTAAGAAGCTTCGGTGAAAATCCAACGGCCAGCAACATTCCGATCTGCCCGCTGCGTTTCTCGACACCGAATACAAAAATCAGACTCATTAGAATCAGTGCCGCTATGATAAGAAACATGCTCAGGCCCAGAAAAAGCCCGCCGAAATCGGTCGAGCCGCCGCCCGCTTTTACGCCGCTGGCATGCACGGGCTGAAAAAACAATCCGACAGAAGCGGGATTTACTGTCTTTAGCAGGCCCTGGGCTAAATTTGCTACGGATATCGAGCCGCTGGGGTAACGCACAGCTGTCAGGTTTCCATATCTGTTCGCCCACATCTTCCGGCCGGCTTCGAGTGTGATAAACGCTTTGGGAGCGCCGCGATATTGATCCCAATAATCCTCGTCCTTCTGGCGTATCTTATCCAAGTTAACAGGAATGCTCGAATCCCAGTCTCTGCAGTTATCGACATCCGCCAGTCCGGGGAAATCCGGCATAAAATCCGGATCGACGGCCGGGCTCGCCATCGGAAGAATCCTCCGGACCCGGAAACTCGCTGCCTGCTCCAGGAGTTTCCTCATCGGTGTCAGAGTAAAATAGCGAAGCTCGATCATATCGCCGGTTTTGGCACCAAGATCGTCGGCAACCCACTGAGTTATAATAATTTCATCATCCCGCATCTCTATCGGCACTATGCTGCCTGCATCCGGGGAACGCCCGATCGCCGTAACCATCGAATACGGTGTAACTTTATCGCCAAAACGCAGTTCATTAACGAAATACGTCAGGATTCCAATCGCCCTATCGCCTGCGCGCATGGCGGCTTCGGACAGAGACTCATCGATAAATATCCGCCTGCTGCGTACCTCAAGGGTATCCTGCTCGTCTAATCTGCGAAGCTTAAGCCCCGCGTCGGCAAGCTGCCAACGCTTCTTTATCGCCATGTTTGCGTTTTCAGGACCAATGCCTCCTTCGGGGTTCCCTGCAACCAATAGCACATTGGCCTGTTCATCGCGGCCGAGTTTGTCCTGCATCCAGCCCAACGGCACAAAAGCATTGAGCGGCGCGACCTGATTGGCACGTAAGCTGAAACGGCCGAATTCTGCTTCTGTCGCGACCGCCATGACCTCAAGCCGGAAAGCAACAGATAAATCCGAATCAGGCGAAACCGGCAAGTCTCGCGACATAATGCTCGGTTTCTCAATCCGAAGCAGAACTTCATCCCCCGCGGCAACCTTTAGTCTCGCTGCCAATTGCTCGTTCAGAACAACGCCCTGTCCCATATCGTTTCCAAAGGGATTCCCGCCTCCACCAATAGTAAAAAAGCGTGCGTCCACGCCGAGTACTTCAATTCTATTGGCACGTCGTTTATCGTTGCCGTCGGCGATCATTCCACGCACGCGCAGCACGGGAGCCGATGAAGTGTTTAGTTCCTCTGCCAGCTCATTTGCCAATCCGGCCGTGAAGAATCTGTTCTGTGGGATAAGAGCAAGCTGCGTTTTACCCAGGCGGGCTTTGACCATCATTCTCAGGCTGTGACGCACCGAATCGCCGACAACCAGCGCACCGGTCAAAATTGCAGTGCTCACCACCACGGTCAGCAGGACGCCCAGGTTGGTTCTCCAATAGAAGCCAAGACTTTGTTTGGCAAGTCTCCACAGACTCATGACCGGCTCCTGTCTTTCAACAACCCGTCGCTCAATTCCATGACCCGGTCCATGCGCTCCGCGAGACTGAGCGAATGCGTCACCACAACCAGCGTAACCTTCTCACTGTGGTTTAATTCAACCAGCAAGTCGGCGATATTTTCCGAAGAATCTTTATCCAGTGACCCGGTCGGCTCATCGGCAAGCAGCAGTTTGGGACTGTTAATCAGCGCCCTGACTACAGCGACACGCTGCCGTTGCCCCCCCGACAATTCGCCCGGACGATACAGCAGAAATTCCTTAAGCCCCACGCGCTGCAACAGTTGCACCGCCCTGTCGCGAATTTCTTTCTTCATAGAGGAACGCTTCTTATCGGCAAGCGTCGGCACCAGGACGTTTTCGAGCACCGTGCATTGCGGCAAAAGATGGTGCAATTGAAAAACGAAACCGATTTGTTTGTTTCGAATTCCCGCCAGTTCCTTCTGGCTCAGAGCGGCAAGATCTTGGCCGTCGAACAGCACTTTCCCGCTGCTCGGTATATCCAGGGCGCCCATGATGTTCAAAAGCGTGCTTTTACCGCAGCCGGATGGGCCAACAATGACCAAAGACCGGCCCGGCTCTACCTTTAGCGTGATGTCTTTCAGGACAGAAAGACCCTGTATATCCCCCGGAGACTCATATTTTTTTGCCACGTGGATGAGTTCAAGCATCATGATCCTTATACTTCTGGGCAATTTCTCCGTATATACGAACCATTTGCTCAGCGGTTTGCTCGATATTAAATTTTTCGGTAACTGCGGCTCTGCCCTGCTCTCCCAGCCGTCGCATTTTGGCAGGATCGAGCAGTAAAGAGCCTATGGCGTCCGCCAGGGCTTCGACGTTATTCGGCTCACACAGCAGCCCCCCGCCGGTTATCTCTAACAGTTCCGGAAATACGCCGCTTGCCGGCTCGACTACCGGTACACCCGCCGCAAGAGCTTCAAGCACATATAAACCGTAAGCAACCGGCTGCTTTTCCGGCACCGAGAGCACCGATAGGCTCCTCAGAAATGCAATTCTGGCTTCGCGGTCGAAATCATGCAGAAACTCGACGTCGTCAATCACGCCGGCAGAGCGCAACTTTTTACGAATCTTATTCAAAAACGCTTCATCGTCGGATCTCTTGCCGCCGGCGAGACGCAACTTCGCATTTCTCAATTTTTCATTTTTCTTCAATTTGAGAAAGGCATCTACGAGTGTATCCAAACCCTTGTCAGGACACATGCGTGAAAGATAACCAATGGTGGGAACTTCCGGCCCGGCACCGTGTGATTCATATCCATCCAGCGAAATCCCGGTATATACAACAAAAGTTCGCTCCAGGCCAAGACGCAGCCGCTTCTGCATTGTTTCCGTATAGTATTTGCTCACGCCGATAAATGCGTCTATGTCGCCCGCTTGTTCGGCGATTATCTGCCATGCCTGCTGCGAATAAGGCGGTACCAGTCCATCAAGAAATCCATCTTCGTCCTGGAGCAGACAAACTACGGGCACACCAAGTCTCTGCTTAATGGCTCTGGCGAGTCCAATCAAAAGAATATTGGACAGGCAGATGATATCTGGACGATTCTCATGCGTATCCAGCCAATCGACAAGCCTGTCCAACTCTTTTATCTGCCGGCCTTTTTCGCCCCGTAACATTGAAATCGTTGTTTCTCCCAGATCTCTTTCACTTGTCATCCCTGCCATGCGGCCGATCCATTTTAAAAGTCTCGGCGAATCAAACAGGCTGTCGAGCCAGCGGGGAGTCTTCCGGAAAAAAGTCAATTTCTGCTGGAAGTATACATTTAGACCGCCGAAAAAAATTGGTGAGATATCGGACGAACCGCTTTCTTCGCTCGGCAGCGGCAGGTAAAGGGGGATTGTCAGTCCTTCGTGCCCCAATATAATTATCTCTTTGGCCAGGGCGGCGTCACGAAGACAATTCTCGCAATAGAAGCTATCACCCGCACTTGGCGTAATTTGAATAATTCTCATGCCGTGGCATTATAACAAATCATGCCTGCAAAAAAACGGTATTTTCTTGACGCTGGCAGATTCTTGCGACTGCACTAAAATTGCACGGTATTGGGTAGAACAACGATAGCCTTCCGAGGTTTTGTTGGACAGGCCGCTTCGCAGGCACCACAGCCCGTACATTTCTGTGGATCGATCTGGGGTACGAGTGTGTATTCTTTTTCCGAAAAGACGTAGCGAATTGCATCATAGGGGCACCAGCGTTTGCATACCGAGCATTCCCGATCATCTCCCAGAAGGCACACATTCATGTCTATACGGGGAAGACCAATCTGAATACCCATTTTTTGCTTAAGTGAAAGACACACAATCGCGCCGCTCGGGCAGACTTCCGTACAGCGTGTGCAATCCTCACGACAGTAATCATTCTCAAAACGCAGAACCGGCGTAAACAGATTCGCCCAACCGTTTTGCCTGACATCACGCTCGATGATGCCACTCGGGCAAACACGCAGACAATTTCCGCAACGAGTGCAGAGTCCGGCGAACTGCGATTCGTCTCGCGCACCGGGCGGCCTCAGAGGCGGTGACGTCTTTGCTATTACCGGTCTTGCTATCCGGGCCCAGACCGCACCTGCGGCTATGCCAAGGACGGTCCGGCGCGCCATGCGCAGATCGACCATGCTTTTCTTTTGAGTTTCGCCTTTCCCGGCGATAATCGAATGTAGACCCCTGCGAAACCGGAACAACAAGTCCTGGAAAGCTCCCAGAGGGCATATTCTTTCGCACCATGCTCGAGGCCATATCATGCTGAGCATGACAATAGCACCGAATCCTATCGCCGGTAGCCACATTCCGGATGTGAGACTTAGCCGGGTCAGAAAAGGGATGTTGGCGAAGATTGCAAGTGGATCCAGCCACAACAGAAACGGATATCCCAGTAAGGCCCCGCCTAACGTTAACCAGACGATCCACTGGCCCAGCAAAGGGCCCCGCATGGGCCGACGTCCCAATCGTTTGCCAAGCCGGCTCGCGCCGTCCACACACAATCCTACAGGACATATCCAGCGACAAAAAAAGCGATGACGCACCAGAGCGACTATACCGACCGTCAAACCCAGCCACGTTACAGCGTGAAAAGCCCGAGTGCCAAGCAGTGAGGGAATCGCAACAAAGGGACTAAGAGCGGGAACAAAAGCAAGTGAGTTCGCACCTGGTAATATAGGCCAGAGCGCTGCTGTCGCCACGACAAGGCAGGTCACTCTGACGAATAACCGCAGCCGGCCTCGCTTTGCGGAAGCTTTGGTATCGAGCGGGGTCTTCGATTCTGCACGTTGACTCAACCGAGATAGGCCTCCTGCTGCCTGAGAATTTTCTGAATTCTGTTTATATCCACATCGCGGGGGCGACAGGCATCCTCGACAGCCACAGCACCGGCGACTCCCGCAGCATGGCCGGTGACGAAGCAGTTCGGAATCAGACGTACCAGATCCGCCATGCGAAGTTCCGCACATATACACCGGCCGGCAGCCAGAACGTTCTCAGTCTTGACGGGTACCAGAGAACCGTAGGGGATCTGCCATTCTCCGTGATCTCTTCCATCGGACCCGCCGACACCAACCACATCCGGAAACTTTGTGCCGGCCTTCAGGTCCGCCAGCGTCACTGTATTGAGACCATCAAGGACTCGCGTAATCCGAACGCCCAATTGGGGGGCCGTCTCGACAAGATAGACGTGTTCGTAACCCGGTATCTGCCGGGTTTTTTGAATGTTCTTCCAAATGAACTTGCGGTGGTTCATCTCCATCCGAGTGAGCGTGGCCACGTCCAGACCATCGACTTCCGGCCCGTGCATATTTACCCAGTTCACCCCCGTTACGGGAGTAGGGCTTCCCATATGTCTCGGTTTGGGTGAGCCGGATGATTTGACTCTATCAATCCGATTCAAATTCCCGATACGTGAGACCAATCCCACGTTGTGCGAGCGGTGCTCGAATGTTGCCCCGGCAGCCGCGAATACGTCGCCGTCACCCGTGGCATCAATGACAACCTTGGCAAGTATCGCCTGACGTCCTGACTTGCTCTCAAACACGACACCTCTAACCACATTCCCGTCGATGACAGCATCGACTCCCCAGCAGTGCAGAAAGACTTTTACTCCCGCTTCTTCAATCATCTCCACCATCACATACTTGACGGCTTCGGCATCCACAGTTGGATTGACGCCTACTTTACGGTTTATAATTGCACCGTCCAGCTTGTCCAGGCGGCGCATAATCTCCTCGCCGATTCCCTGGCAGACTTGTTTACCGCCCTTGACAATGTGGCCAATAACGAGCAGAACCAGGCCGCCCGTCCAGAGTCCACCGAAATGCCCGTACCGCTCCACCAGCGTAACAGACGCCCCGGCTCGTTTGGCCGCAATAGCCGCGACCACGCCGGCGGGTCCTCCACCGACCACCAGGACATCGGTCTTATCCAATATGGGCAGCTCGCGACGGGGTTGAATCACCTTTCCATCGACAAGCGTCGCAGCATCAAGATGGTTCTCAGTCTTGTGGGTTGCGATGACAGAACTTTGAAAACCGCTGGATTCGTCGACATCCCGGCCGAATAATCGCCGGGAACTGATTGTACCTAATCCTGCGCTCAGGCCGGAGAAACCAAGCATTCGCAGGCAGTCGCGCCGATTCATGGACTCCTTCATAGATTAACTCCTTATCATCGATAAGACATATTCACGTGTAAATAGGTGC
>Ga0307420_1000932_pt1 | contig 13119 bp, 7 predicted proteins | sample SalMarWE160240MG_2_FD_202167 | JGI IMG/M metagenome (GOLD analysis project Ga0307420, IMG submission 202167) | Salt marsh sediment microbial communities from the Plum Island Ecosystem LTER, Massachusetts, United States - WE1602-40 | ecosystem: Environmental > Aquatic > Marine > Intertidal zone >... | reverse complement strand
ATCGTCATTCCCTATACCGTCGCCCAAAACCGAGATATCCAGGTAGGCGACGTGATCGGCAATCGCGATCATCCCATTCATCCCAACGCGCCCACGTTGCCCTCCGAGCTTGTAGTTTCCGGCATCTTTGCCCCGGCTGAGGAGTTTACCGATGACGCCTGGTTATCTTTCATGTCGCTGGAGTTTGCAGAGAGTTACCCGGACTCGTGGAAGGTCGACCTTTCGCTCATCGTCGTGCCCAAAGCCGGACAAAAGGCGGCGCTCGACGACTGGCTGGAAAGCGAAATCGCCGGACAGAGGCGTCTCGTGTTCACCCATGGCAACCAACAGGCTTTGTTTCGCAAACAAATGCGCATGCTATTAATCTCTATGTCGTTGGTGGAAGGCGTCATCGCCCTGGTGGCGGCCCTGGCCCTGACCGGTCTCAACTATGTCTTTGTCACCCAGCGGCAATCCGAACTTGGCGTGTTGGGCGCGCTGGGTTTCAGCCGCCGGCAACTGGTGTGGCGCATCGTGCGCGAGACCCTCTTTACCACCGGCTTGGCCTGGCTGGTAGCCGTGCTGGGGTGCGCCGTCATCCTGCTTGGCCTGCAACATGCCCTATACGCACCAATCGGCTTGAGCCTCAACTTTTTCAACCCCACGCCCTGGTTGTACACGCTGCCGGTACCCGTGGCAGTGCTCGTGGTCAGCGCGGGCGCCGTGGCTTGGGCGCTCTGGCGGCTCGATCCGGTGACCGTGATCGAGAGGAGATAACGGTATGAATCCACTATCACCCTTCACCTACTACGTCCGTCACAAAGGCCAGGCGCTGCTGCTCCTGGTGCTGATTGGCTCCTTGACGCTGGGCGTCTATACGACAGTCAGGTTAGCGAACGCCATGTTCGAGAATGTCCACTATTCCTTTCACTATCTGACCAGGATGAGCCGGCTATCGCCCAGCGAAACACAGGGTATACTGCAGAGCCAGACATCGGCAAGTGGGACACTGGACTTGAGCATCGTGGCGCAGATGCGAGCCCATCCGGGCGTCGCCGCCGTACTCCCCGAGAACGGCCTGTACGTCGGCGTCCCGGTGGGAGTGGTGTTTCCCTTCCCTGTGCTGGGCGTGACCGAGGCCGACCTGCCGGTGGTGCTGGAAGCCTGCGATCTGCGGCTGAAAGCGGGACGTCTGATCAGCCCGCGAGCAGGCGAGATCGTCCTCTCCGAAGAGATCGCCCGCGCGCTGGACTTGCAGATCGGCGACCACGTCAGCTACGAGATCAACGCGGATTACTACCCGACCATCGCGACGGAACTGACGCTGGTGGGCATCTTGGAGAGTGTCCCTTCGACAGGCTCAGGGCGGCGTCCCTCGACAGAGTTTATCCCGAGCAAAGTCGAGGGACTCGGGACAGGCCCTTCGGACGCCAGGCCCGAGGTTCGGGCAGGATTTATGTCCTACGAATACCTCGAGGGGCACGAGCTTTATCAGCCGCGTGCGATAAACTGGCTCATCCTTCCCCGCCCGGGCAGCAGGTTAGCCGTGAATGAGTTCGCCGCAAGCCTCATCGCAGAGAGCACCGGATCGTCGTCTGTGCACCTGGAAACGTTCGAGGGCGAGATGGAATTCTGGGAGCAAGTGCAGCGCTTCATCACCGCGATGTTCAGTTTCATGGACGGTCTGGTGGCCGTGGCGGCCGCACTGGTCGTGGGAATGATCCAGCGCATCGTCGTCACGCATCGTTTGCCAGAGTTCGGCCTGCTCCATGCCGTCGGCTACGGCAAGCGCCGCCTGGTCCGTCGCCTGGTGTTCGAGATCGCCACGAGCGCCTGTGTGGGCTGGGCGATCGGCCTGCTGTGCGCGCACTCTTTCTCGATTCTGCTCGGCAGTACCTTTTTCGCCTCCCGGGGGTGGAGCGCGAACCTGGCCGACCCTGCTCCGTTCCTGTACACGCTCCCCCTCCCCCTTGTCGTCATTGGATGGATCGCCGCGAGCGTCAATCGAACGCTGAATCGCCTGGACCCCGTTGCCATCATCGAATGTGGCAAGCTGAGTGCGGAGAGGAAGCGCCCGAAACAGGCGGTGAAACAGACCACGTCCAAGCCACTCTCATCGTTGACCTTTCTCGCCCGGCACCGACGCCAGAGCATATTGCTGCTGGCGACGATCGGGTTGATGGTCCTGGGCGTGGCCCTCCCAGGGTTCCTCGCTGCCATGCTATGGGATTCAGCATTACCACTCTTTCTCAGTTATACGAGCCGCGCCGCCGTCGTCTCCCCAGGCTATGCGTATCGCGCCATAGCCCCCGACGTCGTCGCCCAGATCAGGGCCCACCCGGCCGTCGCTCACGCGATCCCCGTCAAAGCCCTGAACATGGGTGTCACCCTTCCCATGATAGGTGAGTTCGGCTCGCTACCCGTTTACGCCGTGCGCGAGCAGGATCTGCCAATCCTGTTGGGCGTGTATGGCTTGCACCTGAGTGAAGGAGAACTGGTTCAGCCACGATCCGGCCACATCATCCTGACCGGCGCACTCGCCCGAAACCGCAGCCTGGGTATGGGTGACGCGATCGGCCACCCGGTTCACGAGCGCGATGGGATGCCCACAGAGCTGACGGTCGTCGGCTTGCTGGAATCAACCGACCCCGCACTCGTGGACCGAGCAGGCTACGACGTCCCTCCCATGCCTCGATGGGTGGGCTTTGCTTCGTACGAACACGTAGACAGCCACGAGCGCTACGTGGGCACACCTACGTACGTGTTGGTCGTGCCCGTGAGAGGGCGCGAGTCCGAGATGGAGACGTGGCTGGAGGAAACCATTGCCTCCCCGCGAGTAAAGATAGAGACCCTCGGCACGAGCTATCGTCTCTGGCAAGGGAGCGTACAAACGATTCAGGTGAGCAATGTTCTCAGCATGACCATCCTCACCGCTGTCGCAGGCCTAGGGTTGGCCATCCTGAACACGATCTTTTTCACGCAGCGTCGAGACGAGTTCGGCATCCTCTACGCAGTGGGACACGGCCGCGCCAGGTTAATCACGCGCGCCCTGTGGGAGAGCGTGGGCGTCACGGCTGCGGCCTGGCTGGTCGGGGCTGCATTCTGCATCGCTGGTCTGTTCTGCTCCCAGGCCGCCCTCTATACCCCGCTAGGCCTGAGCCTGGACTTTGGCAACCCTACGCCCTGGCTGTTCACACTGCCCCTCCCGCTGGCCATCGTCGTTGCCAGTGCGGGGACGATTGCCTGGACACTGACCCGACTCGACCCGGTGGCCGTTATTGAGAGGAGATGACCGGTGAATCCACTATCCCCCCTCACCTACTACCGCCGGCACAAGGGACAGGCGCTACTGCTCCTGGTGCTCATCGGCTCACTGACATTGGGCGTCTTTTCAATGGCTGGGGTAATGCTGACCATCATGAGAAACATCCCTCACCAATACAATCATCTCACTAAGGTAAGCAGGATCCTGGCCGGCCAGGACCTGGAGCCGGGCATAGCGGTGCAACTCCGAGCGCACCCAGACGTCACCGCTGTCTTCCCCGAGAATGGCCTGACCATCAGTTTCCCGACGTGGATCGCGCTCGAGCCCCGCCCGGTGATAGGCGTGATGGAGGACGACCTGGGAACGGTGATAAAGACCTGTAACCTACGACTGAAGGAGGGCCGGCTGGTCGAGCCACGGACCGCTGAGGTCATCCTCTCCGAGGAAATCGCCGGTGCCCTGGACTTGAAAGTCGGTGATGTGCTCGGTTACGAGATCGACGAACACTACTACCCCACCATCGCGACAGAACTGACGTTGGTCGGCATCTTGGAGAACGTACCCACGGAGGCAGGACCAGATATCCAGCTGGGCTTTGTGTCATACGAATACCTCGAAGGTCATGAGGCGTACCAGCCACGATTATCCAACCTGCTCATCATCCCTCGCCCGGACCGCCGAGTGGCCGTCAACGATTTTGCAGAGTCGCTCACTGGCGGGAACGGGAATAATCCATCTGTACGATTGGAGACATTTGAAGGCGAGACAGAATCCGTCCGCCAAATGGAAAAAGCCATGCAGGGGATGTACACCTTCGCAGCCGGCGTCGCGGCCGTGTCCGCCGCACTGGTTGTGGGCATGGTCAATCGGATCGCCATCGCAAGGCGGTTGCCAGAGCTGGGCCTGCTCCACGCCGCGGGGTACGAAAAGCGTCACCTGATCCATCGCTTGGTACGCGAGATCGTGATCATCACGGGAATCGGCTGGGTATCCGGCTTGCTGCTCTCGGTCACAGCCTCGATTGTGCTAAACGTCACGCTGGCGACCATGGGGCAGCCCGTCATCGACCTGACCAGCCCTGCTCCACTCCTGTTCACTCTGCCTATCCCATTCGCCGTCATCGGTTGGGTGACCATCAGCGTTCGTCGCGTGCTAAAGCAACTGGACGCGGTGGCCATCATCGAACGCGGCAATCTCAGCATGGAGCGCGGCCACCGTAGGGACCGGTCGCGATCGGCCCCGCGCCCGTCGCGGAACCCCCTGTCGTTGTGGACGTTCTACCTGCGCCATCGACTGCGCAGCCTGGCGCTCCTCGCCTCGACCGGGTTGATGGTCCTGGGCGTAGCCTTTCCGGCGTTCTTCATGTTCATGCTGCTCAATTGGACATGGCCATTCCTTTTCAGCTACGCAAGCCACACCAGCATCGTCTCACCAGCCCCCACGTATCAGGCGGTGGACCCGGCCACTCTCGCCCAGATCAGGAGCCATCCAGGAGTAGCTGACGTACTCCCGGTCAGAAGCTTGAGCATGGCGGCCAACGCTGTCCCATCCATCGTCTCCCTGCCAGTCTATAGTGTACGCGAAGAGGATTTGCAGATGCTGCTGGATGTGTACGGCCTGTACGTCAGCGAAGGGCACCTGCCTGAGCCACGATCCGGCCAGATCGTGCTGACCCGCGCCCTGGCTCGGAACCGGGGCTTGAGCGTGGGAGACATGGTTGGAAGGACGATCCACGAGATGGACAGCATGCCCACGGAGCTGACGGTCGTCGGCCTGCTTGACTCAACTGCTCCCGGACTCGCCGAGCGGAAGGGGTACCGCATCCCAACTGTACCGCGCTGGGCAGCGTTCATCCCGTACGAGTTCGTGGAGCATCACGAGCGGTACAGCGCGGCGCTGATGCATGCCTTGGTCTTGCCGGTTGAGGGGCGCGAAGCAGAGGTCGAGAACTGGTTGGAGGAAAGCATCGCCTCTCCACAAGTAACGGTACAGACCTTTGGCACGACCTACCGCCACCAATACGAGGACGGACAGAAACTGCTGCTGACACTGGCTGTGACCGAGTCCATCTTGGCCATAGTCACGGCGGGTGCGCTGGCCATCTTGAACCATATCTTTATCATGCAGCGCCGGGACGAGTTTGGAGTCCTGCACGCCGTGGGCCACAGCCGGGCAGGACTGGTTGCGCGTACGTTGCGAGAGAGCGCCGGCATCGCGGGAGCAGCCTGGCTGGTCGGGGCCGTGTGCTGCCTTGTCCTCCTGTTTGGTGCTCAGACCATCGTCTACGTGCCGAGAGGGATGAGTCTGGACTTGACCAACCCTACCCCCTGGCTGTTCACGCTGCCCATCCCGTTGGCCGTCGTCACGGCCAGTACCGGGACCATCGCCTGGGCGCTGTCCCGGCTCGATCCGGTGGCCGTCATCGAGAGGAGATAGCTTCCGTTGAATCCGTTAAATCCATTGAATCCCTTCACCTACTACCGCCGCCACAAGCGCGCCGCGCTTTTACAGATCGCACTCATCAGTCTGGCCACGGTTGGGTTATTTATCCTCGTGGGAGTGCTCGATGCCACTTCTCTGCGTGCCAACGTCAGCTACCTGACCAAGCTCAGCCGAGTGACCCCAACAGGAGGCACGTTCGATCCAGCCGTGGTTTCGCAGATACAAACCCATCCAGACGTGGCACACGCCATTCCAGAAAACGGGCTGAGGATCACTCTGCCCACCCTACTGGGAACAGATTCCCAGCGTTTGTTGGGCGTCTCACCGCAGGATGCACAGACCCTGATGCAAATCTGTGGTGTTCGCATCAAGGAAGGGCGCATGTTCAAGCCACACACCAACGAGATCATTCTCTCTGAAGAAGTAGCCCGCGCGCTAGACTTGGAGATCGGCAACGAGATCGGGAGTGCAATTGATCAGGACTACTATTGGGCTGTTTCCACCCCCCTGACGTTGGTCGGTATCCTGGAAAATGATCCAGAGATTAACCCGGGGCCAGGTGTGCGCGTGGGCTTTGTCTCGGCCGAGTACCTGGAAAGCCACGAGCTGTATGCCCCACGCACAACCAGCCTGCTGGTCATCGCCAGGGACGGGCACAAAGCTGTGGTGGACGACTTTTTGGAAACGACGATCAGCTCCAAGTCCACAGAGGTGGAGACGTTCGCCACACTCGTCGAGTTCCTCAATATGGCACGCATCGCAGTATACGTCATTTTCGGCGTCGTCAACAGCGTGGTGGCCATCGCCGTGGCCTTTGTCGTCGCCATCATCAACCGGATCGCTATCGCTAACCGCCTGGACGAATTTGGTCTGCTGCACGCCCTGGGACGTCAAACCAAGCGATTGGTCTACCGCCTGACGCTGGAGACGGCCACCGTGGCCGGACTTGGCTATCTGGTCGGGCTGGGGATCGCCCTTGCGATTATGCGATGGCTCAAGGGAAGCCTATTCTACAACCTGGGTATGGAGTTGAACTTGCTCAACCCAGCTCCTTTCCTTTTCGTCCTGCCCATTCCCCTGATCACGGTCACCCTGACCTTTTTGAGCGTCCGGCGGGCCTTTGGCCGGTTGGATGCCGTGGCCATCATCGAGCGAGGCAAATTGAGCGAGGAACAAAAAGGACACCAGGCAGTCAAACAGTCGCGAACACCGCGCTCATCGGTTAGACCGCTCTCTTCCCTCACTTTTTACCTGCGCCACCGGCAGCGCGGGGTATTGATGATTCTCAGCACGGCGCTGATGGTGATGGGCATCACCCTGCCGGTGTTTTTGTTGTCGGCTATGACGAGTGCAATGATGCCATATATGGAATATCTGCAACAGGTCAGCGTAATCTCGCCCGTCCACTCCGAGCTTGATCCCGGCATCGTGGGCCAAATACGGGGTCACCCGGCAGTGGCGCACACCATCCCGGCCATCTCGCTAGGCATTCAGATGATCCTGCCACCCGGCGGCGGGACCGATGTCAGACTCTATGGCGTTTCCGAGGCTGACCTGCCCATCCTGCTGGAGTTGTACGGCGTGCAAGTGCAGGAGGGTCGCTTGCCCCGGCCCCGCAGCAACGAGATCGTGCTTTCGGCGGCGATTGCCGCCAACCGCGACCTACGTGTGGGCGATGTGATCGGCGGGGAGATTGACAATGACGCTACGCTCGTCGTCGACGACCTGCCCACTGAGATAGTCATCGCAGGAATTCTCTCCCCCGATCGTCCCTGGGTGGGGTTTGCCTCCTATGAATACCTGCACAGCCACGAACTTGCCTCCTCCCGGAGTCCACGTCTGCTCATTATCCCACACGAGGGACAAAAACAGGCGCTGGATAGCTGGCTAGAAGGGAACATAGACTCGGCACAGGCCAACGTCATCATCTACGACATCGAGGAACGCGAGTACAGAGAAATGACATTGTCCGTCGTCCTCACCTTCGCCTTGCTCGAATGCATGATCGCCGCTGTGGCCGCCGTGGCCCTGGCCACATTGAACCACATCTTTTTCACTCAGCGCCGGGAAGAGTTTGGCATCTTGAACGCGGTTGGCCACAGCCGTGGGTTGCTCGTGTTGCGCACGATGAAAGAGACAGGCAGTGTAGTCGGCTTGGCCTGGACCGTCGGCGCGGTGCTGTGTGCGCTCGGACTGCTCGGCATGCAGAGCCTCGTCTACGGCCCCCGAGGTCTGACCATAGATTTTTTCAACCCCGTGCCCTGGCTACTGACCCTGCCCGTGCCTCTGGCCATCATCGCCGCTGGCACTGGCACAATCGCGCGGACGCTGTCCAAACTCGATCCTGTGCTGATCATCGAAGGGAGATAACACTGTGGACCCTCTATCATCTCTTACCTACACCCTTCGCCACAAGCGGCAGGCGCTGCTGCTCCTGGTGCTGATCGGCTCGCTGACATTGGGCGTCTATATGATGGTGGGCACGCTGAGCACGTACTTGGAGACCAGCTTCTATCCCTTGCACTACCTGACCAGAGTGAGTTTGGTGTCGGAGGGTGGAGGGCTGGGTTCAAACGGCGTGACCATCGCAGGGCGGGTTCGAGCGCACGAGGACGTTGCCCACGTTTTGCCCGAAAATGGTCTGTACATCAACGTGCCAATAACGGGGGAATCGCCTCCTTCCCCGTGCTGGGGGAATCACCGGAACCGACTTACCGGTGGTGATCGAGGCCTGTGCCCTGCAGGAAAGTGCAAGCGTCGCCAGTGCGGCTTGGCTCATTGGCGCTGCGCTCTGCGTGGCCGGTCTGCTCTATGCTCAAGCGAGCGTCTATACGCCCTCGGGCATACGCATTGATCTCTACAGTTCGACGCCGTGGTTGTTCACCCTCCCCATACCCGTGGCCGTCGTCGGCGCCAGTGTGGGCACCCTTGCCTGGGCGCTCTCGCGGCTCGATCCGGTGGCCGTGATTGAGAGAAGGTAACGGTGTGACAATGTCACCACACGACGTGATGACAATCACAGTCACGGCGTGACGCATGCCTATGGAAAACGCTGTCCCGACATGGTATCATCTTGATGACGACGTACATAAGGAGTCGATGATGAAACAAAAAATCTTGAAGCGAAATACCCTCATCGGAACCGGGCTTCTGCTCAGCCTGGCGCTCATCTGCCTGATGGCGTGCAGCAACAAAACAAGCGACCAAGCCACACCAACCCAGCCCGCCGACCAAAACTCCGTGTACCAACCGGCCGCCGGCAGCGTCACCGCCAACGGCACGCTCAAGCCTGCCCAACAAGTGCAATTGAGCTTTGGCGTCGGGGGCACCGTCGAGTCGGTCGCGGTCGAGATCGGCGAGCACGTGAAGGAGGGGCAGACTCTGGCAACACTCGACGATGCGGAGCTTGAGCGCGCCGTGGCACAGGCACAGGTCGAGCTAAAAAGCGCCCAGGCCCGCCTGACCCAGCTAGAAGCGGACGCCGAGCCCGTGTCAGAGCGAGTGCTGGCGACGACGACAGCCATCTCCAGCGCACAGGCCGCACTGACCCAGGGCCACATCCAGGCCGGTATGCGCGAGCACTATGACACCATCGACCGCGCGACTCTGGAGGACGCCGAGGAAGCGGTAGAAGACGCACAGAACGAGTACCAAAAGGTGCTGAATGACCCACGCAAACGCGACTGGGCGCACGACTCACCAGAGGCGCACGACCTGGAAGAAGCCCAGGAGTACTATGAAGTGGTCAAAGCCCAATACGAGCTGCACGCTGCCGACCACGGCTACGCCCTCGCCATCGCCCAGGCTGAAGCACAACTGGCTCAGACACAGTGGGCGCTGTACGAAGCAGAACACCCCATCGCGTCCGAGGCATTGTCCCTGGCGCGTTTGGATGTGGAACGAGCGCAGCTCGCCTTAGAGACGGCACAGGCCAGCCTGGAACACTCAACGCTGGTAGCCCCCTTCGACGGCATCATCTCTGCTGTGCCGGTCAGCATGGGTGAGTGGGCCTCACCCAGCACGCCCGTCGTCGAGCTGATTGACGTTTCTCACTGGCGTGTCGAAACCAAGAACGTAGGGGAGCTGCAGATCGCCCAGGTGGAAGAGGGGCAAGAGGCCATCGTGCGGGTCAACGCCTTCCAGAGCGAGCCACTGCAAGGACAGGTAGCGACTATCTCGCCGGTGGCAGTGGTGCAACAAGGAGATACAACCTACACACTGACCATCACACTAGAGGACACCGACCTCAATCTGCGGCCGGGGATGACCGCGCGGGTGGAGATTGTGGTAGAGTAGCACAATCAAACAAAAAAAGCTGGCAGGCGGGCGATGACCAAAACCTGCCAGCTTTTGCTTTAGAACCTACCCGAAGGATCCTGTAGCACAGGGCCTTGCGCCCGTCTACAACGCCCGCAAGGGGCTATGCTACAATTTTCGGATAGGTTATCAGCGCGCGAGCCTGCGCACAAGTCGGCGCAGGGGGCTCGGCGTCGGCCAGATCGTATTCCTCTCCACCCTGCGCTCAAGCAGGTCGTGCAGTCGCTCCGCGATGACCAACGCCGCGTTGGGACGGGCAAGCGCAGTAGCGTTGGCCACCACCTGCCGCCATTCATCGTTGCCCGGACACAACCAGTCACACGCGACCTGCGCAACCGCGGCCGGATCGGTGATAAAGGCACCGGCATTGTGCTCCTGCACGTATCTGACGTTGCCCTCCTCCTGTCCGGGAATAAAGCCATAGACCACGACGGGCAAACCGGCGATAAAGGCTTCAGCCAGCGTGCCCGGCCCAGCCTTGGTGATTAACAGGTCACTAGCCCCCATTAGCTCGGGCATGTTGTTGACAAAGCCACACACCCGCGTAGGTATCTCCCAGGTCGTACATTCAAGCCTGCGCCGCAGAGCCACGTTACGTCCGGCAACCACGATCAACTGGACGTCAGATGCTGTGGTGGCTATGGCACGCGCGATCTCGTATATCGGCCCTACACCATCTCCGCCCCCGACGATCAACGCGCAAGGCCGCTGCAAATCCAGATTCAACCGCCGCCGCAGCGCATGCTTGTCTCCCAGATCGGCCGCGAACTTTAAACTCACGGGCTGGCCGATGACCTCCAAGCGATCGGGGGGCATGCCGTAACGCAGCGCCCGTTCCCGTGCTGCCTCTGTCGGCACGATGCAGTAATCGACATCGGGGCAGATCCAGATCGGGTGAACGGTCACCATGTCGGTGACGACGGTAACAAACGGAATGTCGACTCGCAGATCCCGGCGCAGCACACGCAGCGGAATGTGATTTGCCATGCAATGCACAGAGACGATCATGTCGGGCTTTTCGCTCAAGAACAAGCGGCGTACTTCGCGGGAGAAAAGAGGGGTCAATACGGCCGAGAGAAACTGGGGTACCCACACTTTCTCATCGGTATGCCAAAACGCCTTCCACATCCAGATACCATCGCTCGTTAGCCAGCGATAGGCCTCGTCGGACTGGAGCAAGGGAGAAAACGCGTATTCCTTGGAAATATCCACGATCTTGGCGACGATCTCGTCACCATAAAGATGTGCCAATCCCTCGGCGATAGCCTTGGCCGAAGCCCGGTGCCCTCCTCCCGCTTCGATCATGATGAACAAAACTTTTTTCATGGCCCCCACCTCAGGATATAAAATCCTTTCAATCACATTGTACAACAAGAGCAGTTCAATAGCAACCGCAAATCGCATCAAAATTTGACAAGCCGTATTCTTTTCTGCTGGAGTCTGGCGAAAACCGGTTTTTGGGCAATTTGGCCTTGTTTTTGCCCCACCAGGCCCCTGTTTTTGCGGGCGATTCCCCACTGGGGGCATCAAAAAGCTGCTTTTTTGATTGACAGTTATTATCTACAAGGAGGAAAGTAGCGATGAAAACGAAAACCTTGAGAGCAAGCGGGCTATTCTGGTCGCTGCTGATTGGATTGGGTCTGGCACTCGGCCTTTTGCTGGCGTTGAGCCCGCACCAAAAGGCCCAGGCCGAAGGCACACACGTATGCTCCAGCAAGACCCAGATTTGTCCATAGGGAAATGGCCAGAGGGCGGCTGCGCCCGTCCCGGAGGCGTATTCGTCTACGGTGCGTGGTACGGAAACTATCTGACCGACACGGCAGACGTCACTATCGTGGATACCCTACCCGTATCCACCACCTATGCCGGCGACACCAGCGGCGTCACGCCGATACAGGGCGCAGGTGTCATCACCTGGCACCTGGGCGACCTGCCTTCCGGCGCGTGGGGAGGATTCAAGGTGACGCTCAACATCGACGGTGATTCGCCCATCGGCAGCGGCGTCATCGCTCAGAACTGCGTCTACATCACCACGACCACTTCGCTTTACGATTCAAATCCAGGCAATAACCACACGTGCGCCAACACAGTAGACACGTGCTCTAGTGAAGTGGACGTCGAAATCGACAAATGGTCAGAAGTGAGCGATCCTCTGCCAGGGGAGGAGTTCGTCTACGGCGTCCGGTGGTGCAACAATCGAGGGGCGCACGTCGGGCCAGTCTGGCTGACCGATACGCTGCCGGCGGGGATGACGTTCATCACCGCCACAGCTCCATGGGATCCCAACCAGTCGTGGACGCCGAACAGCTTGCCCGGCAACGTGTTCGAGTGGAACGCAGGGCCTATGTGGAGTGATTCCACCAGGTACTTTGACATCGTCGTTCAGATCACCGACACTGCCACAGCAGGAGACGTGCTCACCAACACCATCGAAATCCGTGACCAGAGCCCCAACGACGTGGAACCGTACTACGGCAACAACGCCTTCGAGCTGCCTGTGACCATAGCCGACAAGTTCAGCACAGTGACGACATTGAACTCGTCGCCGAACCCGTCGGAACCTGGAGAACTGGTCACCTTCGTCGCGACAGTGACCTCAACAGGTGACACACCGATAGGGAGTGTAATGTTCTACGACAATGGCGTGCTTCTCGGCACCAGGACGCTGAACGGCAGTGGCATTGCCTCTTACACCACATCGGCGCTCGCCGCAGGCACGCACCCCATCACGGCGACCTATGGCGGGGACGCAAGTTTCGAGGCAAGCACCTCGAACATGATCAACCAGGTCGTAAACACCCCGCCAGTAGCGACGTCCGACGGCTATACCATGACCGTCAATACAACTTTGACTGTGGCAGCACCGGGAGTGTTGGCCAACGATACAGATGCCGACAGTCACCCGCTGACAGCCGTTCTGGATACCGATGTGTTGACAGGCACCCTCGATCTACAAACCGACGGCTCGTTCGTCTATACCCCACCACAGGACTATACTGGCGTGGTGACTTTTACTTACCACACCAACGACGGTTACGCCGATTCGAATGCCGTACAAGTGACAATCACGGTACGAGACTTTACCATCTATCTACCACTGGTGCTGCGTAACTACT